>Ga0209611_10014764_pt1 | contig 10349 bp, 8 predicted proteins | sample S1TSphgellanicum_3_FD_187693 | JGI IMG/M metagenome (GOLD analysis project Ga0209611, IMG submission 187693) | Host-associated microbial communities from peat moss isolated from Minnesota, USA - S1T2_Fc - Sphagnum magellanicum MG (SPAdes) (version 2) | ecosystem: Host-associated > Plants > Peat... | reverse complement strand
AATGAGGTCAGTCACAGTCTTTCCCACCTAAATCCTAGAACACCTATCCACTCCTTTTTTTTGGTAGTATGTTCTCTTTCATGAGCACATCAGTGTTGCATGGGGTATCGAACGCAACCGAAGCTTCATGGTATCGGAAGAATCGAAACCTTTCCTCGAGGAGATCGATTCTCTCGATGATCGAAGATTAGGGTTAGTGAAAAAGACCATGCAGGGAGGGTGGCGGACGTTGTTTGATAGCCTTTGTGGAATTTTGTTTTGTGTACTCGATGTCCCTGCAGAGGAATCGGTGCTTTGGATGGACGAAGGGAGCATGAGATCACACGGACAAACGTATTGCCCTTTTCTTGTTGAATGTGGTAAAATTCGGGGCATACTTTGTTCAATACAGAAACAAAAGGAGACATCTGTACTGGAATTTTGCACCTAACTTGTTGGAACCTGTGAAATTTGTGCCCAGATTTGGAATTAGGTCATATTGGTTAGTCCACATGTACCACACTGTCTTTGGGTGTGTGGTCCGTTGTAAAGAGGTTGTTCAGGTAAATGACTACATTCTTCCTCAATGCCACAGTTTGAAAATATACTAACTTGCATCAACTCAATATATTGCATCGTTGTTAGTCTTTTTGTTGGATTGGGTGCATTTTCGTTATTCCTCTCGTTTGACCTAACGACACTAGAATGTGGAAATCCTTTACCCACTTCTGCTGCTCAGATTTGTATCTTTTGAGTATCATTCAGCTTATGAAGCAACATCACATAGAAGGTAGAAGCCTGCAATGCGGTTTACAACTTGTTTTACCTTTGGCAGGAGATGAGTTTTATTATATTCTGGGGTCAATTTTAGAATTTGAAAGTTCTATTCTCTTTGGAGTTTCCTGCAGGATATTGTTAAGGTGGAGACTTCAGATGATGAGCCTGTTGTTCCTGTCTCGATTCACAACATTTCAGTGGTTGATGAGCTTTGATCATGCATCATAAGGATCATTGATTACCATCACCTGCTGGAGCTTTTAATGCTTCACATCTGTATCGAAAAGGAATCCCTGGTGAGAATAGGGTTTCTCCAGTTGTATTTTTTCTTTTCGCCACATCTTGGCAATGGGTCAAATTTCTCAATCCTTATTTTATCATTTCTGTGTACTGTGCAGTCCCTCTTTTGTGCAGTGGAGTACCTTTGCATGGGTCTTTGTGCCCCAAGGCAAACAGTTACGTCCCATTTTACCGCTCCTTTCTGGTGGTTCACATGAACCTGATTGCATGGATGAGATGGAGAGCAGGTGTTGAATGGGCTCTTTTATTTAGAATCTTACCTGTATTGCAAGCTGTTGTTGGATGCTTTAGGTAGACTGTAGCTAGGTAGCTGCAAGATAGTTTGATGTATGCTACTTGGGCTTGTAAGCAATAAAAAGGTGGTATATATTGCAGGTCCACAGGTTGCCAAAGTTTTCAGGAATTTCAAATTCAAAGCCAGAGAGTTACCTCTTTCTGCAAGGATCAGTGCTTGATTTTCTGTGCACGAAGTTTGTATTGTACCAGCCAAGCTCATTCAGATGACATTGGACACTCTGTACAGTCTCTAGCTTCGTATTTGAGTGAAGATGATGGATTAAGAGTACTGACTCTAAGTGATTTCGAGATGATATCATGAGCACATTTCTGGTTCTCTATGTGAACTACAGAATTCTCCTGAATTGTGATCCTGTTCTGTGATTCATAAGCAGGAAGTGTGAAATTCTGTAAGATTCACTGGACCAATTGCCCTGGTAGGTCCAGCCAGTCTGGTTATTTTGGTATTGGAACTCCAAACTTTCCTCCCAAGGTGGATGTTTGGAGCCTTTCTATGGTTTGTTACCAGGTTTTATCTGGTCAGAAGCCATTCCACCAGGAATCCAAGATTGGAACAATCCATGCTCAAATACGAGATCCACAATTTAGACCATTTTTTCCACAAGATTGTCCTGACTAGACCAGCAGCTGCATCAGTAGCTGCTGGGAGCAATCTCCTGATAAGCAACCAACATTCTCTGACATTTGTGCAAGGCTCAAGCTTGCAAAAGCATTCAGCTTGGGAATCCCTCATCTCCAGCCGTGTATGCATTTGCTTTCACATAAGCAGCCAGACAACCAAGGAACCAGGTGGTCAGCTAATGAAATTCCTCAGTCTATCAGTTCAATAACTGACTACTTGCATACAATTCATGCAATTTTGCTACCACATTGAGCATGTCCATTGGTTAGTTCAAGATCAGGCTAAATTTCTGCTTGTTTGTGCATCATCAGTTGATTGCAACACTTTGTTCACATTGCAGATGTGTACAAGTATGAAATATTGCTAGTTGAACCAGTTTGTGCAGCCTTGGAAAAACTTGTAATCCAGTGTCTTGCCTTGCCACTGAATGGTCTTCTGGTTTGGCTATATTTCCAGTGGTGAGATGATAGCATCGCCGCTACATGAAGCTATTCTTGGTGATGAAAGCATTACCAGAGTGCTTGTTGTGAGAAGTTCAAGAACAGAACTATTCATGAAGAATCTTTGCTTCATCAACCATGATTTGCTTGATGGCAACAGACCTAATTTGGAGTCAATTTTGGAGATTGGCTTGGATATCAACAAAGAGTGGAAGCATTGCAGAGCTTCACTCCGCATCCAAGCTGCAAGCAAAATGCATTGGCCAGAAAGGGTTGTTTGAACAGATTGACTCATTCTTGGCAGAAAGGAACTCAATGTTGACTTCCTCAAGGTGGCTTGCATCCTGGCAAGGGGACTTGAGAATTGAAGATTGCAGAAATTGGAGGACTTTCTGAAAGGTGGAAAAAGTGAATAGGGTTCATGTTGTATGGCTATTGTATGAAGTGTTTGAAAGTATCAAAATTGAGTGGAAACATTTCAACGATATCATGAAAAAACATGAAGTTCCACCACAGATTCTGATTTTGACAAACCCTGAGAAGGACCCCACTGGTGAGTTCTTGGAAAGGAATTTTCCGGGAAATCGTGGTTTCCTGTTTCCAGATGTGTCCACATCATCTGGACAAGTTCACTTCCTCACAATCCCATCACACTGTTTTAGCAGCATGATAGACATGGCAAAAGGTTACCAACAGCCATTTATGGATCACCTCCCCAATCAATCATCGAAGGACACATTGTCACTAACACAATTGGATCACAGGGCTCTTTTGGGAAGTACAGAGGTACTCAAGAAATTTTCAAACAAACAAAAGACAGCTCCCATCATCTGGAAGATTGCATGAATTTTGCACAGGAAGGGAGTCGCCATGAACAAAGCACCCTTCATGCTTTCTATTGTTTGGGCTGCATTAACCTTCTTGCTTTCACAAAGGGTGGACGGTGCTAAGTGTCTGTTTATCTTTGTCATAGTTTTCATCAACCTCACTTATGGAGTCTAAAAAGTAATGTAACATAAGCTCTGCTGAAGTAGCTCAAAAATATTCCATGATAAATGTAGTGACCTGTGCAGTTGTTTATGAGGAACTTCCCCTAGGATGATTCTGCCGGCTGCAGGTATGCCCCCCTTGGAGGCAATGTATTTTCAACAGGAGTGGTGGTCTTGACAACATGTGTTGACTTTGCCCTCTTTTGGTGAGGGCTGAGTGAAAATTAGGTGTGCTAGGTTACGTTCAAGGGCTTTTTGATATCAAGTTATAGAATTCTATCTGAATGAGCCTTGAAAAAATCTTGTTGTCCTCAGCGTCCTAAGGGAGGTAAAATAACGAACACTTTCCAATGGTCAACTCTTTAGCTCCCTGAGGTTCTGCCATTACTTTAATCTGTCTGAAATGTGGATGCGATGTGTGGTGTCATGGTAGTCGTAATCTTTGCTCTCATGACAAATTGGTTTCTCATCCCTAAGAACATCACATTGCAAAGTACTTTGGCCAAACGTTCTTGAAGTTGATAGGTATGCATGTTGTAGGATGGATCAATTTGATCTCACAATAATCAATCGAACATTTAACGGGAAAAGTTGGGATGGAAGGGTGTCAATGCAGGCATGAACAACTTACACATTTTGTATGTTGTGGTATTCTAGTTTACAAGTGACACATATACAAGCAAAACTTTGAAATTCATGCTGTTATATGCGAAGAACAAATGCTGAGGAAAGGGTAAAGGTTTGTGCACATATTCTGTTGGTCATTTACCTTTATGCTTACATGGATTGATAATTTTGCAAAGTACATAGACTCATACGCGTACCCAAATTGGAAATATTTAGATATTGTATATACATTTAGCCACCCTGGTTTTTAAAAGTGTTTGCTTTCAAATGACTATACAAATCAGTATACACTAACATTAGTCACAACATATAATTTTCCAAAAATTGCTTGGATCAGATTTATTATGAAAAGACCAGCATCCAATGTTTGACCTTGGTTTTTGTCTTCAATGGAAGTAAATGTTGTGAAGGGCATGCTGAAAATGGGTGGAATGGGGACTCCTCTTTTAGGCTAGCCTATTAATCTCAATTGCATGGCTCTGTGACGTCCCTTTTATGTTGCTTTTACTGGCAAGGGACTTGCAGTCTGTTCTGAGTGTCTGTGTTCTGATTGTTCCAATGTTATGCTCATCAATCAACAAGATCTCATCTAATTCATGGTGCAGAAAATGCTATGCCTCCAGATCCCTGTGAAAAGTAGAGGAACCAGTTTATCATGATCAACTTGAATTAAATTGTCCAATGCTAAATGCAGCTATCATTTCATGTGGAGATGATGTTGGTCCTCAGAGTGACATTACAATGCTCAACCGATTTGCGTATATGATGACTGACCATGTGTGATGTTGTCAAATTGCTGACGGATGTGAAGCTGAGGAGCGAAGGTGGGGGCTAGTGTTACCAGCTCTAGTGAATTGGGACAGTTCTCAAATATATTCAAGCTCAGAATCTTGAAGGTGCTTCCTTGCAAAGTATTTTCATTGCAATACATCATGTGTCACCTTGCAGACAACTATTCCACAATGCACAGAGTATTTTGCACCAAGAAATTGGGTTTAGCATAGTGAATCAATTGTAGACTGTAGAGACAAGCTCATATGGGCTCAAATGGATACAGAAAATGGGGACGAAACTGCTTTTCTCATCTAAATTGGTCGTGAAAGGAATTCCACTCCCAGTTTTAGATTTGCCTTACCTGTGCCTTAACTGCTGCTCCACACTCTCCTTGGAATCAAAACTTGTAAGGATTCAATCCTTTGAATCTTGTGGAGTGATGCCAAGGTTGATCAAATGGTACCCCATTTCACTCCAATTGGGATGGATTTGAGGCCATCTCTAGGGCCCGAAGAGAGTTACTGCATGGGTATCTTTGTTATGTGTTCACCAGATAGAAAAATTTGGTGGGCATCCATTTTTCATTTATGACAATTGGCATCTACATTAAAAGTTCAATTACAATAACTCATTTCCTGAGAAGTAAAACTTCAAAAGTGCCTTGGTTCATGTAAAACAACAATTGACTATCTATATCAGTCACGCAACAATAAGGTGAAGAATCCTTAACCTAACTATGGCACACTGAGCCTGAGTTCAAATGGAGAAGAGGAGGGAAAGGAAAACTTGAAGACCCAGGGATTGGCTGTTTCGATCCAATCTGGTCTCAAACTGAAATGTGATAGTAATTGCTATATGCTTAAGAAAAATCACCTTAGGCTTGTCACATTATAACCACCTTAGCCTCTTAGCTGGTAGCATAATTGTTGGCAAACACGGTTAAGGGCTATGGAATTTGGTCAGGTCAATGGGTTGGACTGTGACTGAACAGGAAGTCAGTTGGATCTCTCTAATGTGAACACTATTTCATTTTAGGGTTTAGGTTTTTGTTTTGAGCGGCCGTCAACTTTCTTCGTGCAAGCGGCGGAGATTATATTCTCACTAGTAGTTGTGATGACTGCTTGGAGAAGACTAGTGAATTTAGGTAAGAAACTTTGTTTGTTTGTGTGTTATGTGAAACAGGTTGGTGACAAACAATGGGTGGACAAAGGCGGTGCAAGCATTCAATGTAGACAGGAGGTAGGATGATGTTGGACGAATATAAGAAGTGGAGTTTGAGGGCAAAGAAGGACAGGTCTGTTTTTGTTATTGAAACTGTTGTAGTTTGTGTAAAAGGAGGAGATTACAGAAATCTGTAGTTACTGTTTGATTTCCACTATGCTAGTGACTACGTCATGGTAGGCTTTGTGTTCTTGCTAGAGTTAGGATCTATGAGGGGTTGATGCTGAAGGTTGATGATGCACAAAGGAGGTCTAAGTTGTAGAATTAGGAGCATGTAAAGAAGTGCATATGCAGGGGACCTTGGTGGAACCTTTCCTGAAATTCAATGGGTACTGCATACATAAGAGTGAAAGCTAGAAACCTTGGTGGGTATCCTTGGGTTGGGCAGAATGTGGGTGAGAGAGGAACAGAATGGGAGAGACTATATTAAATATCCATAGACCCATATTCTGCACAAAATTCTGTTTTTCCTAAATAGTTGCAAGCCAACTTGGCATATCTTACTCAGTCGTGCTTTGAACCCAAAAGTCAACTTGTTTCTAAAGCTAGACCAAGCATTTCTCTACATTATCTCATGTGGTAGAGGAATGGATTAGCAGCTCATAATAGGCCAACTAAACATTGAGAACACTGGCTTCAATTAGACCCCATTAATTCATGCACTCACAATATGTGAATTTGTTCCTAGCAATAGTTTGAAGGCTACCACTATAGCAATTTAAGTGAGGCTATTAGGTATGTGCAGTCTACAAATTCACATGGGTTTGGAGAATCATGTATTTTTAGGACTACAAAACCAAGGTGATGTGAAAATGCCTGTTTGGCAAGAAATGAGTTGCAGATATTATTGCACAGAATTAGGATTTGTAATCAAGAGATATTTTTTCTACCATTTTTTAAAAAGTTACAGGACTTCCAAGGTGGATTGTAGATTCCCCACTATAATGAGCAATTTTTTTTGTTTGGAACTAGGTTACATTTCTTGGTTCAAACCCAACTTAAATAAAATTGAACTTGACTCTAGTTTTCTCATTCCAGTGACAAGTAACCAGAACTATTATATGGGGGATTTTTTGGAATCCTTGATATGGTCATCCATGGACCATTCCAAAGACAATTTCAGAAATAACTATCTCATTTTCAAACTTAACTATTTCATTTCTTTCTTAATAATTATCTCTCGCCTTTTCTAATAACAACCTCCATTTTATAACTACCTCACTATTTTTCTTTATCCAACAACATGGATGTAAAAACCACCAACGTGATACTAAGTAAATTAATTAACATGTGTTTTTTCATGTCCATGAAATTTATATTCATTCACATTAAATTTGACATTGACATAAATAATGATGAATTATTAAAAATCATATGAAAACATAAGAAAAAAATGAAATAGTTGATCGTCATTGTAGTGCACAACAGTGGAGAACTCAAATTGGATTGTAGTAAGAACAGTGACTTTTGTAACTTATGAACTCCAATAGGGTTTTGGGTCATTGTAGGGAAGGTTCATTAATAAATTCAAAATTGGGGATCCAAAAATGTTCTAAATTTTGATATTTGACATGAAGTTTTGGTAAAACAATAACAAGGTTGGCTCATCGTATACCATGATAATAGTGTTAATCATTGTGTAATGGGTAATTCTTCATGGCTTACAAAACTAGAAAAATGTTTGATAAGGTTGATAATTTATGGGTTTTAAGTAATCGATAGAGTTTCCATCTTGAAAAACCTATTAAAAAATGAGGCTTTGATCAAAACTTCATCCCAATTGTTTTCCACATATGTAGGATTTCCTAGGTTTCAAATTTTGTTTTTGTACAATAAAAAATTACCACCAATATTGCTTGCCAAACCTATGGCCGACTTTACACTAGGAGTCAAGCCCAAGGTTGAACTCAAATCAAGCATTCCTATTGGTCCAATCACTGAAATTAGCCTCAAAGGCTTCACACTATGAGTCAAGGCTGAAAAAAAGAACAATTTTTTTTAATAGACCACTTTATGACCCTGACTTGACCTTGAAGTAAAAAAAACAAAAAAATACCTATCAACTTGCGAGGCCAATTTGCAATCCTTTGGGCCAATGTTGCTACAATAAGATGTTGTTGTTTTGATGAAATTCACAATGTAGAATCAAAATAAATCTTAAACCTAACCTTAGGCTATATCTTCCACATCCTTTTTCATTTCATCTCTATTCATTTTCCTCTTCTCCTATTGAACTTTTGTAGGTGTTTCTAAACAATGAAAGGAATTTTTAAAATTTTGGATATGGTCATGAAAAACACAATTTACAAAAATCTTGCATCTATGCTCAACCATGGGTGGTCTAACTTTTAGAGTTTAGTTTGAGAAAGGAAGCAAAGATGGGAAAAAAAATGATACCAACAAAGGAATAATTGAAAGCATATTAATGGTTGAAGCTTTGGTCTTCACATTTTGGCTTTAATGGCTTTACACATGAGTTCATTGGCCCCCATATAAATAATATTTTATTAATAATTTGGGGCCAAACAATGAGGCAAAAAATGCTCAAATTTCTCATCATTAGCTTCAAGATTTTTTGGCCTCAACTCCTAGTTTAAAGCGAACCTAAGGTGTATCAATATTTCACATGATCATAACAACACATGCCCAACAAAACATGAATATAAGATAAGGGCACTCAAACATGTCAAGATAAACAATTCCAATAAAAGCCATTGTAATTTTACTTTGAAAGCATTTTTTGAAAACATATAAAAGGATTAAAAACTTGGAGGAAATGAAATTGTAAAATTTGAAATTTTATAAAATTAATTATGAATTCTTGAAAATTTGTGGTATCTTAATTTAATTTTGACCCTAACATGCTTTGTGAAATGTGCTTTTGACATTTCAACTTCTTTTATCAAGACCATAATATAAAGAGATGATATGCTTTTAAAAAATTCATCAGAAACTTCTAATATTATGAAATTTCAATATAATATGTGCAAAAATCATAAAACAATGTCCATGTGAAATCATAGGCTTTAAAATGTAAAAATGAAATAAAAAATTTATATTATTTTTATATAAATGATGTGTCTTTTCTACATATGATGTTTAATATGAAGTACATACAATTTACATTTTAACTATTGTGCAATATTGTTTTATGTTTTGTGTAAAATTATGTGATTTTTGTGTATTATATATGAACATTCACGTATGTTATTCAAAAAAAATGTTTCAACTATTTAAATATTTAAATATTGAATAAATACAAATATTGTTCATATTAACCATAACATGGAATTCATGTGGTTTTTGTACAAACCTATGAATATTGGATTTCTCATAAAAGTTGTATAAACCTATGGCAAAAAATGACACATTATACATCTAATAATGACCCTAATTACATTCACAAAAATGCAATAAATGACCTTGAAGTTGCACCCAATTCCTTCCCTTATACCAAGTGCTGATAAAAGACCTCTATAAACTATAGCATGGTTCTAGATACAACAATGATTTGAAGTGCCCTTCCCTTAAAGAGGAATGCTTCACAAGTGTGTAACTTTTACATCAAATGCATGAGATATTTCACATTTTAATGTATGCAATTACATATGTGGGATTAAAGTTCATCACATTACACCCAAAGGAATTGAGGATTGGACCTACCAAGTTTGATCAATTGCATATGATAATGAGTTCACTAATGTGTAGCAATGTCGTACCTAGGAATGAATTGCTCTCAAATATGTTTGTGTTAAATTAGGCCCAAGTCAAAATCAAATCTTTGTATATAAATAAAATTTTATTAATACTATTAAATGGTAAAAATATAAGACTAGGAAAATCATCAAAAGTTAAATTATAAAGTTGAATCACAATATAAATTATAAATCATAAGTGCTAATCACTAACAAAATTAAAGATTTCCAATTTATTTCAAGAAAGAAATATTTATAATTTAAATCATAAGGGCAAAAATTTCCCTTTTGAAACAATTTTTAGGGTTTTTTATTACATAGTAAAATTCTACCTTTTTGGTACCCAGAAAAACATGTTGAAAACTTGTACTATTTAAAGTCATTTCTTGGTTCAATCAAACATGATTTAAAAGAATAAAAATATTTGTCATGAGATGGAAATGTAAGGTGTTGATTAAGGTTTTAATTTATGACCTTGGAAATTAGGGTTGGATTCCCCCTTTGATAAATTATTTATACATGTCACATATTTGGTAACGAGGTTAACTATTGTTGACCAAGCTTTTGTTGGCTTGGATACACATGCAAGATGATGCATAAATAAATTAAGATTTTAATTTTGAATAAT
>Ga0209611_10014763_pt1 | contig 10349 bp, 6 predicted proteins | sample S1TSphgellanicum_3_FD_187693 | JGI IMG/M metagenome (GOLD analysis project Ga0209611, IMG submission 187693) | Host-associated microbial communities from peat moss isolated from Minnesota, USA - S1T2_Fc - Sphagnum magellanicum MG (SPAdes) (version 2) | ecosystem: Host-associated > Plants > Peat... | reverse complement strand
ACTCAGATTTTTTTGATAACCTACTTGGCAATCAAATTTTTTGGGATATTGATAACCTTTGTGGTGCACCAAATGAAAAAAAAACAAAAAAAACCTACCCAGCGATTATTAAAAAAAAAGAAATAACTGGCCAAGATTGGTATATACTGACTGACCTTTGTTGGGTACCTGTCCAACACTGGTTTCTTAACCATGATAACATGTGACATCATACCACTGCAGGTGCTGGTACACCCAAGGCGGAAAGAGGGAAAGAATTTTTAACACCTGGGTTAAAATTCTCATCTAGGTTATCTTTCAACCTATGCTAGGTAGAAAGTTAGAAAACCAGCCCCCTGTGACGCCCTGTCCCTGAGTTTGTGCATTTTCCCTTGACTTATTATTAATATACTAGGATGCAGGGCCCACGGAGGGGGGAGGGCTCCAGCCAATCACGAATTACCGAATCAAGCATGTGCGGACACCAATTATTTTATATAAGTAGACAGGCCGGACTGATCCGGTCCCCGGTCAGTCTCTGGACTCTCGAGGCCGGCCTCTCATTAATGCGCAAGCGCTAGCCTTGTCCTATTCCCGCTGTAGTGAGAGACGGACACCACTTGAGCAGCGGTAATGAGAATGAAGTTAGCGAGGAGGAGGAGGAGGAGGAGGAGGAGGAGTAGATGATGATGAGTTTGATGCGCCTGGCAGGCATAAGTAGACGACTGGTGATGCATGATGAGTGGCTCGCTTGATGGTGCATGGTAACGGATGCCAATTAAATCTGTTCCAAAGTCTGCGAGGAAGGGAAGGGATTCAGGAAGCAGAGTCGTTGGGTGGGAGGGATGTCCTTATTATGAACGCCTAGCAATTAGTGCCTCGATTTGATGCCGCCTAACCTGATCTAGCTTCTTCACTTGAATGCTTGCCTGCCTCTTGTTTGTTTGCTAGCTAGTTCGCCTGATAGTTCGCCTGCTCTTCTGTCGTCTTTATTATAGTGAGCATCATTGGGCTAGCCTCTGCCGCCGTTGCATATGCATGGTATGTGCTGCTGCTTGTCATGCTCGGGAACCACTCACTCATTCATTACCCACCAGGGCCACAGTTACTTCCACCAGTACGAGGCTTGAAAACAGCATTTCGTCAGAAAGCGCATGTGCATGCGGTCCCTGAAGTTGTTCCTGACTGACTGAAAATGAGTTTGCAGCTCTCAAGCTCTTCTTCGGACTTCCTACGTACTGCGTAGCTAGCTCTCGTCAGCTGGAGTAGTACAGGAGCATAATAGATCATCATCATCATTATCATCATCATCTCCCGCTTGCAGCTCTCTGTCAATTGTTGACTAGCAACCATTAACTAGTAGTCCTTTGGTGGCAGCTCAGAGGATTCGTTTCTTTGCAGATTTGGAGGAAACTTCATTATATCAGCTGCTAGTGAAGCTGATCATCAGAAGTCGAGAACAACTAATTACTATCTCCTATAGAGGAAGAAGGTATGGAGAAAATAGTTTGCAGTACTCTAGGGTTGGGTATGGAAATGTTGAGATTTAAGAAGATTTGAGGTTTAATCTTCATTAGCTTAAGGGAAAATTTCGGGTGATTACCAACCAAACCACGTCCTTGTTGCTCTCGATTACTTCACACCAGCAGCAATGATCTCCCAGCCCACACTTTTTTCCCATAAAGTGAGCTCTTTCCCAGTCACGTTCTCAACGTTTCATCTTTCAACGCACCAAACTTCAATATCGCTTCCTTCCTGATCTGCTCCTCAAATTGCGTGAGTCTCGCTTTTATCGGGCGGTGTTTTGACTGAGTTTCTTGAAGCTTTCTGCAACGACTCCATCCTGATATAAAGTTAAAAGGGAGAGATCATGTGGGTAATACTAGAGTGTATCGTGAGCCAGTGGTTTTCGTTGCACCGTTTTATGTTCGCCAAGTAGACTGGCCGAGCCGACATCGCGTCTCTGCGTGCCTCTCAGAGCTTTGACACAAACGTTGTGATCGTTAATGCACACCTGTTCTAGACTGATCTTGAAGCCCCCGAAATCCTGCAGTTGATAGCATAGGTCTTCATGCTCCTGTACCATGTGCAGCCCTCTGCGCGCGGGAGTATTGAGGAACCCGGCCGGGCAAAGAGTTTGAAGAAGCTCTAAACTCGGATATAACCGACGGAAATCATTTCTTGAACTGTTGCAGCTTCCTCACAGTGTGCACATCTTGGCGGCACCCGCGTAACTAGTGTGCGGATGGGTTCAATTTGATCATGCGATTGGTAAGCTAGTCTCTTCACTTTCTCCTTTTTCTGTCTGTTTCAAACAAGTGCAACATATCGAAGAGAGCTACCTATCCCCTGCAGGTTGTCCTCTTGGCTCTGCACGCGCAAAAGACAAACGTCTACTCGTAATTGTCCTTGCAGCCGCACAATACGCTGCTAGCTGCAGCCTATCTGTACTCTAACTGAAAGCCGCCCTTTTGCGCTGTTGTCCTTCCGAGCTTCCGTTTGGTTTATCATGCGCAGTTGAAGGCTAGTCATGGCGCAACGTTTTGCGTACACACAATTTCGGAGTTAGTTACAATCTTGTACTAGCTAGTTTCTCTTTTTCAAGCTTTCTTATCGGTTGGATTGCATGCAGGGACTTGGGTTGAGGACAGAACAAGTGATGAGAAGAAGACTATCCGGATGAGATTGGTGAAGATCAGATAGCAAGCTGTAATAGGTGATATATGGGAATCATGCATTTGATGATGAGCCACTGCGAAGAAGAGGTTCTGGACCATGATCATCTAACGCACCAAGGGTCCGGAGACTCGGCATCGGCAGGGGAGCTGCAATCGCCTGCAGGTCCGGCGACAGGCGGGAGTGGGGTGTGCAGCGTGCGCGACAGGCCTGTGACTAGGGTCACGCTCCCGTGCCCTCGTTGCCAGTCCATGAACACCAAATTTTGCTACTACAACAACTACAGCGTGAACCAGCCGCGACACTTCTGCCGCAACTGTCAGCGCTACTGGACTGTAGGAGGCACGCTTCGCAACGTTCCCGTCGGTGGTGGTTGTCGTAAGAGAGTGCGCACGCGGCTACAGCGCAGCAGCTGTGATGACCCAAGAGCAGGCCTATTGGGCGCCGGTGGGCTTGTGAACATGACACTTCAGACCAACATTTTGCTTCCCAACACAATACAAATGCAACAGACGACCCAACAGCACCTGTCCTTGTTATCGCAAGTGACAGGAGGTTGCAAATTAGGCTCCTACAGCAGCCAGGCGCTGCTGCAATCAGGATTGATCGAACGTCTTCCTCCCAATACGAATTTGCCGACTTTTCTGCAGTTTTCAAACTTGGAGCACGGTGGCCAGAATCATGGATTTAATGCTGGCACTGGTGATCTCAACAGAATCCCTACTAGTGCGGGTCTAATTGGTTTCCAGGATCATCATCAGCTGCACTCAACTTTACATTCCGCCACATACGAGCTTCCGTCGAGTACCCTGCAGCCGAGTGCAAACATTCAACTGCTGGCCGGAGGTAATAATAATTACGCGGGATTCTCAAACCTGCAAGGGGGGTATTATCATACTCCTCAGAAATCGGAGGGCAATCACATCGAGTTTTTGAGCTCCATGGTGCACAAGCCTGGTTACTGGGGAGCTTAGATTAGACCGCGAAATATTAGAAATACTGCAATATTAGAAGCCCGAACCTGCAGCGCATTCTCATGTATAGTCTGCACTCTCTTGAGCAATGTGCAAACTGCAGTTGGTGGAAGCCACGAGTAACTTCTTAGCCCTGTATGTACATCGCAGCTACATATCATTCGTCAATCCTAGTAGTTCATTCTAGAGGGATCATAGCTCTAGGTCCAGAATGAAGCTTACGACTTCAATCTGGACGAGAGGCAGGGAAGTTGCTCAAGGTAATTATTTAACCACTGAAATTTATATAGAAATGATCCTTGATGTTTAGTTAGCTAGAGTATTTAGATGTAACAAATCCGAGCCTAGTTTGATGAAGTGAAGCCTCTTAGCGGCCTGAGCGCGAGGATAGCAAAAGACTTGATGCCACCGGGGGAGACAGTACTGGAAGCTGCTGATGATACAAGCTGCACAAATCGGCCGCTGGCTATATCACTACTAGTGCGTGGATCCATGATCTTCTTCCTGCGTCCTTGACGCGAATCGCTCTAGCGATCAAAACTAGATCTCGACACATAGTTTGTTCAAACTAGCTTTGTATTAAAAGTTGCAATCACGATTTGCGCAGTTGGTGCCTTAAGATCTGGAAATCACAGTCCACCACTAATGCAGTGTCCTACTATAAATAGCTCATTACTGATCTTGATTAAGCTAGCTTAATGATAACTAAGTTATTTAAACTACTTTACTAATTAATGCAGCTCATCGTTGATCTTTCATTAAGCCAGCTTGATTAAACTAAGTTGATTATGCTACATGAGTGCAGCTCATCCTGATCTTGACTATCGAGTTGGTTCTGCCGCATTGTGCAGTTCATCATTGATTTGGATTTCACCTGAGATTAGAGAAATGAGTAATTAATGCAGTTAACCTCTTGTAAACCTGATCAACCCAATCCTGCAATTGCCTGAGTAGGAAGTTCATTTTTCTGCAAAACTTTAGGGTGCACTCATCAACGGTATACAGGCAGTTTCTTCTCTTGGATAAAACGAAGATCCCTCTGATTTTCATTGCAAGAAATCAGAAACAAAGAATAGATTAAGGCCCACTTGTACACTAGAGTCAAGGCCAATGCTCAACTCAAATCAAGCATTCCTATTGGTGCAAAAGTTGGGCTTCACACTAGGAGTTAAGGCTGAAATAGAAAAAAAAAATTTCAATCCGTCACATGTTACTAATGTATGTTGAACTTCATGGCTTTGTATTGGCCCCAAGGCTGAAACAAGAACCCATCTAATTTGGGAAGCCAATTTGCAACCCTTGAGGCCAATGTTCCAGGATTTACTAATATGGTGACATCAATGTTCTAGCATTTATTAATAGCTTGGGGCAAAACAACAAACCAAAAATGCTCAAAGTTGGCCCTAAGTTTTTTCAGCCCTGACTCCCAGTGTAAAGCCGGCCTAATTTGTGTTTAAATCAAACTTCACGAATCTGAACACATCCTTAAGTTATCTCAAGTTCTTAGCAATAAATTGTAGATCATGTGTGCATATAATTTTATCCACAAACGAGTCCCTTCTCTGACTAGGTATAAAGTAGCCATCCAGACTAGGTATCATGCCGAGCCATTGGGAACGCAATGAACCAAAAAGACTCTTGGGGGACCGGATCGGATCCGATGAGAATCTTCATCGGGTGCAGATGAATGGAACTCCCAATATGGGTGTTGATTAGCCCCAGGCCTGCAGTCGTCCATAGGGCTCTAATTGTTGTAATTGTAGGGCAATAGAATCTCTAGAAACAGTTCAACAATAATCGTAAGGTACTTTTTGGGGAAGATCTTTAATTTGTCTTGATCTCCTTAGCAAATCATTTAATGTGGAGGGTGGGAATGAATTCGAGTACATAGAGGAACTCTTCTATTTTTTGGGTTTGCAAATTGGGAGTTAAGAATGAAGGTTTTTGTTTTCAATTTTGTGAGGTAGGTGGACTAGCAATCATCCACAAGAGGACTTAGCCAAATCTGCATAGGGGTCACATACAAAAGTAGATTTTTTTCAAACTCCACTATCTACTGATGATGTACAAGAACTGTGAAATGAATCGTTGCAATATTCTAATTCATCAGCGATACCACCAGCAGTGATTTTTTGGGTGGCAAAGGAGTATTTAGTCACAATGTTTGAAAAAAAATTGCAACAAAAAAATATAAAGATATTCAAAAAAATTCTCAACTGCCTACAACATGAAAAAGTCTTTAACATTTTTCTACTTTCATATTTTGGATATTGCCAAATTTGGCTAAATATTCTTATGGATCATCACCACTTGAGCAACATCACAAAATTGAAAAATCAAAATATTGCACTCGCATGCATAGCCTGCAGTGTTTGTTTGTCAATTTTGTGATGTAGCCAAAGTGGCCATCATCTTCAAACCCCGTAAAAAAGAGAAATTTGGTGATATACCAGATTTGAAAGTTAAAAGAAATGGATCCTTCTATATTCTTGGCCATCTACTGGAACTTATCATAATAATCTAGCCATATGGAAGAAAAAAAATTTGGTCTAAATCAGGCCTATGTAGGCCAGTGTTTCCATGAAAAATTCTTTGTATAGGTCCAAGTCATATTTTACTAGTTGAAATTTGGCGAAAACTCGCCAGTAAAAAAATCACTTGTAATCGGTGGTTTTTTTGGGTGAAAAATCATCAAATTTCTCCAAATAATTCAGACCGGCCACCTGTACGCTCAGATTTTCATGGTGAAATTCGGGTCTTTTCGCCTTAAAACACTGCCAAGCCCTAAAAGGTCGCCTGAAAACATCATGACTTTGTAATCTAGTCACCTTTCTAACAATAGATTGTCGTTGGCATTCGCTAGAACACCCCAAGTAAAACTCTAAGTCACCTACTTTGTGATGTTAGCCATTGGATAGTCGCCACCTTTTATTGAACAAATCTGGGCGCTCGTCAAACCCTTCCTTTCCTGCTCAAAACATTTCACTATCCCTCTTCTTCTTTCATGAAGTCCATCATCATTCTATTACCCTAGGCTCAAACTTTGTTATTACAAAAGCTTACCAAAACGATTTAAGGTTTAAACATTCAAGAACTTTAGCTACAGTTTGCCAAGCTCTTGTGGCCATCTAAGTCATGGATGTTACAAGTTCTTTGTTTTAGTTTCTTAAGGCTCACAAGATTTACAAATCGCGATTCTTAATGCTAAAATTTGAAAGCCTCAATGTTTGTAGGTTGTAGTTCAATGGCTCATTGATTTGTTTTGCCCATTGAAGAAATTTCATCATTGAGCAATGACCTGCAATTGCTAGTGTACACAATGCACATGGATGAGGGGATTCTGGGAATTGGGATTTGGCATTCATTGTATTACTTCAATTGTTATTGGTCGAATATGAGATGCACTAGGATTTTGGGTTTAGGAAACTATTCTAAGATTTGTTTAAGTTATAGGTATGTGAGTACCTTTCTAAATTTTATATGGTTCAATTACATGGGTTCACACATTCTATAAAGTCCAAATTGTTTGTGTTAATTAGTGTTTGGCTTTGTGTTGTTTGCTTTTTTGGTTCATGCATTTTTATTTGGGTTCATCGATTTTGGCTTCATGTTGTTTGGTTTAGTGGGTTTGCACACTTTGTAGATTGTTTGGGTTCATTCATTTTTGCTTCGCGTTGTTCGATTTCATGGGTTTGCACATTTTGCAGATCATTTGGGTTTGTTGACTTTTAGCTTCACATTGTTCGATTTTGTGGGTTTATGCATTCTTTAGGTTGTCAAGGTTTGTCGATTTTTGTTTTCATGTTGTTCGGTTCATGGGTTCGCACATTTTCCAAAGTGTTTGGGTTTGTTGGTTTTTTTTTCGTATTAATTTTGTGAGTTTTTGGATTCACATTTTGTTGAAGGTTTTTGACTTTATGGGTTTTTGAGGTTTTTTTCTTGTTTTATTAGTGGTTGTGGGTGTTAGCGATAATTGCATGGTGCATTTGCATCATCTTCCATTGTTTTTGTGTGTTCGAATTGGTGGTGGGTGCTGGTGGTTCATGGTTTGTGTAATCAAATTCAATGTTTCCACTAAAGCCCTTGAACTTTAAGTTCAAATATTTCTATAGCTCACGAAACTGTAATGATAACATTTCTTTACTTACATTTGATATGGCTTCCAACAACAAAGGTGGGGTTGAGTTTGTGCATCAACTTGCTACTTTAAAAGGTAAGCAACTTGCCATTTCCATTGAAATTCTTGTGATTTGTTTGAATCCTTTGAATGCATCTCCAACATAATTTCCTAGTGTTGATTCAATAGAAGAGGTGGTGGAAGTTTTGGATCAAAAATTTGTCACCACCAAAAATCAATACAACTTGGGCTTATGAATCAAAAAAAATGTTTAAGGTTTCTTGGGTAGCCAAGTTACCTTGGGTTGAGTTGCAAGTGGGGTTTGATGGTTTTTTGCACACTATGAAGTGCAAAATTTGCTCAAAGATTGAGCATAAAAACAAACTTCTAGCACCAAAATGGGATTCGTTACATAAACATGCAAGTCAAAGGAAAACTGATAATCTTATGAGAGGGGTGAAAAAAGGGGAATGGTATATTAGCAATGATTGTAAACATAACAAAAATCAGGTTGCATATGCTTATAAAGGGAAATAATTTATTTAAATAATTTATTTTGCAAGAAATTTTTAATTGGTTGGTTGGTGAAAAACGTAGGAAACTAATCCAATTTGTTACATTATTTCACACTTACAAACATGGTAGACCAATGCTTGAGTATGAGGCTCACAAAGACTTATTTGATTTCTTGAATTTTAAGGAGAATCCCAAAATGCATTGGATAGACAACTTTGGTTGGGCTATGACTCAACATATGCATGGCATTATCTTGAAGGCCACAAAATCTATTGTTGGAACAACCCAATATTTATCATTTATTTGTGATGAGGTAAGTACAATTGACAACCAAAGTTGATCATGAGTTCATGGCTATGTGGTTCAAAGTTGGTAAAAACTACCAATTATCTTGTCCTTTGATCATGTGGTGGTTGGATTAAGTGTTGATAATCTTACTCAAGTCCTTATGCAAGCTTTGATGCATTAAGGGGGTCTCACAAAACATTTGATTGGTATTAAACTTATGACATTTGGAACTGATGGGGTTTTAGTTTTTCAAGGGACTAAGTCAAGTGTTACTTGGCAAATTTTTGATGCTTGGGCTCCACATTCCATAGGAGTTCATTGTATGGCCCATAGAACCAATTTGGCAGTTCAGATTCTATCACACTTACAAATGGTTAATAGATTTGAGGGTTTGTTTCACACCTTCTAAAATTATTTTTCCTAGAGCCTTAAGAGGCATTTGGAATTCATAAAACTTGTTAAGATTTTGAAAAATGTAAAAACCCATTGGATTTCTATGTTGTCTCTTATTCAATGTGTTATGGTAGAGTATAAAATTTTGCTGATTAATATGACCCTTGATGCTCCTACTAATGACACGAGAAAGACAAACTTTGACCTTTTTTGTGATGTGTAGGGATTGTTGCCATTATGCTGTTGCTGTAATTAGTCCATAACTTGATCAAGTTTGGCCAGTTGTAAGATGTTTTCATTTATGATTTTGTGGTAGCAATTAAAGTGTGTCAATAGGAGATTTATGAGTTGTACATAGACTTGAACACAAGGTTCAAATTTGATGCTTTTGAAGGTTATAAAACTTTTGTTGAATGTTAAGCATGATTCCATAATCATGCGATGGATGACAAATTTGAACACGAGCATAAAACATTTGGCATTTGATGTGAACCAATAACACATTTGGGCCACTATTTTGAATATGCAGACTGGTGAAGTTTTTAATGTCATAAGAAGGTTTATGCTATAGTCATCACATAAGTGGAAGCAAAATGCAAAGGTAAAGTATCCCCCTTATCATTTTGTTTATTTCAATTGTCCATTGAATAATTTGAATTTTGGAATCAATTTTGTTGCATTGAATTGAATGTGGCAACTTGGGTTTGTAGGGGCAACCTATTGATTTCCTTGTTGCAGAATTGCAAGGGAGATTCCTTGCTCATGGAATCATGGACAATCTAGGTGTGGTATACCCATAACAATGTTGTAGTCTAATGCAAAAAAAAGTTTCAGGAAGCACTTGGATGTGATTAAGGTAGCTTTCTGCCACCGCAAGAAACTGGTTGATAGTGATACTTGGGTGCCCAAGAAACTGATTGATAGTGATACTTGGGTGACTAAAATTCTATCAGTAGTGTCCTTTGACATGCAACAATCCATGTTCAAGTTAGCCATGAAATCAAATGCTTGTGCAACCATGGTTAAGTTGCTTGATGTGAATCCTTTGACACAACTTTGGCACATTCTTTTAGCATTTAGAATACTTGCTTATGCATTTCCAGAGTATTTCAAGTTGGTTGCAATTGCCATGGAACAAGTGTTTGGTAGTGTAAAGGATGAACACTGTTTTAGTTCTTTGGCATTTTGCAAATCCAAATTACGCAATAGACTCCCTACCAACCTAGGTTCAGTGGTCATAATGTTTTCTCAAAAGTTTTATACTCTTCATAATTTTTTGTGTGTTTCTACATATGAGGAATGGCACGTAGAATGTCCTCAATATGGTGTGGGAGCTTAGATTTAAAGCTTTTGATTCGTGAGTTTTGAACAATCTTAATCCACTAGATTTTTGATTGGTTGGTTTT
>Ga0209611_10014760_pt1 | contig 10351 bp, 11 predicted proteins | sample S1TSphgellanicum_3_FD_187693 | JGI IMG/M metagenome (GOLD analysis project Ga0209611, IMG submission 187693) | Host-associated microbial communities from peat moss isolated from Minnesota, USA - S1T2_Fc - Sphagnum magellanicum MG (SPAdes) (version 2) | ecosystem: Host-associated > Plants > Peat... | reverse complement strand
GTAACTTCACTTGCCTTGCTCAATTTGTCGAGGGCTAGGGCGATCAGCTAGTTCCTTGTCCTTCAATCACCCTGGATCGCTGCCTTGAGGTAGGAGTAATTAAAGGCGGAAGCCCACCAGCACCAGTCAGGGTTTATCTTATTTATTATCACAAACCAAATCTTACATTTTCCAAGACTTTCAATACAAAGAATAGCTATGGCAAGCGGCGATTTATTAGATTCTCAGCGAAACTCCCTAACTATGCCAAAGGTCAATCTACTGACCATGTTTCGGCTGGGTCTATTCCAGATGGGATTAGGCATTATGTCTGTTCTAACACTGGGAGTACTCAATCGGGTAATGATTGACCCAAAACTCCTAGCAGTACCAGCTACAATTGCTGCTGGTACAACGGCAATGGCTCTGTTTGTTTCCCCAGGTCGTGTCTGGTTTGGGCAGATGTCCGATACCAAAAAGCTTTGGGGCTATCACCGCACTGGATACATCTGGGCTGGTTTGTCGGTGTTGGCAGTGTTTGTGTTTCTGGCTGTGCAAGTCGTGTGGCAGTTAGGCGCTAGCCTAACCAATGGCTGGACGCTACAAAGCACGGCTTGGGCTGCACTCTTAGCACTCATGTTTGCCCTATATGGTCTTTGTGTTGATGCCTGCTCGACAACGTATGCTGCTCTGTTAGTGGATGTTTCTGATGAAGACAATCGCTCTAAATTGGTAGGGGTTGTTTGGTCACTGCTGATGGTGGGAATCGTGGTTGGAGCCGTTACTAGTAAGAAGTTACTCGAAGGACTAACTCTAGAAACCTTACAGGCATCAGTCAACCGTTTGTTTCTTATGCTACCCGTGGCGGTGGTTTGCCTTGGCTTAATTGCTACAATTGGCGTGGAAAAAAAATTCTCCCGCTTTGCCTCCCGTTCTAGGCTGACAAACCAAGAAGACCGCATCACCCTAGGTAAGGCAATAAAAGTTTTGACAGCTAGCCGCCAGACTGGGCTATTTTTCAGCTTTTTATTGGTAATGACAATCAGCCTGTTCTTGCAACAACCAATTCTAGAGCCTTATGGTGGCGAAGTGTTTCATATGACAGTGGCTCAAGGTGCCCTACTGAATGCTTGCTGGGGTATTGGTGTTTTGGTAGGAATGAGCGTCGCTGGTTTTTTGATTGTACCTCGGTTGGGTAAACAAAAGACGGCTCGATTTGGATGTTGGGCGGTAGCAGCTAGCTTTGGGTTGGTGATTGCTAGTGGTTTCACTGGTAATCAAGTCCTGCTGAAAAGCGCTGTGTTAGTGCTAGGGCTGTCTGGTGGAGTCCTGACGAATGGGGCAGTGACTTTAATGTTGGATCTTACGGCACAAGAAACAGCAGGGACATTTCTTGGAGCTTGGGGATTAGCTCAGGCTTTGGCTCAGGCTTTAGCTACAGTAGGAGGAGGGGGACTTTTGGATCTGGGTCGAAGGTTACTCCACACGCCAGTGTTAGCTTACAGTCTGGTGTTTGCTACATCAGCACTGGGGATGATTTGGGCGGTTCAGTTGCTCAACCGAGTGAATGTTGCAGAATTTCAAACAAGCGCCCGACGAGCGATCGCCTCTGTTTTAGAAAGTGAACTTGATTAACACAGCAGATTGCAAGTAAGTGAAGTACAATGCTTTTGTCTAAAAGCTAGACACAAAGCCTTTTCTACTCCTGACTCCTGAATTCTGCTGTAATATTTGTTTGCTTGTTAGTGGTTGGTTATTCTACTAACAACTAATCACTAACAACTAACCATTAGCTATTGATAAAATGACTGAATTTTGGACAACGATTCTTGAATTTGCCCAAACTACCTCCACCAGAGTGGGCAACCAGTTAATGCAAGATTTTGGGCATGTGCAGGCTTTGCAAAAAGCTGATGGCAGTTTGGTGACGCAATCAGATAAATGGGCTGATCAGGAAATTCGGGATGCGATCGCCTCCACTTTTTCTGGTTATGGCATTCTCTCTGAAGAGAGCGATCAGACTTTTCCCGGTACAGAATGGTGCTGGGTTATTGACCCTTTGGATGGCACAACAAACTTTACGCGTGGCATTCCTATTTGGTCAATTTCTTTGGGTTTACTGTATCGAGGTATACCTGTCTTTGGTTACGTTTACGTGCCGCCAGTGAATGAAGCTTTTCACGGTTTTTGGTCAGGTTCATTTGAGTTAGCAATACCATCCGGGGCATTTCGTAATCACCATCCCATCCACACTAGCGATGATGCACCCAGTAACAATCACTTCTTCAATCTCTGTTCCCGCAGCACCTCAGTGATCCAGAAAGGCTTTCCCTGCAAAATTCGGATGCTGGGTGTTGCTAGCTATAATTTCCTCACAGTGGCTTCTGGTGCAGTACTGGGTAGTGTTGAAGCTACACCCAAAGTTTGGGACTTTGCGGCTGCTTGGGTGATTGTTCAAGCTGCTGGCGGTATCTGGCTATCGCTGAAGGAGGAACCGTTTCCTTTGTCTCCTGGGGAGGATTATCGCGATCGCTCTTTCCCTAGTTTAGTTCTCAGCCGCCCAGAATTGATTCCGGTGTTTGCACCGTTTGTGGAAAAGGTCAAAATCTGAACTACCAAGGAGTAATGCCTTAGATAAATTCAGGGGCTTCACACCGATTTTATTTCTCTTTCTTTTGACTTTTGACTTGTTCAGTGAATAACATATACCCGACTGTCTTTCATAAAGGAATAGCCTCTTTGAAGACTCGCTCTTGAATAAAATAATGTAAAAACTTAGTAGTTACTACATAAACTTTGCAATTTAATAAAGTTTCTAAATCTCCGATTAAGCCACCAGAAAACCAAGCTGTGATTTTATTCAAGTCATAATCAATCAAAAAATCTATATCACTGCTTGGTGTTTCTTCACCTCTAGCTACACTACCAAAAACTCGGAGATTATAAGCTCCATGTTTAGCAGCGATCCTGAGAAATTCTTCTCGTTTTTCTTGAAGGATTTCTTTTAACTTCATTTTCATTTTTTCTCATAACACTACAGCTTATAGCAATCCTAATTGAGATCCGAACAAAGGGGAAAAGGAGGATAAGGGGAGTCAGCGCGTTGCTCTGGTTTCCACCAGTTGTAGCGACTGGCAGTGGACAAGGGAGAGGAGTTTGTAATTCCTGCACGGATTGCTATATTCTAATACTAGGTTAAAGTAAAAGGTAGTATCTGTCATTGCGACCGGAACGCAGTGGAGGGAAGCAATCTTGTCAGCACGCCGCACAGTGAGAACCCTCAAATCCTACCTTGACAAGAACCCTAATTGCAAAAAGATGTATTTAGAGGAGTAACTATGACGGTGAAACAATTTAAAACACTAAAGAATTCTTTAGCATCATTTTTGAAGCATAGGGGACAGACATTAGAAGAACAATTACAAAAAAATCAATCTGCGATGCAACTTTTACGAGGATGGATAGAAGAAAAAGTATCTGAAGAGGAGTTAAAACAAAGAGAAAGCTATTTTGAAGATTTCAAAGAAATAGTCGATAATGAACGAATGCCCGAGCATAAGCTTTACTCAAAGGAATGATTGTTTTCTTAGATACGGGAGTACTGGGTTTAGTTTCATCTCCTAGCAATGCTAGAGAAGCTCAAGAATGTAAACAATGGCTTTACCATTTACTTTCTAGAAGTGCCTATGTGGTAACTTCAGACATTTGTGATTATGAAGTTAGAAGGAGTTTACTCTTAGCATCACTAACTAACCCCATAGTTCAAGGTCTAGAAAATATAGATGCCTTGCAACAAGTCATTGACTTTTTACCATTGACTCAAAATGTTATGAAAAAAGCGGCGCAAATTTGGGCTAAAGCTCGTCACCAAGGAATTCAAACAGCTGATAATAAAAATATTGATGCAGATGTAATTATTGCTGCTCAATGTCAACTTCTAAAAGAAGAATATCCCGGTCAATACATTGTCCTTGCCACTACAAATGTCAAGCATTTGCAACGCTTTATTGAAGCCCAAGAGTGGGAAGACATCAATTTTTAAAAAGGATAAAGTCCGCGATCGCCCTATCTTTAGATGCACTCTCCTCATCAGGTGGACTAAGTAAAACGGAACGCTGAATCAACTTACCCTTCAAGCGACGGGCGACACGACTCGGAATACCATAGCCGTAAACGATGTGTCCTTGTCCAGCTAAAACTACCACTTGATAATTTGAATGAGCTTTCAAAAACTGAGCAACACCCTCTGCCATTGTTTCATCCCACAAAACTTGTGCCAAAAAGAAGCGCTCAACATCAGTACCGCTACCATGATTTACAGCTTGATGCTGTTGAAAGGCTGCAAGCAATCTTTGGCGATACTCTTTGTTGTCAGTGCGAATTTCCGAGGCGGGGGGAATAAATTGCCGTTCAGATGGTGTTAGACTTCCTAAACCTTCACGAACCACTTTGTGGGTAATTTCTGCGGGAGTGTTTAAGGCTAAGACGGGCAGTTTTTTTTCTTTGGCAAACCGAAGGATGGGGGCATAATTTTCCCAAGGAACACCCCAGCGTTTTTCGTACTCGCTTTTCTCTAAAAGTTCTTCTTCAGTCAGTTTTCCTGCAAGATATTGATTGACCACACCTTGATAGGGACGCTGAAACATTTCCAGCGCGATCGCAATTTTAGGGTTGATTCGGTAGAGTTCCTGGATGATTTTTAGCTGATTTCGGTGGTCTTCGGGACTATCGTGAGTTTCTCCCAAATACACCACATTTGCTTGTGCCAGTGTTGGCATTATATGTGACAAATCTTCAATGCACTTGCTAGCAACAAACTTCTGAGAACAAGAACTTTTTACTTGTTGCTGGGCGTAAGTTGGTGAGGCGCAAAGTAAAAAGATTCCTACCCACAGGGCAAATACTTGGATGAGAGGGAGGTGGTAACGCTGCGTTTTTATCAATTGTCTTATGTTTTTTTGCGCGACGCTAGATCAACGATACACAAAAACTCCAGCAGTTTGCCATCACAGCGAGGCATAAATTGCCTAAGTATTGAGAGAAATATACAACTCAAATCTTGCACGCCTTTGCTAGATTTGAGTACAATACACCTGAGAATGCCTTAAAATGAAAGGAATCTGGCTCGAAAACAACCAACTGCAATTACGCACTGATATCCCAATTCCCGAACCGCCTCAGGGTGAAGCCCTGGTGCGCGTTTTATGCGCTGGTATCTGTAACACTGACCTAGAACTTAAGAGAGGCTACTATCCTTACACTGGCATTTTAGGACATGAATTTGTCGGTGTGGTCGAACAGGGACCAGAACACTTAGTGGATCAGCGTGTCGTTGGAGAAATCAATGCTGCCTGTGGGCAATGTCGATTCTGTCTCAGCGGACAACCAACTCATTGCGAAAAGCGCACTGTCCTTGGCATTGTTAACCGCAACGGCGCCTTTGCCGACTACTTGTGCTTGCCCATACAGAACCTGCATCCCGTTCCCGATCATGTCCCTACAGAAGAAGCAACATTTACTGAACCGTTAGCTGCCGCCTTGGAAATTCAGCAGCAAGTGGCTTTGCATCCGGAGGATCGGGTGCTAGTTGTTGGGGATGGCAAGCTTGGGCAGTTAGTAGCACAGACATTAGCTTTAACTGGCTGTGACCTCTTAGTAGTGGGGCGACATCAGGAAAAACTTGCTAACCTACAAGCACGGGGTATCAAAACTGGTCTAACTGATGCAGTTGTAGACAGAGGCTTTGATATTTCAGTAGAGTGTACTGGTAACGCCGAAGGATTTGCACTTGCCCATCGCGCCTTACGTCCTCGGGGAAAACTGGTACTCAAAAGTACTTATGCTGGTAAGCTCAGTTTAGATGCTTCCTCCTTAGTCGTGGATGAAATTACTCTGATTGGCTCCCGTTGTGGTCCATTTCCGGCTGCACTTGAGCTACTAGCACAAGGACGAGTGGACGTAAAACCCCTCATTCATGCTCACTACCCCCTTTCACAAGGTATAGCTGCTTTTGAATGCGCTCAAACTAAAGGTGTTTTAAAGGTGTTGTTGACTAATAAAACATAGGATTAGTCTTTGGTTGATAGTCATGACAATTTATGGCTTCTTCTGTATTTGCAATACACGGATGGACAGTGCATTTGAGACGATAATCGTCGGTAAAAAATTGGCAGCTTGTACACGGGATTTGATGCATTTGTTTCGCTGTGGCAACACTGTCTCTTGCCGCTGTCCATAAACCCCAAGAGACCAGAATCAATAACGCCCAAGCACAGAAAAAGCAAATAGGCACTAACAACGGTAGTTGCAACATAGGACGGAGTTAGTAGGGGTTAGTAGGGGCGAACTGCCTTACCCTACGGGAACGCCTAAAGGCGAACGCCCGTACAGGAGGCGCGGAGTTAGGAGTTTAAAAGCGCAGAATTGAAAGTGACAATTTTTATTTCTCACTTCTCACTCCTGACTCCTAACTTCTGAGCTATAGCGAGATAAGCTAGATGCCAGCATGACCAAGTGCTAAACCAACAACAAGCATTCCCAGAACCAAGAACGGTTGAGCGCTTGCTTGATACTTGACATCATTGTTAAGGGGATCACGCAGGAAGTACATGTCCTGGAAGGTGATTTGCGGAATGACTAGCAGTAGGAGGATTGCTGCATACAAATTCTCATGGATACTAATGAGATAAACTGCAATTGCTGCTTGAAAGACATCAATCATCACCGCGCTAATCCATGCTGCGGTGGTAACACCGAACATGACGGGTATTGACTTTAATCCGAACTGGCGATCGCCCTCAACACTCTTGAAGTCATTAACTATGGCAATTCCCAAACCAGCCAAACTGTAAACTACGGTGATCACTACAATTTTCCAATTGAGTTCACCAAATAAAGCATGACCAGTACACCAAGGCAAGGCGATGTAGCTAGCACCAAGGGCGTAGCTGCTCAACCAACCGTTCTGCTTAAGTTTCAGCGGTGGTGCAGAGTAAATGTATGCCACAACCGAACCCAGCAGGGCGAGCATCGTGATGGAGAGCAAGTGATGACCTGCCCAAACATCTAGAGCAAATGCTACGGCAATACCACTGATGAGTAAAACCAAAATTTGGGTAATGACTTGAGGTACGGGAATGGCCCCGGAGGGAATTGGGCGATAAGGTTCGTTGACGGCATCAATTTCGCGGTCGTAATATTCATTGACAGTTTGCGTGTAGCCTGCCATCAATGGTCCAGCTAGCAACATACACGTTGCTGCCTTCAAAACATTTTCCAGTGTCCAGGTGTACTCACCGGAAGAAGCTGCACCGCAAACTACACCCCAAATTAGGGGAATCCAGGTGATGGGCTTCATCAGTTGCAGCCGGAGTTTCCAGATCGAGGTTTCTCCTGATGCTGCACCTTTCATACCTAGGAGTTGCCTGGTTTTAGCACTACGATTAGCAGCAGCGTTGACTACTTCGTCTGGCGCTGGAGGTGAATTGGGATTTGGGGTTAAGGGAGGTGATTCAGACATAAGGCGTAATTTAGTGAAGAGTTAGGAGTAGCTCCTAACTTACTTAAAACGAGATGATCAGATAATTATTTTGAAACTTCGCTCCAGTGACTGATTTGCCACTTAAGGCAGGGGGTAGAACGATATTACGTCGTTGATCTCCTGCTTCTATAGTGACTTCTGGTCCGTATTGGGTGAGTTTGACTTGTTTTTTATCGAATCCAGGCAAGAACAAGCGTACCTGGCGAGCCTGGATATCGATTTCGATTGGCTTGGGGGCCTGTGTTGCTTGAGCTACAAAGTTAGGTAGAGCATCTATCAGTGGTTGCAAGTCTTGAACACTCGCATCGGGAACAACACTCACTGGTAGGGGAGTAAATTCCTCTGCCAAGTTGCTGGTTGTGTCAGGACAAACAAAGATAACGCCACCAACAGTTAGACCAACTTGTTGAGCGCTTCCCCAAAGATAACGGGCAGTAGCAACTTCAATAGGGTCATTAGTCGTCACCAAGAAAGCAGCAACGCGCTTTGGATCGGCAAGAGCTGCTTTCCCCTGATCCAATATATTATTAACTTGGTTAGTAGGTTGGTCAATAAAGTTATCAGATGACCAGTTGATGTTGAGAAAGGTGCTAATTAGCGGTTGAAGCAGGGGTGATTCCGAAATTGTCTTTCCCAGGTCGGAGTTGACAAACAATTGCCGAAATCGCCGTACATACCAACTGAGAGACTCTGGCAATCCTAACATTCTGAGGGTGGATGAGTCGCCTGCACCATCGTAGACGATCGCATCATATTTGCCACTGGCATCGTACTCGCGGATAGCATTCAGGGCGAGGGCACTGTCCATCCCTGGCAAAACCGCTAGTTCTTGACCATAAACTTCCTTCAAGATAGGTGTGCGGAGGTATTGTGCCTCCAATTTCTTCACTTCTTCCCAACTGCGTTCCAGCAGTACAGATGTTCGCAACTGTACAACTTGCAAATTGGCAGCGATTTCCTGAGGGTTAGAACTCATAGGGACACCCAGTAAAATTGGTAATACTGGTTCTGTGTGTCCTGCTAGGAGTACGCGCTTTCCTTGACTTGCCAAGAGATTGGCAGTTGCGATCGCAATTTTGGTACGAGCAATGCCGCTTTTGCCCAAGAATGTCAATATCAGGGCCATGACTTGACTCCTATTTTTACCGCTGATTTTTAGCACTCGACTTCAAATCGTAGCTGACTCTCCTAAAATTGACATCTTCCTATTGCACAACTTTGAGTTCATCTTCAAAAAACCAGGTGACAAAATTATCTTCAAACTTAACCACTACGCCGACGCCGCTGGCATCGGTCATTTTAAATGATTGGATGATGCCGACTTGTCCTAGCCTTTTAGCGACAGGGGGAGAAACGCGATCGCGCAAACGATAAACTTTAACTTTTTGTCCGATTTCCATGCCAACTTACAAAGCAATAAACCAAGACTCAGTGTAGCCGAATCTGTGACGCAGGGGGAGATGTTGGTTGTTCTAGCGATGAAAGGGTGTAGGGTGTAGGGTGTAGGGTGTGGGGAACCCCATAATTATATGATTGCCACACTTAAATATATGATGAGGCGACGATGCAGTACAAAACTACAACAGATGAAATGGGTAAGGTTTTCACAAAATTAACAGTTATCAATCGGGCTGACCAAATTCTGACCGAGAATGGCATTATTCCTCCTGAGCAAGTACGGTCTATAACGTTAGAGAATGTTTTGGTGGATACAGGAGCGACTACGCTGTGTTTACCACCAGATGTAATTTCTAAGTTGGGGTTAAAACTTTTAAAAGAGGTGAATGTAGCCACAGCGGTAGGAATTGGTAGAGCAAGGATTTTTGAGGATGCCAAAATTTTATTATGTGACAGGGAGGGAACTTTTGAGTGTTTGGAATTACCAGGAAGCTCTGATGCGTTATTGGGTGTGATTCCTTTAGAGGCGTTAGGTTTAGAGCCAGATTTACGCAATCAAAGATTAAAAGTGTTACCAGATGAAACAACTGATACTTATTGGACGATTCTTTAAGTTGATGAGGCGACGATGCAGTACAAAACTACAACAGATGAAATGGGTAAGGGTTTCACAAAATTCACGGTGATCAATCGGGCTGACCAAATTCTGACCGAGAATGGCATTATTCCTCCTGAGCAAGTACGGTCTATAACGTTAGAGAATGTTTTGGTGGATACAGGAGCGACTACGCTGTGTTTACCACCAGAAGTAATTGCTAAATTGGGGTTAAGAATATAGGACTTACGCACTGTACAAACGAATTATCTTGTGCATTAACGAAGATACGTCGTTTCAGGCTTTGATCAATCATCCTTGGATGGATAGCGTAGGCTTAGCCCGCCGCAGGCATCGCCTAAAAAGTCTCGAAAAATCGAAGTTAAATGCCTGCAATCCATACCCCATATTTGGGTTTTCTTGTCAATGCGTAAGTCCTATAAAAGTGAAAAAACACTTGTTCTTAGTGATCGAAAGGACAGCCAGGCTTTTTGTGAGATCCAAACTGTTGCCAGGGATCTGGCTGCAAAAAGAAATTGGGCTTGATCTCAACATTTTCATAGTTGCGGTGGAAAACTGTAGTCGCCGATCCGGATATGGGAGGTACAATCCATGCCCAGTCGGCGTAGGTAGGTCTTCCCGCAAGTGTTTCGCTCTTTTCAAATTGCACGAAGCGACGAGTTTCACTGTGATGGTCAACCATAGTCACACTAGCACATCGGAACGAGTATAGAACCGCAACATTTAACTCAACTATGGCGCGGTCTCGCCATAAAGTATGGTCATAGCGAGTATCTAAACCCATTCGCTTTGCCACAATGGGCAATAAATTGTAGCGG
>Ga0209611_10014759_pt1 | contig 10351 bp, 8 predicted proteins | sample S1TSphgellanicum_3_FD_187693 | JGI IMG/M metagenome (GOLD analysis project Ga0209611, IMG submission 187693) | Host-associated microbial communities from peat moss isolated from Minnesota, USA - S1T2_Fc - Sphagnum magellanicum MG (SPAdes) (version 2) | ecosystem: Host-associated > Plants > Peat... | reverse complement strand
AAGGCAATGCGACCATGTCTAACCCAAATTCATGCGCTTGTTCTATGGCTTATAATGTTATATGTGAGTCATGCCCATCCAAAATCAATAAATGATGGTTGGTTTATGAAATCCCGAGAATAGACCTCTTGAAATTAAAACCATAGGAATTCTTTGAACATGAAAAATGTCATCCATGCCTTGCTTTGTGTTGTCAAGTATTTGCAAGCTAGATTGGATCACTTTTGGCGTCACAAAGCCATTTTTTAACACCCTTATGGATTAGAATTTGTCCCATGTCAAATTGTTATTAAATTTTGTGAAAAAAGACTCATGTATGTGATTATTTTATAATCTAGTGTGATAGAATCTTGAAATTATTTGAAGTTGAATTTTCTACATCAAATGGGGAACTTTTCATCACATACTAATCATAGTGTTATAGTATGTGTAATTTACACATATGTTGAACTTATAACGATTTTTATTTTTTTCCCAAAACTCAAAAATGTGGTTAGTAATTTAAAATAGGTGTTTGCAAATCATTTAATTGTGACATGAAAGTTTTATTGACTTTTACATATAAGCCAAAAATTGACGAAAATGGTAAAGTCCTTCATTATTACATTTTTATGATTTTTTATTTTTTTTCACAAACATTATAGCTTATGAGGTATTACATGGTCATGTTTCACTTCTTATTGAAAAAGATGAACATTTTTACAAGTTTATAACTTTACAATTTTTAGCCTATAAAAAATACAATATGAAACATACTTTTAAGGATTCAAAAAATTGCTGAAAAGTGATCCACTTTAGCTTGTAAATACCTTGCCATACACGTTCTTGATTTGCATATATAGTTTGATGTAAGATTTCATTTTTCAACCTAATGTTCTCCTCTAAAAATATAAAACATTGGTAGAGTTTATCTTGTAGCGTTAATTGCACAATTTATAATTAACCATCCTTGTGACTTAGGGATGTTGTTATAAACTACATGTGATCATTGTTTGGCTAAGACCGTAGCACCAACTTGCCTACCAACCTAAATTACAATTTTGTCCAAATTCCAAATATGATTTTATTCGTAACTATGTTGGGCATACAATGTTAGTAAGTTATTTAAAAATGAGTTGTAGGAGGTTGTAATCAACCTTTATGCCCTAGAGGCCTCCAATCCTTCTACAACCCTAATGTTTTTTTTTGGATGCCTCTAACTGAACCAATACCACCAGGCCTTCCTTGGGACTCCGTGTTTGAATGGTGTTGGTATTGTTTGGGCGAGTTCCACAACTTTCATCTCCAATTGTTGTAGTGTTATTCAAAGTCCACATTCTTTCATTCCTAGAATCCATGCAATTATTATCACATCTTCCTCCTTTGTTAACACACTTGTAGGCCCCCTTTTCTTGCTTCTTATTTTCCCATTCAAATGGTTGGAGAGGGAATTGAGTGGTATGTTCCAAGATTTACTTACTTTTCTCAATGAATTTGTCCCCTTTTCAATAGCCTCCATGGTTTCCTCTAATGTTTAGTCTATCTATTACCCCTTTTTTTTTGTTGGTTGGACCCTATTGACTACTTAACATGGTTGCTTTGTCTCTGATGCAAGTTGTGGGGGCACATTTTCCTTGTCCAAGGTTGTTTGGTCTATCATAGCCTTGTGCCACCTATGAGGTACATTGGACATCATGATGGTCCAACTTCCCTTGGCCCAAGTTTGTAACAAGTAGGGGCTATGTGTTATAGGCCCACTAGAGGTATGCTTTTCTCTTTCCTAAATAAAAACCAAGAATATAGGAAGTTTGTCAAATCATGATAGGTTTCAAATGCATAAAATTTTAATTTTGTAGATGAGGTGATGAAAGCATGAAAATAAGAGAATTCATCCCATTCTAGGTTGATATCAAATGCGTTTGTGCAGGTTCTTGGGATGAATTATAGAATGCGATTTGTGGGAGCTAGTTGATATCTGCCCTTTTTCGATGTTATTGTTTTATAACTTTAGTAGATGGACTTATGGATCCAATGGTAATAGATATACTTCTTGAACTTTTGGCTATGAAGACTCTTTATGACTCTAATCCCTACATCATCCTTCAAATCTAAATTTTGCAAGTTACCCTTCCCCTACACATATCCACTTCCTTTTTTTACTTGTTCTACTTTCACAATTGAAATATGATTTGAGATCTCAAGTTTGCCACTACTCTCACAAATTTGCTTGTTTCTTCTACTTCTAGTTAACTTTCACAATTGAAATATGATTTAAAATCCTCAAGTCTGCCCCAACTTTTTAAAATCCACTTCCTTCTTCTATTTGCTTTACTTTCACAACTAGAATTTGATTTGATTTCTGTATTACTAATCCTACTTTTACATATCCATTTCCTTCTCCTCGTTTTACTTTCACATCTAAAGTTGGTTTTTGCAATCCTTTACTTACTCTATTTTAACACTAGGAATTGGAGGTTTTATTTTATTTTGATTTTAGCATAATTACACTAAGAATGAAGAGCTTTAAGAACTTTTGTAGGTCATCTTTTACGTTACTTGGTAGGGAAGACATATTTTGAAAGTTGAGATGTTTTAGAAAAGAGGTGGAAGTGAGAGAGGGACTATGTTGAAATCTGCTATGGGTTTTGGGTTTTGGTGGGAAATGCAAATTGCATAAGGTTGCAAGGTGTGCCCCATTGGGGTCCTCATTAACTACTATGATGTGAGATCCAAAGGCCATATTTGGTTAGGGTTCCATGTTTTTAGGTTTAATAACTACTAGCATTTATGTGCATTGGAATATTGGAAGGGTTTTTGCACATTAATGAATTATTGCATGCCCTTAAATGTGACACACCATCCCCCATAACCAAACTGTACATTGCGTGTTGATGATATGTTTTGAGCAAGGTTGCCCAAGCCAAATGTTGAGTTTTTCCTTTTCCCCACACCACATTTTCTAAACATTGGATTAAAAGTATCTTGTAACCACACGATGCTTTGGCCCTTACCTTCAACTTTCTTCAAGATTGGACCAAAACCACCTTATAACCAAACAGTGCCATTCTTGAATTGGTCAAAAAAATTCCTATGACCAAACATTTGCTTGGCCTCTTCTTTTAATAATTTAAAAAAATGGCCCAAAAAATCCTATAACCAAAGACCCAAAATTCCATTCCCACCAACTCACCCACCCTACCCTTCAATTGTGTGCATTAGAGAATGCTAGTTGACACCCATGACCAAATATAACACATGCAATGGTAGGACAACAATTTTTTTTTGGGTTGTCATTCCCACCCATCACCAAACACAAAAGCCAAGATTTCCAAACACAAAACTTCAAGACCAAACGTTTGATCATAGGTCCCTTGCTGAATGGTGGTCATGAAATGAGAGTATGCCAATTGGTGGTTTGTCTATTTGTTAAGGGTGTTTAAGTACTAACCATTGTTTGGACATTGGCCTCTTTTACCCTATAGAGATTTGATAATTTTTACTACTTTCTTTCTCACTTCTTGCAATTGAAACCCACCAAAATCATTTCATTTTTGAATTAAAAATTTAGAAAAAAAATTAATGAAAAATTGGCCAATAAAATAAAGAAAGTTTCAAGCTGAACTTCATAAAAGTTGAACTAAAATGCCTATTCAACTATATTCGAATATGCATTAGAATAGGTTGGGGCAACGCTAGGCATCATTTTTTTGACTAGAAAAAAATTGCCAAAAAGAAAAATAAAATGAAGTGATTTTGGAAGGTTTCAATTACCAGAAGTGAAAAAAACAAACTAATAGAAATTTTTAGATTTTTATATTGGGTTTTCAGTTTGTAGCCATGAGAATAGAAAGTTGTTTCAATTTTTTGATTTCATATTTGATTTATAGCTAAATTTGGTTAAATCTTTCAAGGTTGATCATCATTTTTTTAACATCTTATAAATGATTGTCATAGAGGCTACATTGAAAATGAAATCCACAAGTAACATCCTTGAAGTTTAAAACCATGTTTAAAAATAAATATTACACATTGATTGTTAGTTCAAGATAATTAAAAAAACAAATTCAAACCGCCAAATTTAACAATCCCCTTGAATAGAAAAAAAAAATCTTCAAGCTTACACTCTATTGAAAATAATGGTCCCTTTCTAGCCTTCCCATTGGTCTTAAAATTTTCATGAACCTACCAAATCCTATTACATATTTAACTACCTATTATTTCTCTAAGTCAACTAATTTTTTTCAAACAACCAAATCTAGCAATTTCACTGGTTATAACATTTTCTTTGCACACCTACATACAAGCATATTCAACACCCTCTCTATCTATTAATATACTATGTCCCCAAAATTTTGAACCCATTACCTTAGGCCAAAAATGGTTATGAACAATTTTAAAAAGAGAAATTGCATGCAACTAGTGGGAAGCTTTGCATGCATTCAAGGTGTCTTGATTTTTTTCTTTTTGGGTTGGGGTAGGGGGTGAGGTTTTTTTTTCATTTTCCATCATTCTCAATGTGTTTTCATTAGGTTCTCAATGGGTTCCCCATGGTCTCACTATGTTCTTCAACACGATCCCAATAACACTTCCTTTTAAAAAATAATCTCATATGCGTTGGCAAATATTGTCCTCCTCTCACCTACATAGATGTGCCAAAGTGGAAAAACACCACCCTTCTTTTACTTTGCAGAGTGTTGCATGTGTATAGTCTTAATGACAATAAAGCTTTTGTTTCATATATTTCCCACTTCAAACTGGAATGTACATTCTTTTTCAAAACATTATCCAAACTTTTGACTTTCAAAATGATTTTTTCTTTCTTAGGTAAATCAATCAATTTATTATTATATTAAAATTTTACCTTAAGCATCAACTTGCCCTCTAATTAATTTGAATTGCAGTGACGAAGGTGCCTTACTAAATATGCATGTTATGTTAACACAATTCATATTAATTAGTTAAGGTATATATGAAACTCCATGTACAATTTTATTTTCTAATTAGCCTAAGAGGGAAGAAACACCTTTCTAAAAATCAAAAGTTACAACAATACCAAAATAAAAATTTCCATTCCACTTTACAGTGAGCGATACAATTTAAAAAACGATTACTGGCACTAAGACTAGCCGAAGTAGAGAAAGACAGTATATTTGCCCTTTGACGGATTTATATAGGTGAGAGGAGGACAACATTTGCCAAAGCATATGGGATAAAAGAAGGTTTTATGGAAAGTTTCAGAGAACATCACTAATACTATAACCCTTGTCTGGATACAGATATCTGAAAAAATCCATTGATCGCTTCAGGGATGATGAGCCCTGCACAAGCAAACAGGAGCTGAATTGCTTCCGCTCATTTTACTGTGGGGTCTTGTTCTCTGTGTGGATCTTTGGCTGCTTTTATGTTGGCGTAGCTTCTGTAGCCAATGGAATGAATGTAGTGCTCATCTTAAGGTGATACGCGTTGATCAGGGTTTGATCCTGATTGAGGATCTCTTTCCATTAGGCTGCTGTGATCACAGCTACCCACAGTGTGCTGTGCTGTGATCAAAGCAGCCTAATGAAAAGCCACTGACATGGGACCTTGTTTCTTGCTGCAGGGACAGTTGGCTTCCATTGGAGAGCTGCAAGTGTGGGGAAAATATGCAATTAATCATGTTAGGAACTCTGGAAAAATATGTTCTCATGAGAGAAAAAAAAGATGTCATTGTATGGTGTGAGAAGTCACAGTGTGACTCACGGCTTCGACAATTGGTCAGTGCTTGACTGGTAGAGCTGTGAGATGACTGTGAGCACAACTAGTTGAAGAACATAATGGAAATCTGCTGTGATTACAGCAGTAATGGAGAGATGTCCTAAGAGCTCAATGCGAACCCTGTTTCCTCACTCACTGTGTGAGGATTAGCATGACCTTGGCCTTGTTCTGCAGTTCACAATTTCTGTACTAAGTAGGTTCTGATAACCTAGAGAAACCTGACTCAGGGGTTTACATTGATGGAAGTTCTTGGGTTTTTTTCTTGCAGTGTCAAGGCATCAAACAATAATGAGCCTGTTTGGTAAGTCTCCAGTGATTGATGAGACGGTTTTTGTGGCGCCCAGTGCCTCAGCCATTGGGGATGTGAAGATCGGCAAGAATTCATCCATTTGGTATGGCTGTGTGCTCCGAGGTTAGGAACCTTTGAAAACCTGGAGCTCATGCATTCTCTTGCTCATTTCTCTTGTCTCACCTTCATCAGATTTTTTGCCCAGAATGCAACAAGGGGATTATGTGAATGTATTTGTGATGCTGATGTTAAGAGTTTCAGTTTGTGATCAACCCTGCAAATTTTGTGGCTGTTCCGAATTTCCTTTCTGATTTAGGGTTCAAAAATAATCTCAAGTTGTGTGATCTCATTCTGAGGTTGACAACATGCATGTTCATAGCTAAGGGGATCAATTTCCAATGATTGTTCCATACAATGCTTTGGCATTCATGAGCACAGAAGTTACCTGAGATTTTGTGGCTATTCATATTTCATTCATTGTGTTCCAGTAGGTGCACGATTTATATTTTGTCTTAGGGTTGTTGGATGTGTTTGTTGATGGCTCTGTTCCCCACCTTGTGAGGACTGTCTGTCACGCATGCACACCACCTTATATCTATAGGGTTGGTTATGAATGAAATTAGGGAAATGTTACAACAGGGTTTGTAACAATATTTGCAGCATTTTTGGATGTGGGCAGGTGATGTGAACTACATACAAGTGGGGGCAGAAACAAACATTCAAGATAACACTCTAGAGCATGTTGCCAAAATCAATGTGAGTGGAAATGTTGCACCCACCATCATTGGGGATAAGGTCACAGTTGGTAAGAGCTTCCAATTTAGCCTTACAAGAACCAGTCCTGTTGTCTGTTTATGAGCCTCTAGATCATCAAGTTTCTATGCAAACTTCAATAGCATGTAAGCATTGTGTCCAGAAGTATCTAAGTTGTCTACTTGGCACAGGCTATTCTTCTGTTTCAAGAGTGATCTCCTACAAGTATTGTAGCTTATAGTTTATTCAGATGGGCTTGTCATAAACAGTCCTTTTTCTTAATAGATGCCAATGATGCCTAAAGGTCATGTGTGAAGGATGGGATTGGTCACTGTGAGGATACAGAGATCAACTAATTCATGTGCTTCTATGGTAGCCAATGTCTGAGACTGCTAAAGCCTTGCATTGGCCTTCTTCAAGTTTAATGGGTTGTGGGGAGTGGGATTAGGACACAATGTCATGTTGCATGCCTGCACCTTGGAGGATGAAGCATTTGTAGGCATGGGGGCCACTATCTTGGATGGAGCTGTTGTGGAGAAGGGTGCCATGGTTGCTGCTGGAGCATTGATCACTCAGAATACCCGTGTACCTTCTGGTCAGGTATGAGTTCTTTCAGCGGATCTGAAATCTGGCAACTAGTCCCATTCATCTCCAAATGTGAAAGTTGTAGTTAAAAGCTGTTCAGAAGTGGTGGCTTCATGAATCTTCATATCTTCTTAGCCTTCTGAAAACTGTTGCAAGATATCTTACTCTTTCAGTTACAGAGTGGGCTACCTTAGTTTCAACTCAACCATAAATATCTGTGCAGCTCACCATTTTTCATGGCAGCATTTTTTACAGATATGTTTACAACAGTTCATGTTGACTTGGGGAAGGGCTTGAGATGTCAAATCAAATTCTAGGTGGTGTGTCTGAGCACATGCCAAGTAAGCTGTTCTTCGCAATCCTGTTCCATAACAAGTTTTGTCTGTTGCTTGGCTGGTTTGGTTTGGTGTTCAGGTGTGGGTAGGGAGTCCTGCAAAGTTTTTGCGGCATCTAACAGAAGAGGAGCAATCCTTCACAGCCATATCTGCAAAAAGCTATGCAGGACTGGCAGAAATCCATTCCAAGGAGAACTGCAAGGCCTTTGAGGAGATAGAAGTGGACAAGCTTACTTGCAAAAAGTGGGCACAACAATCAGATGATTATGATTCACACCTGGGCATCAGATGTGAGAAACCCCTACAAATTGCTTTTCCTTATAAAATGGCCAAAGGGTCCTTATTGATTCCTAGTCCAGCCTGAGATCCAGGTGTCGTGGCAGTGAATAAAGGTTGACATTGTTGCAACAGTTAGCTTTTCTTGCCATTAAGAGCATGTGTGGGTGCAATCTCTTTCTATTCCCAGGACAATTGTGGGCCAATGATTTGCATAACAGCACAGCTGAACACTGGCATGATTAGACGGAAATTCTGTGGTTCTACATGTAGTACACTCCCACAAGGTCTAGAGCCAAGTCTTTTGAGTACCTGTTTTGGAGTTCTGTCTCCTACAAGCACCTGGACTTCCAAAGACTCAGAGGAACAAGCAACCTCTCTGCCACAAAAAAATCTGCAATTCAACTTGTGGTAGGAATAGATGAAAGCCTATTACAACCAATATACCAAGCCCCAATTGGTGGTTGCCTGCTCTTGTGTATGCATTTTGCTATGTCTTATTAATTCCTGGTTGCAGACCCCCTTTATCCACAGCAAGCTTGTTATTCAGATGAGCTGCTGCAGTGTTCCCTAATCCCATTTTCATTTTTTGCATCCATCTCCAATGAAGCACCTTATGCCAACTGGTTTGAGAAAATGCAGTGCAATGCAAAAATTGCAAGAGTAGTGTGGGATCATTGTTAAGGAAACACAGAGAATAAGGGTTGCTGGTGATCTTTTTCTGCACATCTTTTATAATACCACTACTTATATCAATGGGATACCTCTTTCCTGGTAACGGAATGTGTACACACAAAGAGGCAGCAGGAAAATAACTGATGTTAGCTACATGATGCATCATTGACTCCTGTGACTAAGGGTTATTGGTGGGTACATCAAGATATGAAATAACAAAGTAAGAGATTTATGATGGGTTGTAGATAATATACAATCAACAAGTCCTCACACATTTAGAAAATAAACAGCTAAAATTCAGCCTTGTAACTTATGTTCTTTGTACGTACAACATATATATGACATTCTCTTTTACATATTACTAAACTTATTTTTAAACAACCATGGTTTATCAATCAACCTAATGCATAGGTGACATACATTCAATAGAATTGTTACTAGTCCCATTCATGAATCAAAAGTGCTCATAAACCAATAATCTTGTCATTGGTTAACGTCGCTATATAACCAATGTTTTTCCAATCTATTGGGCATTACAATTTGGTGGCCACCATATATCTTTTGCATCCGGATTCGCTTTGGCACTTTGCACCCATGCCTCCGATCACATTCCTTGCTAAACATCTAAACTACTTGTGCATAGCAAGTCACACACTTGGTTAGTTTTAACATTCACCTCGTTTCATGAACCTATTGAGCCTTGGGCTAATTTTTGACCTCTAGATAGGTGGTACTAAACCCGATCATAGACTTCCCAATTGGTTCAAAGCATCGTACTTCTTGCACCTATGTGATGGTCCAAACTTGGGCCTTGATTAAATGAGCTTCCTCACTTGGGGTTTCACCTAGAAAGGCATGTCATTTTCCCCCACTATAGAGATGTCAACATCTTTGTTGATGTTACTTTGGGGGGACTGCCCTTGGGTGCTTTTGTCACTTTTCTTTCTTTGACCAACAATTGTGTGATTAGCTACTTTCATGATCATAAGAACCCATTTGTGTTATGCATTTGTGTTTTTAGCACAAAAGGAACTATTTTAGGTGTGTGTGTGTGTGTTTTTTACCCTATGTGTTTTCTTCTAGTGTTTTCTCTTTTCACTTCAAATGTTCCCCCTTTTAGCTTTTCTTTCCTTGGAATCCATTTCAAGTTTAATTTGGAGGTTTTGATCACCATGTTGAACAAAGGTTTTGAACATGCCAATAAATAATGTCAAATTGGGCTTTATGACTTGAATCCCTTTTACAAGTGGGACATGGTTTGTAAATCCATATGCAAGAAGTTTGACTTCTCCAAGCGAAGCTCATAATTTTAATATCCTTAATTCTAAAAGACCCATTAATCGTGTACAAATAAAACTTGAATAAAAAAAAGATTAAGGATGTGCAATTTATTCGCATGCACCACTATCCCAATTTTGCATGACTGGGCTTTAAAGTATTTTGATTCAAGTTCAACTTTAAGTTCATTTTTGTTGGTTGCTATTTCATTGCCTTGCCTAGTTGCTTCCTCCCCCATGAGCTTTAACCTTTTTGCCATTGACCATGTTTGCAAAACCCTTAACCCTTGTAGATTTGTGAGGTTGATTTGTTTTGTTTATTTGTTGGCACTCTCCCCCATTCTAAAAGGGGTTGATGCCTTCATCAACACTTTTGGTTTTTTCAGGTGTGTTTTTCTTTTCTTTCGTGCTTTCTTCACTCCAAGTTC
>Ga0209611_10014755_pt1 | contig 10354 bp, 6 predicted proteins | sample S1TSphgellanicum_3_FD_187693 | JGI IMG/M metagenome (GOLD analysis project Ga0209611, IMG submission 187693) | Host-associated microbial communities from peat moss isolated from Minnesota, USA - S1T2_Fc - Sphagnum magellanicum MG (SPAdes) (version 2) | ecosystem: Host-associated > Plants > Peat... | reverse complement strand
GGGGGGGGGGGGGGGGGGTGTGTGAGGTTGGAATATATAGTTGACTCAAAAACTTGTGCAAACAATCAACATGTCTGGAGGTAGCTTTCTTGGTGTTTCTCGAGGTTGTCCACCTTTGGAAGATGTCGTCAATAAACTTGAGGTCTAGTCACATATTTTTTCTTTCCTTTTGCTTATTTCTGTTTTATGTGTCTAAAACATGTGCAATTTCCTAATTACAATTTATTGCATTTTTTCAAATACCAGAAATTTATTTAAATTTAAAATATATATTATTTACAGGAATGGAATGTCAATATGTTTTTTGTGATTGGCGGCAATGGGTCACATGCAGGGGCTCTTGCCATATATCATCACGTGAGTAATCAAAACTAGTTGCTTTTGGAAAAAAATAGTATAAGTTGAATTTTATTTTATTTTGATTCAATCCTTTAATTATCCATTTTTTGACAAATGATTTATGTAAAAAAAAATTCACCTCTAAATTATGAAATGGGTTGGTTGGAATAGTGTGCAAAGCGAAAGTTGAAGTTGGTGGTGGTTGGGATCCCAAAGACTATTGATAATGATATTGAGCTTTTCGACAAAACATTTGGATTTGACACAGCTGTTGAGGAAGCACAACGTGCCATAAATGCTGCATACGTGGAGGTGAGTGATAAACTTGGACACTTGAATCAAATGATGCCTTAAACCATTTAAGCATTGAACTTAATTGAAAATAATCTTTTACATTTAGGGTTACAAATAAGAAGGATGAAATGTGAGTTATGGCATTTGTTAATAGAATGTGTTAGCTTCATGATGTCCCATCTCAAGTTTCACATTGTGAAATTTAACTTGCTTGAGAAATTGTCCAAAATTTTAAAAATCTTGTTTATGTTGATAAATGCAAGGCAAACTTGAATTTTGAAATTAAATGTTTCATGATTGATCTTAAAACATGGATTCTAAATGATGAACATTCACAATACCAAATTTAACTTTTAAAATTGCAAAGTTTAAATGTAGAACGATAAAATTGTAAATCATAAATTAACAATGTGTGAAATTTTAATTTGTTGGCATTTGAAATAGTTTTCAACCATTCACAATGTATCTTTTGTTGCTTATGGTAATAGTTAACCATGATATTATATATTCCATAAAAACCAATAAAAATAAATAAAGTTGCCTTATGGCATGACATTTTTGAAATTTGCCATAATAAGAGAAGCTTCATGTTGAAGTGCAAGGAGATTATGTGTTTCATTCATTAATTCACATATGATAAATCTCCTTTTTTGAACAAATTCAACTAACATAAACTTTTGTGTACCAATTTTAATTTTTTCAAATCAAAATATTTTTGTAGGCAAGTAGCGCATTCAATGGGGTTGGCATAGTGAAGTTAATGGGTCGACAAAGTGGGTACATAACGATGTACGCTACAATTGCAAGTGGCCAAGTAGACATTGTGTTAATCCCTGAGGTATGGCATTGCACATAGTTTAATTCATAAGTTTTGAACCTTTGGGGCCAACCATGTAATCCACAATTTGGCTTGTACATATAGTGGAAGATTCCAATTGAACATTTACTACATTAGTCCAAACACATTATAATATGTCCAAAAAGCATATTTGCAAACAATAAAAACAATGAAAATGCATGAAAATCAAAATAGAAGATATGTGAAATACTTTTGAGATTGAAATTATATTTATATGAATATATGAAATGTGACATGGAAATGTATATTTAAAAATTAAATATTTCATAATAATCTCCTATTCAATGTACTTTAAACCTATAACTTTGCAATAACTATGTTATTGTCCACATTGCTCAAAATGAAACAATAAATACACCCATATATTTCAATTCAAGAATTTCATACACATGGTGCACTTGGGAATGGTTAAAAGGATGTTTTAACAAGTTGTAAAAATAACACAATTCTACATATGTTTAGATAAATATGTTTTGGGTGCCTAATGATATAACATAATGAAATCATAATTTAATAATATATATTATTGTTCAAATTTTAAAAATCAAATAACAACAAATGCACAACAAAGGCCATCAAGGTTCACGAGTGTGGCAATGTTTTTAACAATTTACAAATTTCCTTGCCTAACCTAAAGGAGCAAAATAACAATTAATTTTGAAAAATACATACATTCTCCTTGCCTACTATTCTTTGCCTAGAAAACCAATGATTTTTTTTTATATCAATTTGTTTAATAAGAATATGCAAATGATTAAATGGGTCAATGCAAATTATACATTTGAAAAACAACATTATTCTTAAGGGAATTGAACATTCATCAAACTACTTCAATTCCTTAAACATCTTAATTTGGCATCATTCATTGGATGGAACCTTCCTTGCTAATTTCATCCATCCTAAATTTACAAAAATGAAGTTTTTACATACGACCTTTCTACATATGACCATAATATCACATTTCACATCTTCCATTAGTGATATCAAGGTGGAACACAAATTGTTAAGCATGAATTTATTATCGTCCTCTTAAAAAACCCTATATGTGGTTTTGACATATGATTTTTCCTTAGCATGTTTCACTTTTGACCATAAACTTTAAACTTGTATGTTCATGTTTAAGTACACTTTAATAAGTGATTAAAAAATTGACATGTAAGCCAACATTAAACATGGTAGGATGGAAATTACCCATGCAAGGTTACTTTTCAATACAAAGTTGATAATACACTTAAACTTGGGTGCAATATTGACTATAAAGGCTATGGCCCTTGTGGTGCACCTCATGCTAGCTTATTGCAATCTATTATCTACAAATACATAATGCCAATGATTTTCATATGCCAAATGAACTATGGTGTGAAAATTGTGACATAATTAAAAAAAAATGTGGGTGAAAGCCTAAGATGATAACCATGGACTAGGGGAATAACATTTAGACATATTTCAATGCAAAGTTTTTGTTCTCTATGGACAAAAGTACTTCCTTCGTTCTTCATTTATGCCAAAAATAAGAAAGTACTTCCTTATGACAAAGGGATCAAATTAATGCATGGTGTTTACAATAGGTTCATCATTGTATCAAATACCTTTAGTGGATTTTTATTAACACGATAATTCATGGGCTAGATGTTGATGAATTTTTGTATAATATTATTGTGGCAAAGGCCATGAAAGAGTTTAATTTATGTTTGTAACCTTCTTGAAGAGTAACCACTAAATTGTAGGATGTATCATGGGCCAAACCTTATGTTACCAATGCAACATGTATTGTAGGTGCCATTTGTTATGGATGGAAAATATGGAATTTTGGATTATATGAAAAAAAGAATACAAAAGAATGGGATTTGTGTTGTTGTCATTGCTGAAGGAGCTGGACAAGTAAGTTTTTATCTTGTTTTTGTCCATAGTGCATTTTCCTTATGATGTGGATAGTGGTAAATTAATTGTGAATTATATGTCTTCATTTGCCAATTCCAATTCAACATTATAAAAGTGGAACCATACCAATTTCAATCCATCCAAGTACAATAATTACACACTTTCACATTTGAAAGGCCATATATGACTAGTTCATTGTAAAACATATATTCTTTGACATACCTACATCAAACAATACAATTTTGATCAATAATTTTCTTGCATATCCTTTCAAATATGGTAGTACCTTGGTAGCTTCAACAAATGGTTGTCAATTAATTAATTAAATTTGAGATTTTCATTTTGACAAATGGAATATTGTTGAAGATTAAATATTTGCCTTCACAAATTTTTGTTGATTGATTTTTTTGGGTGAGAAATTCAACAATTTTGAAAATAATATAATTAATGTCAAAGCTACCAAGATAGAAGGGTAATCATGTTCTTTATTTTGTAGCTAAACCAAAAGGCATTAAAAAGTTAACAATGTCAAATAATGTGAACAAAGAAATGATCGAAATCAAACCATAAATTGCACATATGTGAAAACAAAAACCGTTTGTGAATAATACAAAACCTAGAAAAATAAGGTGCCATTTGCATGGAACAAAAAATCAGCTTGAAAACAAGGGTTTCAAGCTTTAACATGATGTAGGAACAATTGGACAATAGTGGGGGCATGGATGCTTCTGGAAACCCTATTCTTGGTGATGTCGGCAAGTGGTTCACTAACAAGGTTAGTGTGTTGTTCAACTTACTTTAGTAGAATTGGGTACCATATGCAAACTTTTATGAATTAATCAACTTGTACTTACAAGGGTTTCAATGAAAAGAATTGTCAATTGCACTAAAAAATTATTTAAGTTTGTTTTTTGCACTATCACAAAACATTATGAACATGACACCCATGGGTTTGTAATGTGGCTTTATAGGTGAAGGAATATTTTGGTAAAGCAAAAATTCCAATTGATGCCAAATACATTGATCCAACCTACATGATTCGTGCAAGGGCTTGCAATTCTTCAGACCACATTTTTTGTAGCATCTTGGGGCAAAATGCGGTGTGTACCATTTGATTTTTTTCACTTTGCAATATGTTTTAATTGATTGATGGCCCTATTTGTATCCATAGGAAGTATAGTGATATTAAATTATTGGTTTATTTTTATTTTTTTTAGAATTTTCAAATTGGGTTGTTATATTTTTTGAATTATTGTGATATATTTCATGTAAATATTGTGGTGTAATGTTAGGTCCACGGGGCGTTTGCTGGATATACCAATTTCACAATTGGATTAATTAACACACATTATTGCTTTCTACCAATTCCAATGGTGATTAGGAAACCTCGAATGGTGGATCCTAATAGCATTATGTATCATCAATGTGTGACATCAACGGGCCAACCAAATTTTAATAACCCAATTTGAACATGACATTTGGGAAAAAACTATTACAATAAATAAATTGCAAGGTCCTCATTGATGTTCAACTATTAATATTGTTCATTTTGCGATAAAATTTAACACAACATATCATTAATTGAATATAAAAAAGATTACATATTGTTGAATATATTGTACGCAATTCAATTATTATATTGGCCCACACTTTGTTGGATATAATTCAACTGCATTATAGTCAAATGATGTCATCAAGAGGCAAATGAACAATTATGGACTTCAACTTTGGCAAATATAAAGACAATAGGCTAATCATTAGTAGTTCAAAGGTTCACGACCCTCATGCAAAGTGGTTGTGGTTCAACTTCTTGGAGTTGAATGTTGCCTATGTTGAATTCCATGAAATTTCAAATAATATTTTAGAGCAAGAAAATTTATTAAATGTTTATACCACCATAATGGACATGGCCAGTTGTGGGAATTATGCTTATGGCAAGCCCATAATTTAATTACTACAATCCATGTAACCCCATGCAAACTTGAAATAAACAAAGATTTATCCCATGTGTAAAGTTTTGCAAATGTCAACTTCTTACATCATAAACTAGAGGGTTTGAGGATGTTCAAACTCTAATGTGGATTTTAGGTGACCCTATGAAATGTTGGACAACATGGTTTTTGTGTTATGACCATGAAAAGTTCAACATGTTGAACCATGTTGAAAAACTTGATCATAATAGGTACTAACATAAATTAAAACATGTTAAGATGTTGGCAACAATAAAGCAAAGTGGGTCACATGTAACTATAAGTTCATTAATTTATGTATGCGAAGAGATTCATGGCATCTAAGGATGATCAACTTCTTGTATTTCCATATTGTTGTCTATGCAAGGGAAATTATAATTTTTCCGCCTAGCCTATGTGTGTGTGTTAGCCCATCATTTCATAAGGTTCACCTTATGTTACCTATTTTACTTTCCCAACTTGTTGAGATGTGGAACAATCTTGATGACATCATCATAAGACTTGGCAATATGAAATTCATGGAAGACGTTTGAGGAATATGTTCAATTACCATATCAAAACATATGCAAAAAATTTGAAAGCTTCATACCACATCAAAGTCATACCAAGTTTCAACAACTTTTGGTGGACCTATATGGAGATATGCGCATCAATGAATTTTTTCAAAGTAAAAACAAGTATTTCCATGGATTGAAAATGAAGTTTGTCAAGTGGGAATCAAGGATCATCTCATGAAAAAATTGTTAAAAGGAAGATTACCAATAACATGGTATAATTTAAGTAAGAAACATGTTTTGAATAATAGAAATAACATTGAACCCCAAAACTACAAAGATTTAATGTTGGGATTCCACTTTAGAAAATTGTGTGGTCTAGCATATTATGAAAAAACGAAGTTTTGTGAAATTTATGTGAAACTCCTTATAAGTTTTTTTGCACATATAGGCCCACATGTTGTTGCTTGTGAACTTTGTTTGGATAAGAAAACATGGCACATGTCAAGCCATATTTGCATGTTTTGTTAACTTTTTTTAAACATTGACTTGTGTTCTAAAGAAAACAACTAGGTGACCTTCAAGTCCTAGTCAAATAACATATTCTAAGCCATTCATAACATGACTATCAAAAGCATAAACCTTTTTGAGATTTCAAAATAACATGTAAGGAAATATCAATTGATAAAAGGCAATGTTGTCTCTTTGTTGAATAAATATGTTTTGGTTATACTGATCAATTCAAATATTTTCATGCTCATTATAGACATTGTCCCCTACAATTGGTGAAAGACGTGGTGCAAATTACAAAAACATTGGCTAAAACACCATAACCCCATGTGGTATTGATGGTTTTGCTTTGTTGTTAATTATGTTATGTTTATTTGGTATGCTTGTTGGGTTTTCCTAGTGTTGTGTTGTGCATGTGTATGGTTTTTGATATACACATCAAATAAGTGTAAGTTAAAATTGTCTAATTTTATTTCATTGACCCATGTAAAAAAGAAGTAAATGTAAGTGTAAAATCACAAAATAGACACATACACTTATATGGGTTTACGCTCCATGTAAAATCATATAAAAAAGTGTAAACAAACAAATGGCACAACACATAATAACACATGCAATATCACATTTCCTTTTTCTTCTTTATCTCTCCAAGGTTCAAGAAGACAATTGTGGGAGTGGAGTTCATTCAACAAAGGAAAAAAGTAAAAGAGAAATGGGCTTGGATGGTAGGCATGCTTGAAAAGATGAGGGAGGGAGGTAGGAGAAAATAAAGGGTTAGATATGGAAGAATGACATCATGCAAACATGTTTTCATTGCGGTCTTGATGCATTCCTAGGTTTATCAAATAGTATTGAAGGTAAAAGACTAGTTGATTCTTGATATTACAATGGAATGCAAATTTAGGGCATGTTATCAAACGTTCACAAAAAAAGTTTTGAAAACTTTGGGATGGGAGAAGGACAAATTCACAAGCAAGGGTTTATGAAATCAACATGCACAAATCAATAAAAATGATAATTAATGTAGATTGGAACAAAAATGGTGCATGGAAGAGCCATTACAATACTAGAAAACCTGGTCCTAATCCAAAATACGCACTTCCACCCAAATTAGGCCAAGTGGAAAGGAGCTAATCCAAACCACTAACCTGTGGTTGTTCGATGGACCATTTCCACTTGAATGTTTGCATAGTGGATTATTAGTGGATTTCATAATAAACTTTAAGTGGAAACTAATGGATTTTAGTTGGCGGGAGTGGTGCATGGTGGAATCATAGTGGACACCTTGCTAGGCATTCCAAATCATGGATTTCCACTATGAATGCACATGGGTGGAAAGGGTCCTTTCCCACTCAATGTTGGGTGGAACATTGAGTGGATTAGGACCAAGTTTTCTAGTATTGTTAGCAATTCATTTCATCAAACACACCATGGCCCAAACTTGGAAAGAGCTCACCAATATCCTTCCTATAATTACTATAAGATTAACAATATTAGTTACATCAAAGTGTATAAAAGTCCCAAGACATTTAGCATGGAGTCTTAAAAATTCACAATCTTGCTAAGTTATGAATCCCACAATTTTATAAGATCATAAGTCTTGCATACAAGCTACAATTGAAAAGCTTTAAAGAGTAAAGTTTTAGCCCTTGAAAAAGCCCTTCAAATATTGTGTCACACGTTCATTTCAAAAGTGATTTGACCCCTATTTGTTGGGTTTTAATGGTCAATAGTCAAATTGTTAATTTACATTCCAACTTTCTTTTGATGCGTAACTTTAATTTTGAATCTTTGAATGGAGCATGTAAACCATTTTTGATATTTACAATTGAAAAATTCCAATAGTGTAAATAAAATCTTATTTGTTTAAATTATTTGTTATTTGCATTTTTGTCTTAAAAATTCAAAATATTGTAGGATTTTAGTGCCCAAAGTGGGAACTTGGGAATATTAAATTCATTGTCCCACATTTGTGGAAATGTGTTAAAGTCCTAAAACATTTTCCTTGCCATTCCCCCCTCATGCATTAGCTTTGGTTGTAAACCCAAGGCCAAGGTTGTGATAGGTCTTATAATGTCCCCCATGTTGATACCTTTTATTTAAAGAGGTTGTTTACAAGTGCAATTGATGACAATGTTGTTGTCATTTTACAACTTTTTGCACTATTGAAAGTTTCAACAACAACCTATTTTAGGTGAGCTTCATGTTCCTTATTATTTACCATGTTTGTTAAATTACAATCATTTTGCAATTCCTTTCATTTTCGTCATGTAAAGCATGGAACTTAGGGTTTAGGCTAAGTTCCCACATGTTCCTTTTCATCTATAATTTTTGCACATTTAAGTGATGGCATTATGGTCATCTTACAACTCATAGGATTGTTGCAAGCTTCATCAATAACTCATGTGCTCCCCCTTGTCATTTTGCTTTCATTATGGTCTTGCCTTGTCTTAAAAAACCATAGTCACCAATGAAAAGTGTGAAGTGCAATACCCTTTTGCAAACCATAATCTCCAAGGATAGTAGGTAGTATAATATCTTCATGAAGGTATTGTTAGTTGTAATTTACATTTATACAATAATTTCTTTTCATGAAATTATGTAAGTGTATTTCAAAAATATATACATGCATGTTGTGCAAGTGTAAATGCAAATCCCAAAATATTCACGACATGCAAAGTAAGTGTAAAAACTATGGGGTATAAACATAAATCATTACACAATGTGGAAGATGGTTATTTACACCTACATGCACAACACTAGTTTTTTCTTTTTTTGTTGTCAAATATGTTGTTGATTTAAAAAATAAATTGCTCATTGATATTTACTTAGTTTCTATTGCTTAGAGATGTTTGTTGTTTTCACTACTTGTTTGTTGATATTTAATGTTTTGATTGTTGTAAGTTTATTGTTTGACATATGTTTGTGGTCTTTTGATGAACTTCATTGCTTGTTGTTTGTTGATTTAAGTTTTAAATCCTAACAAGGTCATAATCCATTACATTCATGTAATGAAATTCAATTTTGCCATGTTTTAAAAAAGTTTCATAAATTCCAAAATGCTTTAGAAACATGTTTAAAGTTTTGGAAGTTTTAGCAAGTTTAAAAAGTTGAGTTGTAGTAAGTTGTAAAATGCATCAAAATTATCATGTTTTCGAATGTTTTCCATTTATTGATTTTTTGTTATTTGGAATGAAGTGCAAGGAGTTGAAACATGTTGTAGGTGGATAATGTTTGTGTTTTGCAAAATATTTCTATGATTTCAATAACAAGTTGGCCTTGCACTATGTAAACATAAATATAATTTTTGATATAAGTGTCGCCAAAATGAATTCAAAGTGCAATTTGAGGGCTAAATGATGTGTGGTTGAAAAGGTTCACATGTCATGAAAAAGCTCTTGATGAGGAAATAACTAAAACAATTTAATGATCATATATCCCATTTGATTATGTTTAATAGGAATTAGAAGCCTTCAAAGATTTGTGCTAGAAGAAATCTCCCAAAATGCAACCAATGCATTTGCAACTACATGTAATTAATTGTCATTTGCAACTAGCTCTAATTATTTTTGCAACTATGCTACAACTACATTTGCAACTAATTAATGACTTTTTCATCCTACACATTAGAATTTTATTTCATCCATCATCATGCCCATATGTCCCATTAGTTGCAAATGGAACCAAATTTAATTGCATTATTAGGGTGTCAAGATAGTCCCTAGTGGTATACATAGGTGTATTAGGCAATTTTTGAGAAATATGGGTACTTTTGAAATGTTTTATCAGGGGTATAAATGGGGGTATGTTTCCATTAGTATATTATAAAGTTGTATTTAGTTTGTATTTGAGCAAATTAACTACCTACCTACCTATATATATTTTTTTCACATACCTAACCTTACCTATCAACCTATTTACTTATATGTTTACTTGCCTATTGAGCTTAGGTTATGTAACTACTTAACATAAGCTACTTGCTTATTAATTAGTTACAATTATTGAAT
>Ga0209611_10014754_pt1 | contig 10355 bp, 3 predicted proteins | sample S1TSphgellanicum_3_FD_187693 | JGI IMG/M metagenome (GOLD analysis project Ga0209611, IMG submission 187693) | Host-associated microbial communities from peat moss isolated from Minnesota, USA - S1T2_Fc - Sphagnum magellanicum MG (SPAdes) (version 2) | ecosystem: Host-associated > Plants > Peat... | reverse complement strand
GGAAATCACATCACATACTCCCGGGAGTGTAAGAAAGTGTGAGGGAGTGAACACTCACACTCCCAAGGCAACCCCCACTTTGGGAGATGGAGTCCCGGTGGACTCCCGAAACTTCAAAGAGCAATTGCAGGGGTCAAAACCCAATGGCTTGTGGCGTTCTTTATATCATTGAAAAGCTCTTGGAACGTAGATGTCTAAAGTGGGCTCGCATTATTCATTTGGACATCTGAAACGTAAGTTATGGCCAAAAGAAGGGCCAATAGTCAAATTGCCAGTTTGACTCCTGACCACAAAAAGTCGGGAATCGACCCAATTTACTTAGCTGCAAGGGGCGTGCCACATATCATTGAAAATCTCTCGACGAGAGCTACAACTTTACTTTAGATCGCACCTCAATTGAAGGTCTGCTCGCAAAGCTATGGGGCTCCAAAGTCGTAGGAATCCCAGTTGGCGGGATTTCGAAACTCCCACTCGGGAGTCCCGGGAGAAAAAAACCATTTGGATGTAGGCTCCATGGCCAGCCATAGAGTATACTATAAGGGGGAAGGTGGTGGCTTCCCCCAAGTCCGGGCCGTGGTGAGTCTTGTGTGTTCGTGTTGCCCGTGGCTCGTCCTAGCACCAAGGGTGCTCCAATTATGTACTAACCACTTTGTGTGGATTGTGTGCAGGCCCATGTGAGTGAGTGAAGCTTGTCAACTCTTCCTAGTCCCATCCCGGAGCTCCAACATGCCCCTCTACCCCTCAAAGTGTTGTGAACTAAGGAGCGTGCTCCGACTCCTCCTTCTTTCGCTGTGTTCCACATTTGGGTCCTTTGAGGAGTTGGGAGTGTGTCAATATGTTTGTAGAAATGTATCCCTTTGTATTTACACAACAAATAGGTGAATATAGAGTACCAAAACTAAGGGTTAAACTTAAGGATATGAATGCATTGGGTGCTATCACATATCCAAATTTGTTTAATATTTTGGAACAAGATGAAAAAAAAAAATCCATCTTGTTGAATACTTAATATAATGACCATAAAGATTACCAACTTGAAAAGAAGGGTGGAATTGTTTTGTGGATAATTTTAAGGAAGTACCTAAACATGTATAAAAACTAATCTTTAGCAAATTACATGGAGGCAGCAAAGTTTGGTACATACAACACAACCTTAATTATCAATGGAATTGACCAAACATCAATGTTGGCGACCTAGGTTGGTGTGCTTATTGACCTTTGTGCCATTCAAAAATGAGTAGTTGTTACCCACCATTAGATTAATCATGAAGGTATGGAATTCAGATGACCAATTATCAATGCATTGATTGAGCAATGGTTGCCTTATGACTTTCAATCCTATTTGTATGGCAATTTTTTAATGACATGTTGAAACAAGTTAAAGTACAATTTCTTTCAAGATTTGACCCAAGAGCATTTCTCCTCTCTTTTCTTATTAAGAATGCATAATTAGTATTGCCAACTTTATGAGAAAAATGAATGTGAGTTGAAAGGTTACTCAACTCAAGGTTGTGGGATAAGTACAAAAATCAATGAAATTGGTAGGTTATGAGACATAAGAAAAGTGTAGAAGGAAACAACCAAAGACCTTCACAAGATGAAATATCCAAATATCTAGGAACATTGGAAGAAGGCAAAACCCTTTGGTTTAACAATTGGGTATGAGCGATTGACACCAATGGCAACGTGATTAACAATATTAGTGACACATGCCACACAATAGATACCATTAATGATCAAAATAGATGACCCAATGATGAAATGACAAGTTCAACATGATGAGAAATGATAGATCTTCCTTCATATGTTATAGACAATTCAATGACCAATCCTTTAGCTATTTTTGGTTGATTAGTTGACTAGGAAACTTAGTTGACTAACAAATAACCTATACCCTTTGTAACCCATGCATGGGTTGGGGTTTTTTTAAACATCTTTTAGTAGCAATTTTAAGGTTGACATTATGTCATTGGATCTTCTAATGTCCATACTTAATCATTATTATCACTAATAAAAAGATTTTTTTTTTAATCATTCATATCTACTACACAATTAACATTAATGCAACTTGGTTTCACACAAATTCAAGGAGTTTTACTAATTATACAAGTTATAGTCATGGTTACACAAGTTGGCAATGTTCTAAAAATTTAGTTGCCAAAATACTATAATGGAGATGATCTTGTATCACATTTCCAACAATTGACCAAATTATGTGTAAGTAATGGTGATAACATTAATATACTAACAAGTTATAATGCTTCCCCAACATTTTGAAAGGAAGAAAAGTAGATTAATTTGCATGATAAGAAAATAGTCTTGTGGTTGTGTGGGATGTTGTTCAACAATTGTTTATTGCAAAATGAAAGACAAGCCATAGTAGTTTTATACAACATCAAACATAATGAACATAAACTAATAAAAATTTATTATGATATGTTCTTATAATTATCTATAATCATACCTCAACAACCAAACAATGTTTATTTCTAGGTAACATTTTGTGAGGGTTTACATTTGAAATTGAAGATGGCAATTTTGGGCATGCTAAAAGGTTTAACCATTATTAAAGTTGTCAAATAATGGAAAAATAATTACTATAGCGAAAAACTAGGAGGCACACAAACATCGCAAAGGTCAATTCAAATTACAACCAAAAGATGCATACATTGATATTAGGGATGTTCTCCAAGCAAATTGATTGCCTAGTGTTTAAATCCTTTAAAAATTATTATTGTCACCACAAATGTAAAACAATTATGGGTCTCTAGGGGTCAGATCCTTTTGATCTCACTTTCAGTGACCTCCACTAGTTTTCTTGGGCATTTCTCAATTGCAACAAATCACATAACTCCTTTAAAAGATCCCATACTGGATGAAAACACATTAAGCCCCGCAAAAATTGTAATTGCATAAATAGAAAATTGCATTTGGTTTTTTTGGGTACATGTGGACATCACATTTTGGATTATTTTTGTTCATTTCAAGTATATTGCATTAAATTTTGACTTAAACTAGTTTATTTTAAAAGAAATTCCAAAAAAACATTTACAAACTTGAACATATGAAATATATTTGTGTCAAAAAAATACACATCACAAAGTATGAAAAATTGCAAATATATTTCAAAACTAAGGTTATGGGTGGAGTTTTGTAATGAATTTTTTTGTGATGAGTGATATTGATGTACATCAACTAAATTTAAGAACATTTAGAAGTTTATAAATTTTTGGTTGAAAATACATTCACAAAATGTGTTTTTTTGCACTTCTTGCGCAGTAAATGCATAATAAACTCTTATTTATGGGAAACGACCATTATTTTAAGAAAAAAGAAAAGACTTTATAGGTGGACATTATATTTTTTTTCATTTTTTTGGGTTTGGTAATGTGGTATGAATCACAAACATGAAGCCCTATGGCTATTGAAGTATGTACGTTATATATTTTATGCACATTGATTTATCCAAATCTTTTCATCTAACCATTGGATCAAGCTTAACTTTGATTCAAAATGAACTTTGAATTCCAATTGTCATGCACATTCTAAAGTTCTTTTTCTTATGTTTAAGGTTTCCAAAAAAATTCATCAAGATTTCAGTTTACTACACACCCATTATACTTGTTATACATCACTTTTTTGGGTGAAAAGTGGTGAAAAGTGGTTCACATGTAGTGTGTTTTCACCCTACCCCAGACCAACACCAGCAAAAGACAAACACACAAATCCCAAGCTTTTCATATAATACATATTCCAATAGTTCATTAGCCACACATACCCAACTATTTTGACATCCTCCACAAGTAACATAACTTTGACATAATCTTATTATAACTCTCAATGCTCATAGAAATGCTTCATGGGTTGACAAAAAAAATTATGGTATTTTCATAGACCTACAACCATAATTTCCATGATCCAGTAGACATCAAATTTTTTTTGAAGAACCCTTCATTAGGGTGCTTTCACATGAGGCACATAACCACAACATGAACAAACATAGTGAAACAACACATGTACAACTTGAGAATGCCAACCAACCGTTCTCGAAATCCCTTTTGTTTTTCATCATCCCTTGGTCATCAACTTTAAATTGAACTCTACAACTTGATTCCTATCTACAAAGGGACATGGTACAATGGATATTTCATCACCTCCGGCAACAAAAAGTCCAACAACCAAGCCAATATCCTAAGCTCATTCTCCTAAAACTAAAACACTAGCCACTTATCTCTTCAACACATTTTTGATTTGCTAAAACCCCCATCTCCCCACCATAATATTCTTCTTTTCCTCCTCTCTTGCCTAGCTGGATGTTCATAGTTCATTAAAGCATTTGTGCAAGAAAAACCACACTAGGAAACATGCATCCAACACAAATGCAACAACTTGCAATAGCCATTAAAAATAAAAGCAAAAGTTGGCCATAACCTGCAAACACACAAACATAAGCTTCACATCATTTTCAACCACCCAAAAACTTGTTGCTTTTTACTTTTGGTAGTTATAACATTGTACCATCTTCTATTAGGGTTTCATCCCATATTTTCTCATCACATTACTTTCATCTAAGAAGTATTTAGCTAGGAATTGTGAGGAATATACCACACAATTCTTTTCATAATAAAGTTGTTAGTCTAAATCTAAATCCCAATTAATAGATCTAAGGATATATTAATCACCATATGCATTTGAATGAAAGGTATTCATGAACAATTGTTCATTTTGTCACAAAAGTGAACCATTCAACCATGCATTGACCCCATTGTAATATTAGAAAAACATCCGTTTATGACATGTCGAAACTTAACATGGTTTTCATATTCTTGCATTGACCATAAAGAGGACATAAAAGATTTTAAAAATTATTTAAAGTTATATTACCTTAGGCTATTCAAGGTCATTTTACTTTATCCTATTTTAAGTGATTATACCCTATGTAATTTTACCCTAGATTATAATAATTGAAAATAACATAGGATAAAACAACCTTAAAATGTTTGGAATATAATATAATAACCTAAGGTAAAATAACATAAAATAACCTTAGGTGGAATAGTCTAAATTTTTAAAAATAATTTAGAATAACCTAAAAGAAAAACCTAACGTAAAATAACATCAGGTAACTTAAGGTAAAATAACCTAAAACAACCTAGGTTAAAATAACATTAAATTTTTTTAAAAAAAAGTAAAATAACAAATAATAACCTAAAATAGCTTGAGGTCATAATAATCTAAGGTAAAATAACCTAAAATAGGCTACAACAGAATAACCTAAAATAACTTTAAATAAATTGGGATGGAATAACCTAAAATAAACAAAAATAACTTAGGGTGGAATAACCTATAATAACAAAAAATAATTTAAAATAAAATAATCTAAAATAACCGAAAAAAAATAGTCTAAAATAATGGAAATAAGCAATAATGGAATAGTATAAAATAACCAATAATAACAAAGGGTGGAATTTTTTTGAATAGCCAAAATTAGTCAATAATAACTTAAGTGGAATAATCTAAAATAGTTTAGATTAATGTAAGATAAAATAACTTAAAATAACTCAAGGTGGAATTGTTTAAAATAACAAAAAAGAACTCAAGGTATAATTACTTAGTATGAAATAACTTTTCAATACCCAACAATAACCTAAAGGGATTGAACATTTATTAGTCAAAGATTACAATAATGACATTTAAAAAAGTAACAACCATGTTCTTGAACATTTTTTAATGAATTTTTTAAAGACTTGTAAGGAGCTTTAAATTGTCCAAAAGTGAACCACCATAACTTGTTATTGTTGTGTAGGCTATAGGTGTGAATGTTTTTGGTGTTCTAAAGTTGAACTTGTTAAAATATACCTCTCTTTTATTTTTTCAATGTATAATGTGGAACTATAGATTTCATGACCCAATAGTGATATAAGAATATTTGATATTTCTTATTGTGTACCTTGTCTAAATGTGAAGTTCTTATATATTTTACATTGAAGATATTTTTAAAAAAGATACATTTATTTAAAAATTTGATTGTAACTTTCTACACCTTCTATCTCTCACAATTCTCATTTGTAATGTTGAAAAGATTGAAAGTGAGAATGAAAAACATTTTCTATTATTCTATTTAAATTTGACCCAATTAGTTGTGAATGTGTTGGTTTGTTTTTTTTTGTAGGAATGCAATGTACAAAAAAATGGGGGAAATCTATAAGGTGTGACCTTTGCATTGTTCACAAATGTTAAAAATTAGGGTTCCTAGCCATTGTGTCCAATTGCCTCAATTCACATTTCTATGTTGGGTTTCCATTAATGTTCTTGCAAATTTATGTGTAGTTGACTCTTGTCTAATTGGATCCCCCAACACCCATCACGAATTGCTAAAAGACTTTTTTGTTTGTTTTTGTTTTTTACACATTTGTAGTCAATTGTACACACTTGTGTTAAATTCACCCCCTACCACCAAAAAATTGCTGCCAAAGGGTGGGAATTTTTAAATCCAAATTTTCATTCATGATTGAACACAAAAGTCATTCACTTGTTCAAGAGTTGGATTTATTCAAAACATAATTACTCACAACCGAGTGTTTGGTCATGGGCGAACAATGACAAGGTAGCATGAGTCCATTTATTAGCTTGGGCATACACTAAATGAACATCCAGTTACCAGCCTATGTTTGGTGATGAGTGTGCTTACCCTACCATCAACCTTGTACCAATTTTATACTAATTTCAATAGAAGGCATGTACTTGCCTCATTATAGCTAAAAATCAGTCTTGAACAATGGCTTTTAGGAATTTTATATTTGTAGCCAAAGTGGCAACCATCCATACGAAGATGTAAAAAGTTGGCTATCCCTAAGAAGATTTAGGCAAATCTGGCTATAATTTAAAAATCATCCTTCCATAAATTTTATTACACACTGAAAATATAGAAAAAGGTGATTTTTACTTTTTTTTTCCCCTCCCCCCTTCACTTATGGTGATTGAAAACCTTTGGAATCACATTATTTTTGAATTTTGAATTTCTTTTTTTGGCAAATTTTCAGCAATAAAAAAAATGGCTGGTCCTGAATTCCATAGGAGGACCAAACTGGTATGCAAGTTTTACAAAAAGGACCCAAGATGTGGACAAGGCAAGTATGAAAGTTTTAAAGTGGTACCCAATACCAGGACCAGATTGGTATGTTCAAAATTCAATACCAAGACCAACACTGATCCTAACTCCCAATAACTCTCCCTTACCGTATATACCTACAAATGATGTTTGGCACAAAATAATTTGTAAAAGGTCTAATTTAAAAAAAGGAATTATAAAAATATTTATGAAATTTTTTGAAAAAAAAATTAATTGTCACAAAAATTGGGTTATTGTTTCAAATACAAAACAACAGGTGTATGTTGCATAGTTATTCCTAGGATGTTAAATTTCTGGAAAATTAAATTTGAAACTATCACCTAAACTCATTTTCTAAAACAGATATTAAATTTGAACCTACTACTTAAACTCGTTTTCTAAAACAAATAAAAAAAATATTGGACAAAGAAGTGCTAAACATGAGTCATAGGGACGGTAGTAGGTGCATGAAACAAAAGAGATTACACTTTTTCCTTAAAAACAAACTCACTATTTGAGTGTCAGTTTTGTGGAAGGAAATGTGCAATTCATGTTTGAGGCTTTTAAGTAAGTAGTTTCTTTCCTGGACCAGAAGCTGTTGCCCAAAGTGAGGCCTTTTGCCTTTAGGTCCTTGGCCCTCATTTAATGAAATGCAGGTTGGACTTCTTCTTCCCACTAATGTATGTACAGGCACAAAATTATACTGGAACAACCACTTTTCTTTGTTTCCTCCTATTGAAGAAAAAGGAGAGATCAGGTGGCACCCTGACAACAGAGCTATAATTTGCACACAAACAGACACATGAAAAAACTTGAATCACATTGTGACATCTAAACATAAATGATGGATTTTCTTCCAAAGGAATCTTAGCCCTGACTATATGGGTATTGTTTTGTTTGGCTGACTGACATAAGGTCTCCAACTCTCTGGCAGCACAAGACAATCAATCCAAAAATTCCCCAAGATTTTAAAGAGTTTGGAACTAGCACCTTATTTTCTAACATGTTATTACATATGTGTTGTATCAAAACCTTTTCCCTTTATGAGAGCTCTGATACATTCAGATTGATGAATAGTGGGAATTGCATCAATTTAGATTCATCTAGATTCTAGTATAGTTTTGAATTAAATTGAATTGTAGGAAAGCTGGAAGCCCCAATTACAACTTCATATCATTCCTATTTGTCCCAATTTGCAGAACCCTAAGCACCCAAAATGGTGTAGAAATTTGGTATCTAGTCTTTAATGAATTAGAATCTAGATCTGTATCCCACTGTACCACCTAATGGCTGATTCGGCACTCTCTTGTCAAATAAATACATATATATGGCAAAATAATTTATTAACATTTTTGGCAAAGGTATTATTTGCAAGTCATTTGACAGCCAAGGTACCTTATTTCCAAGGGTTTTTGGCAATAAACTTTTGTTTTTTAAAAAAAATCACCGATTTCTTTTTTCTAAATTATTAATTATTGCCAAATTTGTTAGTATCCAATGTTCAAACTAAGACTCTATACATTGGTTTTTGTACATCAATTGTAATAGATACTTCTCTATAATTAAGAGCTATTCATTGTTATTAGAATTAGAGCAATTCCATTGTTCACATGAAATGCCCCTGCACTGGCAACTTGCAGGGGCTAGTAGTGTGTGTGTTGCATGTTCAACTACCCACATTGTTGCATCTAGCCAGGATGATGAAACGTCTCTGTGGCCTCCAAAGGATGTCAAGATATTGTGACAAATCTGAGACTATCAAAGGATTTTGCACAAGATTTTTATGGGCCAACTTTTGTTGGTTTATGTCCAAGTTCATAGTTTGTGAGGCTCAACAATAAATTTGGTGGCACTTGTAAATTTGCAAGATTTTGTGTTGGGCTTGCCTCTGAATAACAATTTTCTCATTCACTAGTATATATTGTCATTGCATGGCCACTTCTGATATATTTTATTAGAGATGTTTTTAAGGCCACATTTCTTTGGAATTATTCTCTAGAAGCCCTTGATTTTTTAACAACTTTGTGATGCAATTAAGGTGATAATCATCCACAAGAAGGTATAGCCAAATCTGGCTATAAGTTAATTATGAAAAAGCATCTTGCTATATTGTTGTTTGGATTTCAATAGTTTTCTTAGAGGTAGTTGGAACTTTGGGTTGGTGCTTGGAAACTGAAATGGGCTATGTTCAATTAAAATACAACACATTTGGGGTTTTTTGGTGATTTGGGTTTAATCTTTAGCCCAAATAACATGTAATTTTATAAAGGAGATAGGAATTTGCAGATCATTGCTCAACATGGACTTTATCATTTTAAGCTTTGAAGTTTGAAAGTTGCATATTCCTTATTTCCTCTTTTGATGTTTTAGTATTTCATGCTTGAGCTTTGAGGAGTGTTGATGTAATATGTCACGTGTGTGCACTATGTATGGGTTGTGTGATTGGGTATAGAAAGAAGTTATAGCAAAATCCATATTTATCATGTCTCCATTTTCAATCCCCAAGAATTTTATATTCAAATGCATTTTGCTTATTTCTAACCTTGAAAGTGATTTTGATTTAGATGTTTCTGAAATGCCAACATGGATTCAACAAAGTCTTTAAATTTAAGCCAAACAATGGAGAGAGAAAGACAATATCATGGAGGTTTGAAAAACTTCTATGGTAAGTGGATTGTCAACCTCTTTGGGTAGAATTTGTATTATAAACACTACAAGTACATTGTGCATTGTGTTGTGCAATTTGTTTAAATGTAGAAGGCAAACATGAAAACTATTTGTGTATATTTAAAGGTAGATAAATTGTTCAACCACAGACATAAGCACAAAATAAGGCTTCTAGTCCAAGATCAAAGTAATTATTTTGTATTATGATCATAAGGTTTTGCATGGGAACCATGAAAGAATATACAAAGCTTGTGACCATCTTTCCATTTTGGATCTAGTTATTTTATAGGTTTTTACATTCCTCAATATAGGAAAGGAAGTTTGTCCAATTTACTTAGTCATTTGTAACAAAAGGTCGAATGATGATATGTATTGAAGGATCAAAAGTTTTATCCACTACAATTACTTGGTCAATCACACACTTGAAAATGATTGGAGTGAGTATACAATTTAAAGTATAATTGATTTCATGAAATATTTATTTTTAAAGTTCATTTAGAATTACAATTAGTAATGTTACAAATTTCTTACTTGTGAATTCAAATGAGGTCAATATGTAAACAACATTTTTTGGATA
>Ga0209611_10014752_pt1 | contig 10356 bp, 8 predicted proteins | sample S1TSphgellanicum_3_FD_187693 | JGI IMG/M metagenome (GOLD analysis project Ga0209611, IMG submission 187693) | Host-associated microbial communities from peat moss isolated from Minnesota, USA - S1T2_Fc - Sphagnum magellanicum MG (SPAdes) (version 2) | ecosystem: Host-associated > Plants > Peat... | reverse complement strand
GGGGGGGGGGGGAAGGATAATCCAACTATTTAAATCCAAATTTTCACCAAATTAAATTTCTTTTACTTTTTAAAAAGAAAAAAAATGTAAAATTTATTCTTACATCATTATATATATATGTTGAGATTTTTTTCTCAAAGTTATGTAATTAAATATCATTAATTAAATATTAGTGTATGATTCATCTTACTAAACAAATATGGTCTTGATAATTAAATGGTTATATTGACTACTTAGTTAATGTTTTTTTTTGTGGGCAATTTCTACTAATTTAAGAGGCTAACAACATTAAAAAATAATTTCTTGAATTTTTTTTGTCAAATGTAAAATACAAATTGTCAAATTTTTATAATAAAATATAATATAAGTAACCATAATATTGAAAGATTTAAACAAGTTTCCAACTACACTACTTGTTGATAACCAAATGTGTATTTTTATGGTTGATTACCATTTTAGCAACATTGCAAAAATAAATAAATATTTTCTACTTAATTATAATGGGGAAAATAAAAACTTGCAATTCTACAAAAATTGAACATATTTTATGTAATGAGAATAAAATTGTAAAAAAAATAATGAATGCATTTTTGAATTGACATTGAATTTACAAAGATTCTATGTCAATTTAAACAAAAAAGATATTTGTAAATTTATTCATGACATGCAATTTCAAATTATTATTTTTTAAATTTAATTTTTGTAAATTATAATAGTTTTTTATACATTATTAAATAGTCTTCAAAATCATGTTTTCATTTGTAGCATCTGAATAAATTTTGAAAAAGAAAATGTATGTTAAAATTTGAATTTCCTAAACAATTTCATGCCAAACACAATAAACTTAAACTTTCCAATTTTTTCAAAAAAAAAAAACATTTTTATGTTTTATGAGTGTATCACAATACATAACATTTCATTTTTTCCATTTTGCAAAAGTATTTTTGATTTTTTTGTCATGAATTCCCTTCAATTTGTTTTTAAGAACCAAATTTTTTTTCCTAAACATTCACCAAAAATTGCTTCAATTACCTCCAACATCAAAGGTTATTCAAAAATATTTATTTTCATATTTTGAATACTGTTAAATTTGACTAAATATATTTATAGACAATTGCCATTTGAGGAACATCACAAAATTGAAATTTTTTTTACACAAACCTTGGCATTTTATGATTTCATAAATATTAATAAGTTTACAAAAAATGTACGTACCTAAAATACTTACCTAACAAATAATATTAAACTACTTGCAAATCTTGGATCATTGTTAATAAGATTCATTTTACTAAATTCTACTAAATAATCTATTTTGTACCATTAATTTAATTTGAATAACATGAAACAATTTAATTTTAAATAAGAGAAATGAAAGGCCAAAATTTGGGGGTCAAGTGAATGGTTTACCTTCAACCAAAACAAAAATAATAGAAGGTTGAATTGAAAAAACATAGGGCAAGTTGGTAAGACAAGCCAAGCCTCAAAGGACTAGTTAATAAATCAACATGTGCAAATTGAACTATATAACATAGTAAGTTAGCTAGTAATAGCAAATTGGCATGTTTAGGGCTTTTGATAAACAAGTTGAACCAAGAAATCGACTACATGGTAGAAGGTAGTTAGCATAATGACTAAACATTTATAGTTGAAGGGTTGGTTGTAACCACTAGCATGTGTATATAAAGGGAAAGAAAGTAAGGAAAGTGGTTCGCCAATTTTAGAAGAAATAGTTTAGCTCACAGTAATCCTTGTAAGAAAATCAAGCTATGATATATAGACATGATTTTGCCTCGTAGCTATGGGTGCAATAAAATATTGATGCAATGAATGATTTTGGAATTAGGATGAATGATGGCATATCTAAAGGGGGTGTTGATTTGTTGAGGAAGGGTAAGATGGAAGAGCATGGATCAACAAGATGTTGGAGTGAGTATTTGTAGCCTTTGGTATGGTAATAAGTTGGTGCTAGAAGAATATTGTCATTTTGTGTAGGATGATGTTAGTCATCAAAGACAATTTGAACAATGTGTGGTTGTGGGTATATTGGTAAGTGTACATGAACTTTGATGCTTAAGGCACCACTAGGTATATGGTACTTAGATGGATGGTAATGGGCAAGAACCCAAGAACTATTAAATAAAAGGGTAAATGGACCACATAAATAAGTACTCTACACCAAATAACATATTTCACGTGCAAGATCACAAAATACATCAAAAAAATAACAAAACCCACTAATGTTTTGAACTAGAACTTGCATATTGATGTTTTATTCATGTTTGATGGGTAATTAAATGGATCACATTGTGCTTCTAAAACTTCAAATGCCACAAAGGATTGGGTCCATTATTAGAAAATCTCAAATTTGGGCTTGTGCAAGTCATATTCAAGAATCCCATGGAATGATGTCTCACTAGAATACATTTGGATAAATGCCAATAAATGGTAGTGGGTTGTGTATGTTCATTGAATTAGGGTACTTTGTCAATGTTCATAGGGTCTTGGGTTCATGTTGGGTGTGTGTTGCCATTTCATTCGAAAGAGAAAGTTGCACTTATTATTGCAAAAACTTTTCTTATAATGAGGTGTCTTGATGTTAAAGAGTACCACTTAGGATGTGATAAATATACTTTTTGTTGCACATAGCAACCAAAAGAGCTTTAGATTGTTACTTAACTATCAAAATATTATTAAAATGAAATATTAAGTGTCATTTACATACATACCAATGGTTGATAATTGATAAAATTTGTATTGTTACATGTCCTAATTACATTGATAGTTACAAAGTTCTTTGTAACAAAAAGTCTTACATCAAAACCAAAAAACGATTCCATTTTTCTCAATTTACATTTTTTTGGTTGGAACTCATTAAATTAACATTATTTGTCATAGTTATAATTTTAAAAATAAAACATTCAACATATGGCTTCAATTCTATGCCCCAAACTTCAACATGACTCTTACAAGTTCTTTAAAAAAGTCATGGGTAGAATTCCTTAGGATGAAGACACCTAAGGATGAAGGTCCATGTGTTTTCTAAATGGGTGGATAAAGAATGAAAAAAAAACTGAAAAGCATTAACCAAACTTTATTAGAATGAAAACCTCTTCCTTAATGAAGAACATGCTACACATTTGACTTTTAAAGGTCTAAATATAATAGACTTATTGAATATCCATCTTAGGAAACAAAGGTGGGAGATGGAAACGATGGAATAACTTTAGATTTAGAAATGTATTGCAAATGAGTTTTCTCATGCAAACATTTATTGTTATTAGATATCTTGGAATGGAAATTGTGAATGTGATTGTTTGCATAACATTATACAGTGGGGGAAAGTTATGTTATGTCAAAGAAATTCAATATTTCAATAAAGAGCTATTTAATAAAAACTATGATGATCGAATTGAAGAATCCTTGTTTATAATGATCAATCAATGATAACGTTTTATATTGGGTTGTACATTAATCATTGATTCATTTCATGTCTAAGAAGTCCATAAAAGATTGTGACCCCAACAATGTGAGATGTGGAATTGGTTTGCAAAGGCAAAGAATGAAAGAGTCCTTTAGAAGGGGCCTAATCCAATGACTTCAAGATTTGGTGATTAGTCTATGCATAAATTGAAATGAGAATGAAAATTTACATTGTTCTAAAATTATACATAAATCCATAACAACCACTACAAATTCCCACATGTTCAAGTTCCAAAATCTTCCACAGATTTTACACAACTAATGCAATGCTTAGATATTTCATCAAAGTACACATGTACTCCGCTTATGATTTCAAAATTAGATCCACCTTCACTAGGTTTGGTGTGAGTTTTGATCCGTGGATTTGTACATCGGGTTTTTCCTATGCAAGTTGGAAGTTGCATTGTTTCCCATATCTTGATGTAAAAAACACATTGTGTCGGATTACTCTTCAAGCAAAGGTTGATGTGGTAGGGAATGTAGTACAAAAAGTGTCACTTGGAGGTTTGGAAGGCTTTCTTAGCATTCACAAGCAATTCCACCAACTTGTAGGACTTTTTGTGTGTAGTGGTACAACCTTGTTGGTTGAGAAGTTCATACAAGTGTATTTGATGATCACCTTGGATATTTGGTGTGTTGCCTGTTTCTCCTCCTTCACCTCCAACATCCATTCCAACAAGATGATAGCATCCGTGTTAGGTCATAACCATATCCACTATGAAATGAGGATAAAACTTGGGTGATTTCAAAACAAAAATAGACATGTAAAGAGATAAGGAGAACGTGTCTTTAGTTTTATTACCTCCCCAGCTCCCTAGCACATCATTGTGCTGGCAAGATTATTACATGCATCCAATGTATTTAGATGGTTAGGTCTAGATGATTGTTCAAAAACATCCTTGGCCTCCTCAAATACATTGGCTGCTTACTTGATGCCACATAGCTCCAATAAGGTTAGACCTATCTGATTCAAAATCAAGTTGAATAAAACCATTGTTCTCATTGGTCCATCCTTGAGTTTCTTCACCACATTTCTCAGGGCGCATCCAATCCAAGTCAAAGTCTTCCAACATGTAATGGAAGATTCTTATTTGAGCTCCAATTCTAGACAATGCAATTCGTGATCCTACAGAATCAGCCACCACATCAAATTGCAATATTAAAAGATGCCAATCTGCATTTCCGAGAGCATGGATATTTCATTTTGTATAAAAGAAAATATTAATCCTTTGACCAACATGTCATTTGGTGATTTGCCAAGAATGTTGAAAGCATGTTGGAGGAGGAAAAGGGTGATCTCTTTCTCATTCAATTCATCTAGAATGGATGCAATGTCAGCCAACCCATGAGCGATGTCTCCAGGGGGTGGCATACCCAGCTCCTTGCTTTCCATAGATATGGAGTGCAACTTCACAGAAGGATTTCCCCTCATGAGGCTTGTTGGTTCCTAGGTGGACACTGCTAAATTCACATATGCCAATGTTACAATTCTGTGGTTATCTCCTTTCAAGTTCTTAAAGTCTGTAAGAACTTTTTCATAACACAAAACTGCTTCAGCATCACAACCAAGTGCAAGAAGGCAAGATCTCCAATGCTCGCATTTGTTGTTGCCACATCAATCTACACAAACAGTTTGTTCGAACACATTACCAAAATTTACCACATTGAATGGAGAAATGGAAGTTCCTTTCAAAATACAGCATTCCACAACTTGTTTGGAATCGATCATGTCCTGATTGTCCTGAATCTCAATTCATCCAAAGCTTTGAAAATGCTGCCAATAGGTACTATGGATTTATTATATGTGATAGAATCTGCATCCCAAACAAGGAAAACCATTGGACATGCAATACTTTTAAAAGTGGGCTAGACTGTGGACATGTACAAGTTTTGTACCTCCTGAGCGTGCTCCACAAAGATGGAATTAGCATACACCAAACAGTCCAAAGCCTGGCCATGGTCTCCTTCAGCGCTATGGATGGTAGCAAGGAGCTTGTGATCTTTAGAGCTTCTTCCAATGATCCCAAATCACAGTCTTGTTCTGTATGGATCATTATTTAGCATGCCCACACATTTCCCTTGCATCTACAAACTCCATTGCCTACAAAAATAGCTCCCATCATCATGTTTCCAAAATAAAAAAATGTTGCAGTACAAGAATTAGATGAGTAATGAGTTGTGCATTTCTACTTGTAATTGGAAACTTTAGGTGTATATGTGTCAATTGGTTTTTCTGTAATTTTGCAATACAATAGACTGTGCTATGGACTTTGGAAGTTATGAGCATGTCAAAGTCATCAAACTTCACATATGATGATGTGGTCTCAAAAGCGCAACAGAATAATCTTGAGAGCAAAAAAAATGAATTCACAGTCAAGAAGATTGAAGAGTGTCCAACAACACACCATCACATTTTGCAACAATTACAAGTAATCAAGTCCTTTGACTGGGTTCTCTCCAGAGGCATGAGGCTTAGCAAGCTTGATGAGGTAAGGACCCAAATTGCTGGTATGTGCAGCAGCAACTACTACTGCCCCAGGGACTTCATCCTTTGACATGTAAACATGATTGAGAAAGGCAATGGGTTGTATGATCCATTTGTGAGACTTGACACCATTGATGTGTTCTTGTGGATTTGACAAGAGAGGTTCCACACCATAATAATGATGATGGTGGTGGCTAAGACTAGTAGGACAATAAGAATGGGTTGTGTTCCACTGTAAGATTCCATACCTTTTCTTGTTCAGGGAATTGAAGTCCAGCACTGGGGTTTGGAGACTGGAACAGAGTCCCCTCATCCCCTCCTCAATTCCTCAGCTTCATGCTTCATTGCTCCATTCTTTGGTCACACATGGGTGATTTCAGAAGTGCTCTCATCTTGCTCACTTTCACAAGATAGAGCAACAATGATTGAGCAACAAACTTTTGCAGTGTTGCACAATCGATTTCATCACCTTTTTTGTGTACCCAACTCCATGGATTGTGTTTCCTGGATTGAAAGGAACATAATAGTTTTCCTATGGCCTTTTTCTGGCTCTTTTTAGTGAACCCCTATGGAGAGGTTTCTTGGGTCTACTGGACCCGACAATTGTTCACGACCCACATGTCCAGTGTGCAAAGTCCCACATGCTCATTGTGTGAATCTTGTGTTAGAGAGTGTGGGGTACACTCCATTTGTGTCCAGTGATGAGTTGCCTGTGAGGAATTTGGGCTGTAGTAAAAGGATTGGACCCTGGGGAACACATTTTCATCTTTGACCCAGGTCAATATGTGCACTTCACTCTCACAATTAGTCTGTCTAAAATCATCAAAAGTTTCTTCTGTCATTGTGTATACTTTATGCCTGCCCTTTCTTGTGCACACAGAGGCTATTTACAGATGCTAGGATATCCCAGCAGCTTGTAGATATGACAACAAAAGTGCTCTCTAAAACATCACCCTCAAGACAATTGGGTGGTGGTATTGAGGTCTCTAGAATTTTGGTCTTGAAAATAGCAGCTAATTCAATGAGGGAGAACAACTCTGCTTTTCTGTTTCTTGACCCAGCAAGTCAGGACATGGTGCATTGGTCTCACACTCTTCCTTAGTGCTACAATATATAGTGCTCTTTGTGTTTAATTCTTGTAGGTCTCAGTGATCAGTGTCTCAATATATTTTACTCATTATCTTCAACAGTTGGATTGGTTCTTCATGACTTTAGTTTCTTTGTATGATGGTGCTGCTGCAGCCTCAAAACTTTGCACCATCCTGCTGAAATTATTTCAACCCAATAGGTATAATTCAAAGCACAATTGCAAAACCAGCCGATTTTTGAAAGATTTTCCATTAATTTGTTTCTTGCTATAAGATTTACACAACTCACAAAACATTCATTTAGCATGACTTCATTTAATTTGAAGTCCTGCACAAAAAAGAAAATGGGTCAAAATTTTGTTTTACTCAAAGAGATGAATGTTCATATCAGTACCTTGTGCACTTAGCGACAACTTTCTGCTGAGATTTGCATTGGAGCAACTGGCATCCCATCTTTTGGCCTTACCCAGAAGACAGTAACAACAAAGAAGCATGTTATGTTTTCATTTTGACTGATGCTGGACACCATCCATAATCTTCCAACTTGTAATTTATTTTGAACAAACAAAAATGAGTGGTGTGACCATATCGAGGATAAAATTCCTACTATTAATAATTATTCACTAAAACATTAAGAGATTCAATAAAGTTCAAAGACTTAAATTTTATAGAAAGAAAAGATGAAGAGCTTTGAAAGAAACACTTAGAATCCATCGGAAATGTTCACTCATGAAGTGATTAAAAGCAAAACAATTGCCTCCCCTTCAACCCTTCACAAAATACATGCATAGTGTGAGAACAAAACCCTGTACTTGTCTCCAAGGTGTCCATAACTTGGAAAAGAGTCCAAGTTGGAACTTGGGGGATGTAACCCTTTTTATATTTTTGTGCATCTTGTGTTGTCAATTCGCTCTAGAAATGCCCATCCTAATTTATCTATATTGAGTGGTTAAAGCTTGTTCCCTTTAACTTGGGTTTGATTCCTAACAAATTTGGGTTAGTTTGGATTTCCCTACCAATGGTCAGCATGCCCATATACTCGGTTGGGTCTTTTACATGGTGCTTGACCATGATATTGTCGGTGTGCAAAAAGGGCCAAGTTGATATGCCTAGGGTGACGAGTTATGAAACATAGCTACATCAGATAATAGACAACTAGATGAGATATACGACTACATGATATATATATTTTCCCCCAATGCATTGTTCAGATCCAAGTTCAAAGTTCCCTTCTCTGAACTCCTTTTAAAGGAGTTCTAAAGTTTTTGGTTTGGCAATACCAGATGTCAATATACAGATTTAGGCCTAATCATGGATTGGGTTCAGAGAAAGCTACTCCAAGCCTGAATTATTGGGTGTAGAAATCTATCTCGGAGCTGCAATTTTTATCAACTTATTGTTCGTCTAGTGATAAATTTTTTAAATTCATCTCAAGCTTGTTTATCATGATGTCCCATCCTTGCTATATAAATACTTTTGTGATGTTATGTACACAAAGGGAAAAATGTGTTCCAATTTTGTAAACTCTGTCCAGACTCATCCCACTATACTGTTCAAGAAGTCTGAGCATGCATTGTGGCCACACTTCCACCAAGTTCTTCCCATACATATTTGGGAAAAGAAGCCCATCACTTAAAAAGAGGTCATGATTTTTGAGGCATTCTTGACAATGCATAGTTGAGGTTCTTTTTCTTGTAACAACATGCGACCTTGAAAATTGATAAAGAGAACATAATTGAAGTAATTATGTTTCGAAATTATGATTGCTATTCAACCCTTTATAATTGTTGGGTTCAAGGGTTAATAATCACACATTGTATAATCATATGGTCACTTCTTGCATTCCATTATGATATTATTTGAAAATGGTAGTTTGGAAAGACCAACTTTGATTTGGAGCTAAGAAGACTATGAAACAGAAAAAACCTGGTTTCAAATACATAACCCCACTATTCTTGTCAAGTTAATCATTTGTAACAACAAATTTTAAAAGATAACTTTGGTCCTAGTTTTTTCTAGAAGTTGATTGTTGAAAATGGACCAAAAAATCAAGAATATGAATGAAAATGATAATTTTTTATTCATTTTGTAAAATTAATGTATGCAATAACCTGAATCATGGTTACATTATGTTCGATAGTTGTTTATGCAGTTGCACCAATTTTGAGTTTATTCAATGCCAAAAGCTTCACATCAAAGTTTGGACAAACCAACCAGTTCATAAATTGCATGAACTAGACTAATTTGGTCTACCTCTGGAGTCTGCAATAGATAATTTAAAATATTGATTTCAATGTATCCAAAACATAATAGCAATGGGCTGTAAGAAGTATAACTTGAATCCATCTCAACACAATCATTGGAGAATTGTTAGAAAATAATGGCAAATTTTGTCCACCTCAAGGATGCAAGTGAAGATATGGTTCAAAGGTGAAGTACATATCTATAATTATCATTGTGCACCTGCTATTGTGTTGATATAATTTCCATACACAATTTCAATTGCTCATGTACATATCCTCATGAATTCAATATGATGTACATCATTCATGAATAAAGAAGTCGCTATATTTAATGGACAAAATTATAAATGTTCAAATATGATATAATGTCTCTATCCAATATAACATGTTTTATTCAAGTATAAACATGCATGCCAACATAATTCGAAATTGTTGAAACGTTGTATGTAATGAGGGATCTTTAAAGGCACTAACCCAATGATCTGGACCTTAAATACAACACTTGTCTGGACCTGTATAGACTTGTTGAGTCTGGTTCTGAAGCCAACCCAACCCAAAAACTGAAAATGGCCAACAGGAACTACCTCTTTGGACATAGGAACGTAGTACGCCATAGCCATTGGATGGCTGTGTATTCAACTTGGGCATCCCCATGGGTGTGCTTTCCTCAAATGTCTTGCTTACATCTTATGGTGTGTGTCATTGCCTGATGAGAAATGGCAAAATGGTTGTGACAATCAATGTTGCAGAATGCTTGATGAAGATTGGGTATTTATAACTATATGCTTGATATCCCTTCAAACAAATTTTAGGTACTACAATTCCTTCACAAGCTGTAACCTTTTCTGAGCTAGATCTACAATATTACATGTGACAGGTAGTTTTGACAATGTGCTGGTCACTTAATATCACACAAAATTCATCACGTAGGAATCATGACCTGAAGAATTGATTAACTTTCTCTTTTGAAGTACATGAAGGTTTGTCCAGGGCTTGGAATAAGGGTTTGTCAGTTTATTGACCAATTAGGAGCTTCCTTAGGAAACCCCATACAAATGGA
>Ga0209611_10014750_pt1 | contig 10358 bp, 6 predicted proteins | sample S1TSphgellanicum_3_FD_187693 | JGI IMG/M metagenome (GOLD analysis project Ga0209611, IMG submission 187693) | Host-associated microbial communities from peat moss isolated from Minnesota, USA - S1T2_Fc - Sphagnum magellanicum MG (SPAdes) (version 2) | ecosystem: Host-associated > Plants > Peat... | reverse complement strand
ATAACTCACAAGTACATTGGCAAGTTAATAGAGTTTTTGGATGAAAGGTTCCCAAACTTTTCAATTTACAATGTATAGTAACAACATTCAATCTTCATCATTATCATGATGAATTTTTTGATTATGAAACCTAGACAAACACTTTGTTTTCCAATATCTAAAACATTTCAAATTTGATGTGGGAACAAGGGATGACAATGGAACATGCATGTTTGATGGCAAAATTTGTTTAAATAATTTTCATTAGTTTGTTGACACATGGAGGTCAAATTGTGTCAATTTTCCATCAAAGGAGCTTGGAAAATGTTTTGTAACAATCCTAAGTGGCACAAAAATTTGGGGGGATTCTCATCTCACATGTGTTTGTTGCAATCTATATTTTTTATCCTTATTAGTACCTTTTATTGCAAATGTGGTTTTAACTAGCAAATTTTCTTCAAAAGCACCATTAAAAATATGGAAACCTTAGATTGTTTGATGCAAGTTTATCTTGTTGGACCTTATGTTCCATTCTTGGATTAGGAATTGATATTCTCATATGGAAGGACGTGAAGCAATCATTTTTTTGGTAAAAATTTGCTAAAGTGCAACTTTGATTCAAAGTTTTGGTGAAAATTGTTTTTTTTTTCAAAATGATGTCACCAAATTTCATCCATTAATTCTTTTGGGGTGAAAGTATCACCACAAGTTTGTTTACTAACTATATTTTGATTGTCATATGAAAAAATGTCATTAATTAAGGTGAAATCTATTTGGGGAGGTTTGCCACTATTATTTTAATACAAAATTGAAAAAAAACACTAATGTGAAGGAGGCTAGACAAAGAAAACTTCTTCCAAACTTATAAGAGACATGATATGTAACTACATCATTCAAGTCAACATTTTATCATGTATCATTGATTATTACAAAACAAAATTTGATGTTTGACATGAAGATGTTATTAAAAATTGCACTTTTGTTGAATCTTTTTAATATTACATAGATTGTTAATTTATTTGACTATGATGGACATGTTTTAAAGACTAATTATGACCTTCAATTGGTATTGTTTGGTTCAAGTTCAAATTTTGGAGCTTGTTGACTTATTGTCTTCATGGATTTAATTATTCATTTGTTTTTGAAACTCAAAATCAAGATGTAAAGACCTTTGTGATATTGTTATTGGACTTTAATCTTATTACATCTATGTGTGTGTAAGATAATGTAGATACCTATTTTGTGTGAAAAATGTGTGATACGTGCCAAACCTATGAGTCATGTAACACTCACAAGCCATGCCAAACATTTGTATTTTCATTGTCAAAAGTTAAATTTGTAATAGACATTCACTTGCCCACTAGCCATATTTGAATGTCCATGAAATATATATTAATTTAAATTAAATTTAACATTGACATAAATATATGAAAACATAAGAAAAAATTAAAATAATTGATCATCACTTGTAGTGCGTAGCAATGTAGAATTAAAATTAAAATTGTAATAGACATTCACTTGCCCACTAGCCATATTGTTTTCCACCAAGCCTTCATGGGACAAACATTTCCAATATGAGGTTTTTTGACTAAAAGGTATGGGTGCCTTCAATTTTAAGCCTTATTTCTATCTACTTTAGAATTTTCACCATCAATGGAAAAATGGTAATAAGTGATAAAGTTCTTCAAAAAATTGAAATTTGTCAAATTCTTGAAATTTTTGAAAGTTTACAATTTTGTGTAGTATTGTGTTAATTCAAAATTCACATGGTAATAAAATGAATGAATTGAAAAACCATTCCCAAAGGGCCTAGTGTCTTGCTAGGGGAACTTGGCCTTTTTTTTCAATTGCATGGTTTCAAAGTTTATTGAAATTTCACCCAAAAAAAAAGATAATTTTTTTTTCCAAATTTGCATTAAATTACTTCCTATTATTTCCATAATTTTTCCCACAATCCACAAATTTGCCATAAAAAAAGCATTTGGTGATGTGGTGTTTCTAGGAATTTCTTTTGGGATTTTACCACTAGGGATTCAAATCATCCCAATCCTTTTTCAACAAGAGGATGTCAACAACAATTCATTCATAAACCTTCTTGTAAATAATTATTGAATAAAATTGATTTCCATTGATGATTATATTGCACTAAAAACCAAGTTGGACAATGTGATGCTTTGAAGGCATGTGAAATTAAAAACCTACACCCTACTAAACAAGCAGGGTTTGACGAATTTTGGAACATAGTGTGCCACTTTGCATAAACCACAAACATTGCATAGTGATAAATGAAGAAAATTTTGTGTTCCAATTTTTTATTAAGTGTGTGACTATACTTCATACTAAATTGTAAACATTATGATTTGTGATTCATCTAAAGTTGCTTGGACCTAATCAAGTTTTGGGGAATAAATGGTTTCAAAAAAATTATGATCCACAGAAAGGTGTGGACATGTTTTTAATTTTCTTATTGGTTTGCAAGGGTCTATCAATTGTGGAGAAATTGTGATTAGATATGTAAATGAGGATGACATGTTTGGGGTGGTAGATTCATGTTTCCATCTCATGATTTATCCTATAGGTTTGTTGAGGATTTTGATTATGTCTTTAATACTTTTTCCAAAATTTCTAAATCCGATGTTAGGCTAGAAAACATGTGGCTATCTTTTAACATTAGTAAGTGGGCTTTTAGTTTTCAATGTCCTACCCAAAAATTGAGACTTGAATTTCCTAATGTCTGGGTCATGGAGGATTTTTTGTACAAGGAATTGTTTATAGACAACAAGTGGAATTTTCCCAACATTCAAATTCCATTGATTGTATGGAAAGGCAAATAACAAAGGTTAAACACCTTTTTACCCCAATGTGAGACTTCATTTGATTTTTTTTTGGTTTTGGCACATTAATATCTTGAGAAAATTTTGTGTCATAACCAACGTTTATGCCACCCAAGAGTTGAAGGGAGGAGGCACAAAGGGAAGGGTTAGTTTAAGCATGCAATGAGTTGTGTGGACAATTATGGAATGCAAAACAAAATTTGTATGTGGATGAAATGATGGTCAAGCATATTGGGAAATGTTCATTGATCCAACAATACATGAAAATTAAACCTCATTAGGTTGGAGTGAAGATTTGATGTTTGGTTAATGTTAAGTCCAAAATTGTGCATAAAATGAAAATGTATTGTGCTACAGGTCATGAGAATATTAAACATGCAACAAGGCACAATTGTGTACAAGTTGATGGATGGGTACAAAAACAAAAATCACATTATCATATGTGATAATATATTTTTTTAGGTTTACATTAAGTTTGGGATCTTTTGAAGGTTGAGGCGAATGTGAAAAGACTTGTAGGATAATTATAATGGTTGGCTTAATGTTTTGATTGTTGATCCAAAAAGAGGATCAAGAGCACAATTTTGGTATCACATGTATGTTTTTGATAAACTTGATACAATTACCATCTTAAAATTTATATATATATTGCATGTAATCCAATGGATTTTACAAGTACCACATTTACCATTAGTGACATTTATTAGTTTGTTCGAAATCCCTATTAGCCCAATGCTAATGCATTACTAAGAGCACATGTGTAAAGTTGATGGGGTGGTTGCAAGGTAAATTGGCTCATTTTTTGTGTCACAATATAATTTTTTGTAAAACATAATGTGTTTACACGCTATTAACACACCATAAAAGTAATAATATGATAAATTTGTGGCTAGATTTAGATCATCAATTTGAATAAGAAAACACATGCACCCACACAGACACACATTCACAAACACATATACACCAAATTTATAATAATGAACTTTTGAAGGTGAAAAATATGGACTAATTTTCAATCTATGCTTTTATATGCATGCATTTTTGTGTATGTTGTTTTTTGGCTTTGCTAGTGTCTTTGGGACATCTTTTGGGATTCAATATATGATATATTATAGCAAAAGGAACATAAATGTATTTTTTTAAAAAGAAAAGAATTATCTAGAAAAATTATGATTTTTTAATGATTTGGAATATGGCATATTTTCAAAAGTTCATAACTTAAAATTATTTTTGAATGAATTTCAATATTTTTTCTTTTAACATGTGTGTCAATTTATTTATTTTAATTAGGTTTTTATTCATATGGATCTTTTAGATTCATTAATCACCACATAATCTTCATTTAACATTGATTTTTAAAGGTTTTTTTTTTCATTTTAATCTTAAAATTTGAACTATTTGAACTCTTGTATTTATCAAATTTGAGTCACCTTACCTTGCAACCACCCAATGACCAATATCAACTTTGTGGTTATTATACTTTGTAAAGATGGGGTCAAACTTGGTGGCATTGTATTATGTTTCATGTCAATGGTACCACCATTGCAAACTTTTACATTATGTATAAGGTGCATATGATTTGTTTTGCCAAATTTGCAAAAAAGGATCACATTGGGTGTAATCATTATAATAAGAACAAAACCAATTGTAACCAATGTTTAATTTTTCATATTTTAATGTCAAAAATTGTATTAATGTTGCAAGTCATTCAAAATCATTCATGACAATGTTTTTAATTTATTATGAAAATGTGTGCTATCGTTTGGAATGAATGTCATAATGATACAACATTCAAAAACATTCATTAAACATAATAAAGATTCTCAATTTTCAAAAGATTTTGTAAACATGACATATTTTGGTCAAGTTTTTAAAACATTTATTTACATCATAATATAACTTTTTTTTGGGTCACATTTGATTTGATTTTTTTCAACCTTCAAAAAATAATAATAAAAAAATCTAAGGAGGTGACCCTAGCTCCTATTAGCATATTTGAACCCACTTGAAATTCAATGTGGCTTTGGTTAAATCTCTTATAAAAAAGGGTGCATGTTTTATTTCAAAGGCAATAACAATAGTACATGTTGTTGTATCCAATCTCAAAAGGTTATATTATTTTGTGTAATGGATAGGAACATAGAGAAAAAGAAGGTGATGTGTGAGGTTATATTATTCCATGTAATGAATAGGAACATCGAGAGAAGAAGGTGATGTGTGATATGTAAGAGGAAAATGAATTGGCACTATTCAACTAATTATGATATTATGGTCTATTTTCATGCATGCTTTGTGAAATTACATAACATATAGATCTTCTACATAGATTGCATGTTAGTTTAATTTGTGTGAGAACAAGGGAACATCATGCATAGTTGACCTTTCATGTTCAACTTCCCAAGTTGGTGATGTTTGGTTTATGTAATTGGGTGTAATAGGTTATGTTTGTTTATGAAATTTCCTCAAATTTATTTTCACAAATATCACCTTATTGTCTCCACTTCCCCCCACCCCATACCAACATAAGGAAAAAGAAAGAAAATGGCCCTCCCCCCCCTAATGCTGCAATTTAGACATAACATTTGATTAGGCAATTGATTTTGAATTAATCATTAATGCCTAATAGGTTGTTCGAATAAGGTGGTTCTAAATTATGGTTTAAAAATTGAACTGCTTATAATACCATGGTTATGTCCAAAGTTGGATGATTAACTCAAGTTGTTTCATTTAAGGAGATGTTCCATTTGAACCTATTAAAGGTGCATTTGCACTTGACGTTAGGGATTCTTAATGTTGAATGCCCTAACACTATGCTAGTCATTTAGGACTTACACCTACTTACCATGAACATTTTATGTTAAACTAACATTTGCTTAAGCTATCAATCATTTAACATTAGTTGCCACCTAGATTTTCATTTATCATTGACTCAACATTAAGTGTGAATGCACCATAAGAATTGTAGGACTAAATTTTTGAACTAAAAGCAATACTTAATTGGAAGTGCATATTAAGTACATACCTATTGATGTTTGCAATTTAGTCTTAGTTATTACTCAAATATTGGAACCAAAACCAGAGTTCGGTTTTCCTATAATTTTTTTGATTGTTTTTATTTAACATTTCCTTGGTTATGGTACCTACAAAGGATCTAGGGGCCTTACACCAATATTAGAGGGCCCATCTTATTCACATAGGCCCTTATTTTGATGTTTTCATCCATTTACAAGTAGGTTAGAGGGCTTTTCATCCATTCACAAGAGGGTTAAGATCAATGTTGGGAAATTCTTAGGGGTAGCTTGAAAATTGACAAGGTTTTCAGGTTGGTTTTCAAGTTGAAAACAATTGGTTTTCAGATTAGGTAAAAATCAAATTGAAAACTTGATTGATGAATTTCATTACAATGAGAACCATCTTCCATGAGAACCTTTAAGGTTTTCAAAAATAAAATAATTTAAATTTGGGAAAGGTATTTCCCAATACCTTTTTCAATTTTCAACTTTAGGGTTATAGGTTATAATTATAGGTATAGGGTTTAGGGATAGTCATTTTAGTTTTAGGTTTTAGGGCTAATCGTTTCGGGTTTAAGGTTAACCATTTTGCTTTTGTTTTTCACTTGTCGTTTATGGCTTTTGCTTAGCTCTTGCTTATCGTTTTTGGCTTTCACTTTTGTTTTTTGTTTCTCGCTTTTGGTTATCGCTTCTGTTTTTTGCTTTTCATTTTTGGCTCTTGCTTTAGTTTTTTGTTTCTTATTTCTATTTTTCACTTCTCATTTTTGGTTCTTTGTTTTGTTTCTCACTTTTGGTTTTTGTTTGGCTTTCACTTTTCACTTCTATTTTTTGTTTCTATTTATTACTTTTCGCTTTTGACTTTTGCTTCTATTTCTTACTTCTCATTTTTGGATTTCATTTTTGTCTCTTGCTTTCATTTTTCGCTTTTTGCTTTTGGCTTTCACTTTGGGCTCTTACTTATATTTCTTGTTTTTCACTTCTGGCTATTGTTTTTGGTTTTCACTTTTGTTTTTCATTTTTCATTTCTACCGTTTGCTTCATGTTTTTGTCTCTCGCTTCTTACTTTTGTCTCTTGTTTTTTGCTTCTCATTTTTGTTTCTTGTTTTTATCTTTCGCTTCTTATTTTCGTTTTTTGAATCTATTTCTCATTTTTCGCATCCATTTTTTGCTTCTGTCTCTTGATTCTTACTTTTATCTCTCTCACTTCTCGCTTTTGTCTCTCACTTCATGCTGCTATCTCTTGCTTCTAATGCCTATTTTTCGCTTCTTGTGTCTAATTCTCACTTTTCATGTCTATATTTTGTTTATGTTTTTCATGCTTATATCTTTTGCTTTTCTCTATCTTCTTGCTTCTATCTCTCATTTCTCCCTTTTGTTTTGCTTTTGTCTTTCACTTTGTTCTCACATCTCATTGGATCTTGCATCTCGTTGGCTTTTGTTTTAGTTCAAGGTACCTTTTTGCTTTCGCTCTCGCTCTAGCTTTTGCTTCTCATTTTTGTCTTTTGCTTTTGGCTTTTCCTTGGACTTTGGTTTGCATTGGATGCATTATTTTTGTAGACTAGTACTTCCCCCTTCCTTTTATTTGTGGCTGTAGGATTTCAAAGCAGATTCAAGGTGGAGGTCAAACTTCCCAATTCTTTTTGAATTAAACTTGAAATCAACTTGTACTTTCTTCAAATTTCTTATATATTTTGATCAAAAAAATTATAATATGTATTTTGTAAAAAACAATTTGGGTGTCTTTTCATAATTTTTAAGGTTAAGGTCAGGTTGTTTTGGTATTGTCCATTAGAATCTAACTTTAAAACCTAAAAAAATGATTTTTGTGGTTTGATGGTGCAGGAACATTACTTTTCTGGAAAGACTATTTTTTATAGATTTTTCATTTCAACTATGTTTAAAAATGAGCTTTCTAATTTGTAAATTCTTGTAAACGATTTAAAAACCTTAAAATTTAATTCCTCTTCCTTACCTATTTTTTAGGTCTCATAAATGGTAGTTTTCTTTTAGTTAATTATTTTCTATTGTAATTGCCCAATCAAACCATAATGAAATATGATAATCGAACAAAATTTTGTGAAATATTATAGAATGACATTTCTATGGAAGAGGAACCTCTTCCTAAAACATCACAAGGAAATGAAAGCTTGTAAACCCAAGTGAAAACATTTCCATAAACTGATAAAGGGAGTGTGAATCAAAGACTTCAAGTTTTGCACATGGGTTAGAGATTGTTTTGGAAACCTCATGGTAGAAATGCACTATGTTGGGCCTTTTATGCTATCAATGATAATACACAAGTAGATGGCAAGGTACCTCAAATGATGTGTTGCATGATTTTTCATAGTGAGTATGTCCCTTTTAGTGCAAGAACCAAACTTCGAAAATGAGTTCTATCATATTTTTAAACTAGTGGAATAATTACCTTAAAAAAACATGTGGATGCAAAAACATACATTGCTTGCAAAGAAATTTGAGGAAGAAGTAAATAATCATGTGAAGTAGGTTTGGAGAGGCAACCAACAAAGAAAAGACCCAATGTGTTTGCTAATGAAATCTTTGAGTTTTTTTCTACTAAAAATTCTTTTAAGAAAAATAATGTGCAGCAAAAACAATTTTTGTAAGACCTTGGTTTGTCAGTTGTTAAAAATCATCTTCCTATGCATTTTGTGGAAAGTTCTTAATTCAAATGATTTATCTTACATTTGTGTCTTCAAATTGTCATCCCATCCAAAAAATTATTTTACCAAGAGGCTTTGCCTAATTTGGTGGAGAAGACAAAAGAGTTGTATGTCTTAATTGAATTAGCAAAGTGTCTATTAGCCACTGCCAGTTTTGACTTATGGATGTTTAAAGGATCCCATGGTATTTTTGCATTGGTTGTTAACTTTCTAGATGCAAATTTGCAACCCAAGCAAGTGACTATTGGGTTATCTGAAGCTACTGAAACCATAGGCCAAGCTTTGGCTGTAAACTTGAGTAATCTTTTGGATTCCTTTGGCCTTACAAATAAAATCATTAAATTTGTTAAAGATGAGGGGGCTAATTTGAATGCAATGACTTTAGCACTAAAGTTTATTGTGAGTTGTGATATTTTAAGGTGGGAGGAAAGTTTCAACAGAGGTTGCTTTGGACATGCTTTTTCCAAGGCATGCCAATATGGGATTGCCAAGGAAAAAAATTGCAAAAGACATGAGATTCGTGTCAATTACGAATGCACAATCTAAAGTTTAAAAATGCATTACTTGGCTGAAAAAGTCTAATAAGGGTAGACAAGAGTGGAATAGGGCATGTATGGATGCTAAAATTCACCCCAAAAATTTAAATACACTAGTAAAGATAAAATTAGTTTTTTGCTTTTGCAATTATTAACATATTATTTATTTCCTACAAGTTTGCAAGTAAAATCATTTTATTTCAAGAGGCCTTGCTATTCCATGAAGCCATTGTAATGTGTTACAACAAATTATTATTATTATTTTTTTGGGTTTTTGGCTGTGTCCCACTTCATTTGACTTGGCATGTTTGTTAGACTGTTGTTGAATGTTTAAGACTTGTTATGATTGCTTGTGTTTTGAATCAGTTAGGTGGTCATTGGTTGTTGTCTAATGCCCTAAATTGCTCTATAATCTTGAGTTTAAGGATGAAAGATGAAACAAGAATAAAACTAGCCTTTGACCCTCTAATGGATGATGATGGAAAAGTTATCCTTGAATTGTCTTTGTTGGCCTCTAATATTAGAAAAGAGGATAGGATTCTTGACTCTTTTCTTACATTCTTAAAAAGCTATAAAAAAAAAAAAAACTCATAACACATTTTCCTTGATGTTAGACCCAAGGTTTAATGGTCTTCGTCTTGTGTCCTCTTATGTTGGGTTGAGTAGGGAGTGTCTATTATGTAAGAAAGCATGAAATCTTATGCTTTTGAAGTGTTATCATTACTTACATCATGTGGGAGAAAGTGAATTTGATGGTGTTGCAAATCACAATGATGATTGTAGATTAGACATTTTTCAAATGACCACCAACAACAACGAACTAAGTTGGTGACTAGAGTGTTGTTAAACTTTTAGAAGGTTTCATGTAGATGTGAAGGACATTAAGAGCCCTTTGTTATGGTGGGAAAAACATCAATCTAGGTTTCCAATTGTAAGGCTTCTAGCAAAGCAAATACTTGGCATTGTAAGTTCTTAAATAGAGGTGAAGTATGCTTTTCTCTTGTTGAAATTTAAACAAACCTTAGAAGATTTCCTTTGCAATAAAAAGACCTAAAAAAATATTTTTTTATTAGCAAAATTTGGTTGAATGATCTTAGAGTAAGTTGTAAGGAGGCATGTAACTTGGTAGAGTTGATAGAGAGGGAAAAGAACTTTGAGGAAGAACTGGAGGAATTTGAAGAAGAATGTGATTTAGAGAAGAGATTGAAAATTGTGAATGATAAATGTGAGACATTGAAAACCATACTTCTTTTATGGATTTTACTTATTAAAATTATCAATTTTTAAGTTTTTTTTTTTTTTTTGAAATAACAATTG
>Ga0209611_10014749_pt1 | contig 10358 bp, 13 predicted proteins | sample S1TSphgellanicum_3_FD_187693 | JGI IMG/M metagenome (GOLD analysis project Ga0209611, IMG submission 187693) | Host-associated microbial communities from peat moss isolated from Minnesota, USA - S1T2_Fc - Sphagnum magellanicum MG (SPAdes) (version 2) | ecosystem: Host-associated > Plants > Peat... | reverse complement strand
TTGGTAGATTTGATTTGGGGGTGGGAGAAGTTTTGCTTCTATGTTTTTTTGTTTGCAGGGAGCTGGTAGTAGCACTCAAGTGATGGAATCATTGCTTCTAAGAGCCTTTCACCAAATTTGTTCATAAATTTATTGATGTGGTGTGTCTAGGTAGTCTAGGGCAACAAAATGTCATCCAAGGGTACTGATGACTCTTCATTTGTATAAATTGTAAGCACGCTAAAAGTTCAAACAAGGACCATCAAACCTTACAAGCTTCTATGCATGTTTCTATACTTGTCATCTTGAGTTCTTAGATGGACACATGAAAATTACAAGATGAAAATACTATGGAGTTAATTATCCATATTTAATGGTTAATAGATGGAAAAGTCTCCCTAAATCAACCAACCATAATTTGTGAAAAAATTCTCCTAAATTAACTAAACGCAATATTAAAAAACAATTTAAATTAATTAATCACACCAGGTGAAAAAACCCTCTTAATTGACTAGTGTTGTAGGTTGATTTAACTAATAGGTGTAATTTCCACCTGAATTTGGGCATCACTTATTACCATCTTGTTTCACTAGCTTAATTGACCTGTCCTAGCAACTAGTCCCCGTTCACTACGGGGTTAACATGTTTTACCATGATTTCATATAGTGAATCTGTCCTAGTTCATTCAAAATCCTAGTGAAATACAAGGTGAACTTGGCCACATCTCCTAGTAGTGCTTGTTGAGTGCTCTATAATCCACACACATTCTCAACGTCCCATCCTTCTTGTGAACAAAAAGGATAGGTGCCCCATATGGTGATTTACTTGGTTTGATATACCCTTTTGTGAGGAGTTCTTTGAGTTGAACCTTGAGTTCTTTCAACTCCTCATGGCTCATTCTATATGGGGCCTTGGCGGGAGGTGCCACTCCCGGCATCACTTCAATCGCATGATCAACTCGTCTTCTCGGGGGCAAGTCTTGGGGCAACTCATCAGGCATCACATCCGGGAACTCTTCCAAAACTTGCTTTATGCACTTGGGGAAGTCACCAACTTGGTGGCTTCCTTGGGCTCATATTTGTCCAACACCCGCATGACACACATCATGCCAAAGCCTCACACGCATTTTCTTTCCCAAGCTTTTCCTAACATAAAGTGGATGGTTAGACCACCCACACAAGGCAACTCATGTGCCTTCACCCGCACAATCCCACTTTTAGATGGGATTCTAACCAACCTATTGTGCCCTTCTATGAGCACATTGTTTTGGATGATGAACTCCATTCCCAAAATGCAATCCATTCCACCCAAGGTGGAAACCAACAAATCTACCTTTCCTCTCCAATTTCCTAGTTGGAGAGGCACTTCCTTTGCTTGGAACGTAGTGGGATGGGGAACCCCATCCGCAAAGTGCACCTCAATGGGTGCCTTGAGCTCCTCCAAGTGGAGCTCCGTCATTTCGACACATTCTCGGGTCATGAAGTTGTGAGAGGCCCCTGTGTCCAAAAGACATAACACATCCCGCTTAACAATCTTCCCTTTCAAGAAGATGAGTCGATTGCATTCCGATTGGGCTAGATTGACATTGAGAGTAAGTACTTTAAAGCTCCCACTCCCCGCTTTGGACTTGGGACAATCTTTGGAGTAATGCCCCACTTCATTGCAATTAAAGCATGCTCCTTTGGGTTTCACCCCAAAATTTCCTTTAGGTTGGCCCCCCTTTGAAAGGAACCCCCTTCTTCACAAAGTTTCCTTTTGGTTTGAACCCCGAGCCTTGGAATTGTTTAGGCTTATCCTTGGTTGGGCTACCTTGCCCCCGGTTCTATTCCTTCTCATGCCTTGGCTTCTTGTGAAGGAACTTGTTATCCTTCTTGAACCCGGATTTGTCACTATGCCCCACATCTGAGAAGTTCTCCACTTTCGTGATGGCCTCGGATAATGAGGCGGGCCAACTCTCCTCAAGTTTTCGCTTGGCCCAAGTTGGAAGCCCCATCACAAATTGACACACACGATCCAATTCATGCATGTGCCGGATCTTAAACATGAGTTCGGAATAAGCCTTTACATATTACCTCAAGTTCTCATTTGTTGCATTCATAAGGTCCTAGAGATTGCACCTCAAGATGTAGTTGGAATTCCTTGGAACAAACTCCGACTCAAGGCGTTCCTTAAAGAACTCCCTAGTGTAGCCATGGTTCTTCCCCTCCTCTTGTTTCACTGTCCTCCACCATGTGGCAGCATAGCCTTTCAAGTAGGATTGAACAATCTCCACGGCGGAATGCTGTCCAACCTTGGCGGCATGTAAATAGTCATCCATCTTCGCAAGCCAAACATCCACAACCTTTTGATCGCGGACACCATCGAAGTTCTCGAGCTTGACTGGTTAAAACCTTTCACCCTTGGAGGTCCTCGTTTTGAGGGCCGCCACCAACTCACCAAAGTCGGGCCTATTCATCTTGAGGAGGACTTCTAATTATTCCGGGGTGAATAGGACTGAGCTCCTTTGTTCTTCCTCACTTTCGGGCTCATCTTGGTCCTCCCGGTTCTTCGGTTCTTCCTCCCCAATTAATTCCAACGGGACTACTCGGTCTTCAACGGGCTCCTCCAACAAGGAGTCTTGTGCTTACTTACGGTTCTTCTTGGGTGCCATCCCAAATTCCCAAAAAGTGGATCAAACTCACCAGAGCTCTGATACCATGTGACGCGCTCCTAAGTCCCTTGTTGAACCCACTTGAGGGTCCAATTACATAGAGTTGCGGAAAGTTAGGACTTGAGGGCCGCTCCCGACTTTTAGCACTAAAAGGGGGTAGAGGGGCATGCTAGAAGTCCCAGGATTAGACTAGGAAGAGGGATTAGATTATCAAGCTTGAATCTGCATCTAAAACCAACCACAAGAGGGTTAGTTAGCATTCGGGAACACCCTGGGGTGTTGGGACAAGCCACGGGCACTTTGACACAAGACTCACCACGGCCCAGACTCGGGGAAGCCACCACCTTCCCCCATATAGTATTCTCTGCAACTCTCTGCCGAGGCTACATCCAAATGGCACTTTTTCCCGGGACTCCCAAGTTGGAGTCTCGAAATTGTCCAAGGTTGGAGTCCCGGGACTTTGGGAGCTCATAACTCCCGACTGTAGAGTCCGATCAAGACGAGGTCTGAACCAAAGTTGTATCTCTCCTTGAGAGCTTTTCAACGCCATGTTGCACTCAAGAATCAGCATTGGGAAGAGGTCGATTCCTGACTTTTAATGGTTGGAAATCAAACTGCCAGTTTGACTCCCGGCCCTTCTTTTGCCCATAACTTGGGCTGCAGATGTCCAAATGGCTCATGCGAGGCCATTTTGGACATTTGCACTTCAAGCCCTTTCCAACAAAACCAAGAACACTCAAATGCAAGGAGATTTGACCCTTCAAATCGAGCTCTGAGTTTTCAGGAGTCCCGGAGGACTCCATTTTCCCACTTTTGGGAGTGTGAGTTGCATTTTCACACTTAGCCCCAAAGTGGGGTTGCGACAAGTGATGGGTGAAAATCCTTTAAGGTGTACCACTTAGGATGAAAAGGACCTAATCTTTAACAAAATCCATTTTTCCCTATAGATCCCATCAATATTAATGAATCAAAAAATAAAATATTTTACAATATAATATCTTAAATTATAACAATTTTGGATTACATCAATATCATCCACTTTGTGTCCTATATACGACAAAATAGGATTAGGTGAAGGAATATAAAAAAGGGTGATGTTGTGACAACATTTTGATACACTTTTAAAAAATCAGACTTTGATAGATTACTCCCCAAAATGGATAGAGGCCAAGGTTGTGACTAATCACATGTTTTGACTTTTGTAAATATTTTTGAAGAAGCAATTTATAGATTTGGTATACCTAAATATATGTTGACAAACCATGGGACAAGATGAGTAGGAGAATTTAATGCATTGTGCAAAAGCTATATGGAATTAAGCATCAATATATCAAAGGCTTTCCCATCTTGGATATAATGAATGGCATAAAGACTCTTCACAACTTTGTTTAAAGTTCTTGATTAAAATATTTGTTCTACTAGATCATACGACTAACAAGTCATATGTGTAACTACCAAAAGCATTGTTTGGATATAGTGTGGAGAGGAGGACAACATAATTTTTTTCTAAGTACATGGTGTGAATATATAGAAACCCAAGGTTAAAAATGGATAATCACTTGGATTCCTTATGTGAAATGTTTTCAAAATGGGTCGTATTGTTGATCAAATCCAACAAAAAATATGGTATAAAGATGTTAATGACCTTATGTGTTACATTAAAACTTTTGTAGATGTTAATTAATTGCACTTGTCATATTTTGATAAATGGTACTTTGTGAATGTTAAATTATAAATTTCATACTTTTGGAAATGTTTGTTTTTTACACCTATTGTACATGTTAGTTAACATGTTTCCAATCACATGTTAGGTGTTAGGTAACATTAGGTCTTTCTCAAATAGTTCATGTAATAATGTGCCTAAAGTGATTATTTAAATTACTTACTAGTTCATTTTGGTTAGAATATAAACTATTTACTTGCTATTATACATCTTAATTGTCATGTTACTAATAGGATAAATACCTATATAAGGAAGCTAGTTTGAGGAAAGGATGATTTCTTCATGATTTTTTCCATACCTTTTTTTGTGATCCATTTCAAATGTGAATTTTATTATCATTTGGAAATTTTTTTTCAATTAATGACATGCCCTTAAGCTTGTCCGAAGGAATTGGTGGTAATTCCCCAATTTGTATTTAATTAAATTTGGATTAAACTATTAATTTTGAACTTTTTAGCTTGGTGGTTTGATCACGTTTTATATTCAATTTGAGACAAAACATTATTGATATCTATTGCTGCATCATATGACATATGGTGACCCCCAAATCAAAGTTTTTCTCCAAATTTTCAAACTCCAAATGATCATTTGTTAATTCTAAACTTTTCAAAAGCCCAAAGTTAACTAAATACATGATCAAAGTAACAATAATTAATATAAAATAAAGAAGAACCAAAGGCATAATCCTTATCTTCATGCAAAAATTGAAAAATTGGGTTTATTTTATGTTCATGAGTCCTTTATGACATGTAAATGTGATGCAATGTAAATGGTGTTTTTAAAAAATTGTAGATTATAATGTAAAAGAATAAACTCCAAAGTAGTTAACATGTTTTGGCATGATTTGAAATTGTGATCATTTTTCAACATGAAACACACAAATATAATGCAAAATCTTACATTTTTTAAAAATCATATTTATTTGAAAATGATTAATAAAAAATTTGATATATAGGGGAAACTATAATAAGTAAAAGTAATAACTTAAAAAATGTTTTGTCAAAAATTCCTTTCTATGAAAAAATATTTTTTTGGCAAAAGGATTGTAGTCGTTTGAAACAAAGTAAACAAATTGGTTCATTGATTCATGATTGGACTTTAATATATTAAGAATATTGTCATGAAATGTGATTTTGAATGACTTGTAAGATTAGCACAATTTTTAAAAATTAAACATAAAAAAATAAAAACTAATTAAACTTGTGGTTCTTATTAATGTGGATGCACCCTACAAATCAACTTTCAAATATTAAAAACCCAATATTTCATCTACTTAAGTCCCATTTTTCATTTATGTTGCAAGGATAACAAGTGGTCCATTTTACCATTTTTTCATCCTTATATCTTAACCTTATATCTTTTATTTCTTTAAATATTTTGTGTTCAATAAGATCCAAACAAAAATATACCAATCATTTTAATTTTTTTAATTTTTTACTTTTAAATTTCATTTGCCTCTAATTCTAGTGATTATGACAATTGTTGTAGACTTGCTTGGATTTTGATAGATTGACAACAAAGACAAAGAATTGAATGTCGAATTGACAAAGATGAAATTGCAAGAATTGAATGTTGGATTTTTCCATTTTATGACAAAAATGCAATTGCAAGAAACATTTGGTACAAAATAATTATGATCATGATTATTGCACAATTTTGTTATTGTTGTTGTAGATTGCAAGGTTTAGCAATGGTGCTTATGGCTTATTGTTGTGTGTTATTGATGCAATGAATGGGATGATGATGTTATTGTTATTTTTTATAATGATGAAAGTAGGAAAATGTGTGATGTAAAATAGCTTATAGTGTTGTGAATCATTTGGATCATCCTATGAAATGCCATTGGGTGTTTTTTTGGCTTTTTGATGGGAGATTCATCAAGCTTTTTTTTTGGCATAATTGGAAGAGGTTGCTTGTTGTCGTAATTGTCATTTTCATCTTATTGTTGTGTTTGGCAACACCACCACCATTCTTTTGATTATTTTTGTGCTCTGCACAAATGACATTATATTATCTTTAAAGTTGTTACTGTTCCTCTTTTGCTTAAGGTTTTATCTACTTCCAGAATTATTTTGTAATTAGGTTTCATGTTTGATACTTGGACATTTATGTGTATGTGTATGTGCATGTATATCCCCCTGTTTCAATTTTTCTTTGTTTTTCTTTTTATGTCATTCTTTTTGTGTTTTGGTCTTTCCTAACATTTTTTGGTGGGTTTTTAAACAATCTCCTATGGTGGTGATATTGTTGATGGCTTTCCTATAAAAAGTGGCAACTTCATTCATACTCTTCATGTGGTAATTAACAAAGGGAGATAAATTGATGGTGTGCCATAGGAAGGAAAAAAAAAGTGGAACATCTTTTTCCTCTCGAAAGGGAGTTGTCATTTTATATAAACAATAGAGGGTTGTTGTTACGAAAGTTTGAAAATGTTGAAACAATAAGAATTCTAGGGGTTTGTAATAATGTTCTTTAAATAATAATCATCGTAGCATAGCAATAGTTAAAATTGCATGTAGTAATCAAGAAAACCAACTTTGTATCATTTTTTTGGAGAATATTGTGTTTCATTTATTTTTCTTCAAATCAAAATTTGTTAGGATTATAAATTTTTTTTCCAAGTTTATATATGATCATATTCTCACCCAGTTTGGTTGTCCACAAGCCATTGTGAGTGACACGCTCCCAAGTTCCTAATTAGACCCAAGGTGGGTTTAAGTCACTCAAACAGCAGAATTGTGAGGAACTCAAGGCACACTCCCAGCTCTTAGCACTAAAAAAGGTAGAGGGGTGTGCTAAAGCTCCGGGATGGGACTAGGCATAGTGACAAGCTTTAGTTACTTACTCGAACTTATATCAAACCAACCAACAAGGTGGTTAGATCACTTTTTAGAGCACCTTTGGTGGTGGGACAAGTCATGGCCAACTCTAGACTCACAAGACTCACCACGGCCCGGACTTAGGGGAAGCCACCACCTTCCCCCACATAGTATTCTCTACATCTCTTTGCGGCACCTACATCCAAATGGCTTTTTGTCCCAGGATTCCCAAGGAGGAGTTTCGAAATTGTCCCGGTTTGGACTCCTAGGACTTTGCAAGGTCATAAATCTTTGCTTAGACCTCTGATTGGGATGAGGTTTGAAGCAAACTTGTAGCTTTCTTCAAGAAATTTACAATGGCGTATTGCACTCCACCTGCATGCACCGAGGTCGGGTCAATTTCCGACTTTTAGTGGTCAGAAGTCAAATTGTTAGTTTGACTCCCAGCCCTTCTTTTTGCCATAACGTGTGCTGCAAATGTCCAAATGGCCCATGCAAGCCCATTTTTGACATCAACACTTCAATAACTTTCCAATGATATAAAGAACACCCCAATGCAAGGTGTTTTGACCCCTACAATTGAACTTTGGAATTTCAGGAGTCATGGAGGACTCCCAAGTCCCCATTTTGGGAGTGTGAGTTTTATCCTCACACTTTCTCAAAGTAGGGTTGTGACAATGACAAATCAAAGTGCCCATTTTATTAATGATGTTATTCGTTATTTAACCAATCATTTTATATTAAAACATATGAATTTCATTGTTTATTATCCATAAGGAAATGGGCAAGTTGAGTCTACCAACAAAGTTTTTGGTACAATACTCACAAAATTGGTGAATGAAAATTGAAATGATTAAGATGAACACTTGTTCGCAATTTTATTTTCTTATAAAATTGCTTTTGAAGTTGGAACCGATTACACTTTGTTTCAACTAGTCTATGGATTACACCCATTGTTACTTACATAATATTTGATACCATCTAGACCATGGTAGAATTTTGATCCAACATTTGTAAAAGTTCTAACTAGTCAAATGTTAAAGCTAGAAAAACTACAAGAGAACTTGTTAATAGCACAAGACTTAGTAGCTTATAACTAGTGGAATCGGTCATTATGGTCCCATAACTAATACATTGAAATTAAATACTTGTTTAGAGATTATGTTCTATTGTTTTTAAGGGCTATCAAAGCACATTCCTTTAAATTTCAAAACAATGGTTTTGACCATATAGGATCCAATATTGTTTGCTTAACAATATCATACTATCAGTGACTATTGACAAATTTTATCTTAATTTAGTGTTGGTTAATATTAACAAGTTGAAACTGTACAGGTTTGTTGAGGACCAAACACTTCAATCATATTTAATTAAATTCAACAATCTATTATTAAAAAAATCAATTGATATTAACAATTATGGTAACATGTTCATTAAGGAAACCAGTTGTGACTAACATTTTTAATAAAATGTTCAATAAAAAACTAGTTAAAATTCATTCGAAAGGCTTGCTAGTTGATAATTAGGCAAAAAATGGAACCGATTACGATTTGTCCAACCAAGACTAATTGAAGGAGATTTCACCAACATGTTGGAAAGATAATTGGTTGAGGAAATACCTGTTAGGATTGTTCTCCCACAAATCAATGATGTTTAGTTAACCTAATCACATGTGTCAACTTCTTAGAACAAATTAACCTTAAAAGTTGTGTTGTTTTCCAAGCGTTGCCACTTTTCATGTGGTGGTTGTAGTACAAAGAACCGGTGGACCTCTAGAAGTGTCTATTCATAATTCTACTCTAGATTTGTTTCTCCTTCTTTTTGCATAACGTTGAAAAGATGAACACTTTGGATCAATTAAGAAAAAAAAGTAAAGAAGAAAGAAGAGAAATTGAGGAATCAATTAGAGAAGAAGGAGAGAGAGGAGAAAGAGCTTAAGAAAATCAAAGAGGAAGTTTTTAGAGCAATTTAAGTAATTTATGTTGTATCGTATTTTTGAAAAGAGTTGTGAAAGCTCTAGAGAGGAAAGGGGGTTAAAGAAAGAAATTTTAGAAGCGCTACAACGTGCTACCATGGTCAAATAAAGATTTGGGAAACATTGTGGGGTTTGAAACGACATTTTACACCTTTAAAATTTGTAGTCATAATCATTAACGATTTTGAAGCAAACGAACAAGTGGAAGAAGGAGGCCATAGAAAAAGGAACTAAACAACTTGTTGAGGTTGAGCAATCGACCGATCTTTCATTAGAACCGATCGAAGAACAATATTTTGACATTGACACCAATTCACCTAACATACCCATTGTTGTACCTACTAAGGCGCAATCTAAATGTATGATGAGGTGCAAGGGGAAAGAACCAATAGAAGAAGGTGTTTCACTCGCCAAGGTTATTCAAAAGTAAGCACTTGTTGGAGGGAATGAAATCACCAAAATGCTACAATGGATCCAAATGGGAGCCAAGGAGTGGCAATAGGTTGAATAAGTTGGTTTAGGTGGCTTATTCATTGTTCACTAAATAGTCCCATGAACTGACCTGTTAAGGGAGTTTTTACATACTTGGGAGTCCACAGAGGATGGACAGATTCAAGCAATTGTTTGTGGCGAGAAAATTACCATTAACCAAGTTTTACTTGTTTAGCAATTTGGAGTGTGAGTTGAGGGAATGGTATATGCAGCTAACACACTAATCACAGAGGCACAAGTTGATTTCAAGAACATATTTGGACTAGATGCTTTTGTCAACAAAGAACAATGGAGTGTAATTCGGATGAAGGAGGATAATCACACTAGGTTTGTAGCCATTATGCAAATTATCTACCAACGAAAAAGGTTAACCTACTTTAGCAACCGTATTGCCATTACTTATAATTTGGCAAACAAGGGGAAGAAGGCCAACTAGTGTTCCATCATGTTGATGCAAATGGAAATAGAGTTGATCCAATGGATAACACACCAAAACTCCATTGCAACAAGGTTGGCAGCACCTAACCGAAAGGCAATTACCTATCATTTGGGACCAATCATAGAGGTTTGTTTGTGATAATGGTTTCCATTGTTTGAAGATGAGGTATTTGTTGATTTCAAAAGGGTATTGCTAATGGTTAGGAATACTCAATGCATATGCAATACCCCTTGTAGGGTATCCCAAAAATCCTTTGGGTTCTATAACATAGGGCAGCTCAA
>Ga0209611_10014748_pt1 | contig 10359 bp, 14 predicted proteins | sample S1TSphgellanicum_3_FD_187693 | JGI IMG/M metagenome (GOLD analysis project Ga0209611, IMG submission 187693) | Host-associated microbial communities from peat moss isolated from Minnesota, USA - S1T2_Fc - Sphagnum magellanicum MG (SPAdes) (version 2) | ecosystem: Host-associated > Plants > Peat... | reverse complement strand
AAGCCATGTCATCAAGTAACAATCCTGTATCTCCCTCTTCCTCCTCAAGAGCATCTTGCTGTGAGAAAGCCTCAAACAGATCAGCCTGCGCACTGGAATACCTTTGACTGAGGAATTCATGGCTCTCTAGATGTATAGGCCAATGCTCACCAGACTATGTGGAATCTGAACACCACGAGGATGGACCATTCTCAACAAAGTTGCCAAAAACTTCTTGAAATCCTTCACTAGAAGGTTTGGCAGTAAGATATTCAAGGTCTTCTGTTACCAGATCCATAAATTGTTGCTGATGAGACAACCCACTAATTGCCTCTGAACCCCAGAACTGTTCATGAACGTCAATCTCATTAGACAATGCCAACTCTTCCCTGTGACTTGATGACATAGAAAACCAAGATCCTTCTACACCTGCCTGGTAATCTCCAATTTCCAGGACAGAACTGCTGGAAAAGCTAGCAAAAAGGTCTTCCAGTGAGTGGTCAGGTTGCTGCTGCTCTACCCACTTTTGTGAATGCTCAGAATGCATCAGCTGTTAGGTGCTTTCACTTGATGCTGCTCGTGTAGACACCCCACAATATTCACGTCTTGAGGGACAGAAAGTTGATACATGTAGGTTTCCAGACCTGAAATCTACCTGTCGTGAATGGGGTCGGCAGTCTTCCTCTTGCTCCTCGTACAGACAGTTTAAGTCAAAGGCCCATGGAGATTTAGATCCTGAACTTGAGCCCTCCCTTGTGCTTATGATCCACAAAAAACTTGTAAAGGTCTGAAACAGAAGTTGGCTTCTTCATCTGCACATGTGATATTGAAGCTCTTGTGGCTGATCCATGCACTTGGTCTAGATTGTCTTCAAGTTCCATAATTAAGCGAAACTTCTACAGGACGCAGCAGAATTTCTTCTTCTTGACCTGCTCCAGCATCCTCATCATGAATCAACTGCACATCGTGTTGCTGAGTTTGCAGCTCCTGTCTAGCAACTTGTGCAGTCTCCTCTGGCTGATTGGCTACCTTGACTAACTCATCTCCATCTGAATCTTCCTCTTCTATGTTATCTACTAGGTAATTCTTTTTTTCTAACTCCACCCATAAAACTGAAACTGGGACTGCATGGATGCTGGTGGGAGACTACTAATAGCAAACCACTTGGACCAATCAAACTATGTACCCAATCAGAAACAGGGAGCAGTCAATAAATACGACTTGACTGTGTTTATTAGACCGTGTTTATCAGGGCTCCTCCAGGGCTGTAGTAGTTTTGTTCAGGATCCCCAGCATCCTTCCACTGAATTCACTAATGAACCTCATCCAAGATTCCTTTAGAAGTAGGTCAAGGGAGGCTTAGATGCTTTCAAAAAGGTCTATCCTAATTAATATTTCATCCTTGCAAGGTATTTCATCCTTGTGGTAGATGTATGCATGTGATTTGTTCACATACACGCATAATACATACTTACTTAAAGTACATACATACATGTATTTGTCTTGCACTCTGTATTTGCTTCCTTCCTCGTGCTCACTTTCGTTGCCTCAGTCTTCCGCGACTGCGTTGCTTCGTGTTGCGTTAGACAGACCGGAGCGATGGCAGAGTTGAGATGGAGAGCGAGCTTGCTACTGTTTCTCTTGGCTTCCATTCTACTGCTGCAGTTTCTCACTGTTGTCACAGGTGTTGTTCATTTCTCTCTTCCCCTCTTTCTTGTCTGTTTTGTGCACCTATTGAAACATTCTTTGCGGGGTTTTTAGAGTGAGGCCGCCACAGCCCCCGCCTCCCTCCCCCTATCTGCGTCTTCTAGCGTGTCTTTGATTGTGTGTGGCTTTGAGGGAGGGAGGGAGGGAGGAGGGAGGGAGGCGTAATACTACCTTTCGTTTTGCCGTTAGGTCATGTTGAGTTTTAGACCGTCTTAAAGACTCCAAGCATGGTTCGGCAAGTTTTTCAGAACCCTAATCGCTTTGGTCGCCACATGGTCTTGTTGTTTTGTTCGTCTGTTTAGGTTTTCTTACAGGTGCAGGATTTTTCTGCAACGATTTTGGGGTTCATCTAAATATAGAAGTTGATCGTATGAGCAAGGAAATTTCTTTATCTGCTGCTTCTGCTTCCGTGCTCCTTGACCGTCAGGAAATGCCACCTGCAAAAAACGATTTGACCTTATTGTTCCTCTTCAAGGTGGATTTCTTGTCACTCATTTTGGTTTTGTAGATGTGAGGAAGTAAGCATTTTGGAAACTGGATTGGGGTGCACCACAGTGGGGGCTGGTGCAACTGAATATGAAGAAGTGGTGGCTGGAGCGGGAGGAGATGGTGGCCAAGTAGGGGTTGTTGACGAGCAGATATCTGATGTCCCAGCTGATGATCTTCTGGGACCTGCTTCTGAGGTGGATACAGTCTTCTACTTTCCACAGAATCCCACAAAGTGTAAGTGACATCTACATTTGATGTGTCAGTGCCCTTGTACAGACTGCTTTCCCTGTGTGGATTCCATATTGTCCAATTGTGTTTTGCCTTTACTAACTGAGGTTTGAACAATGTGAACCAAGTGCCTAAGTTAGTGGAGCACAAAAATGTATTCATAGCTGCATCACATGGAAGGAGTTGGTTGTGCAATAAACTGTGGATTTTGGATCTTGCAGCGGTGGGAGCAGGAGAACCAGCTGAGATAATACTTGGAATTAGTAACAATGGTAATCTCACTATTTCTGGTGCTCTTCAACTCCTGTGTCACGTAGCAGCTTGTGGCCTCCTTTCATCAAGACACTATGTGATATAGTATTTTCTTCCTGTCAGAGTACTAGATGTGTGGCTTTCATTGCCATTGACAACAGTAGACAAGTGGGTGGGGGGAACTTTTCTGTTGGAGCTCTTGGTAATGACATGCTTCTCTTATATTGACATATGTGTGCCTAAGTTTATTGATTACAGATGCACAAATCTTGTCACTAATATTTGTTGTGGAAAGCTCAAGATGGTTTCATACATCATACTGTGGTGCTAGGGAAATGGTATAAGGTCCTGGGCTGCAATGTGGTTGCAGGAGATGAAGCACTGAAGGTGGTTTTCATCCAGGCCAGCCTAAACTTACCGTATGATCATCGTATCCATGTCCAAAACTTCACTGTGCAGGTTAGTCTCACACAAGTTGCCCAACTTCTATTTGCAAGGCTAGGGTTCTAATCTTTCTGATTGCACTTTCTATTTTATGTCTTGTATGAATAGGATGCCCAGGATGTCAGTGTTGCTTACTAATGAACAAAGGGAGGAAGGTGGCCTCTATTTGTAGAACTTAAAGTTTCCTGGATGTGGACAGTTCAAGATTCCTCCATGCAGTTTAAGAGAGTGGTGAGTGAAAATTTGCACTGATTAGTAATAGTGGATTGGCTTACAGGAATTTGGGAATACTATTGTCCCCACAGGAATTCAGGCATCCTTTCCTTACACTTTCATGGTCAACAAGTATCTTCAGGTAAGGTTGTATGTACTACTTGTGGGGATAAAGGCTTATGCTTCAGGTTTGTTTGGAGCTCAATTTGTCACCACTCATCTCCAACATGCTGGTCAATAGGAAGTGAACAGATAATTTGTTTTATTGGATAGTGTTCCCTTCCTTGGCATTTTCCCAGTCTCTGATTGTATATCTGAACATTTGAAGTGACTGATGCCATGATTGCAGCCAGGAAGCTTTGATCTGGTTGCGAGTGTGGTGTATGAGTTGGGTGAGCAGCTCCACAAGAGTGTCTTCTATAATGGCACAGTGGAAGTAGTGGAAGCCAGTGGATTTGTGAGTGGGGAAACAGTGTTCCTTATCACTCTTGGCTTGGGTCTGTTGGGGCTTCTTGGCATGTGGGTGTACTCTCAAGTCCAACGTATCTCCAAGGTATGTATGGCAATTCCTGAGTAGGAATGGGAGTGGGTCATGATGTTGGGCTATGTCCAATTCTACATTCTCCTGTGAAGTAGAATTGGCTTTGCATATCTACAAGAACAGATCCAAATTGCCAAATATTTAGTGTTCTTTTGCTGGATACATCTTTCTTTCTTTTGATTGTGCAACTGTGGTATAGCTTGCTATTTATCAGGGCAGTAAAAACTTCCAAGATAAATGAATGAATTAGTGCCATGTTTTCATTGTATTGAGTTCTTGCTTGTATACAGAAATCAAGACGGACAAAGAAAGTGGAGACAGGCACACGAAACAGTGTAGATGCTGCCAATGATGAATGGCTGCAGGTATTTTGCTGATTCCTCTTCCAGAGTTTTCTTCTGAATATAGTCCTCAGGTTTCTGAACAATTCCTGATTATGGGAATCTGCTGTTTTCTGTGCAGGGAACTTCATTCACACAGAAGGTAACAAGAAGTATTTCACAGCAGAGCAAGTCCAGGAAGAAAAAGTAGTGTCCATTGTGTTGAATGAGCTTGTGCCAGAGGTGACACAGTTTTGCTGGAATAGGGGTACTACTTGGATCATGGTCTGGAGCCTTGAGAAGGCAATTAAAAGTCTGCTGCCCCATGCAGTAAGTTTGCCTTTTTTTCCCTGTGTTATCTTTCTGCAGGAGGTGCATTGTCCTTTCTGATGTACTTAATAAATGTGGTGGAAGCAGTTGTTGACTGCTATGTGCTTGGTAGTTTTGCTATTATTATTGCTAGATCCAAGGAGCAGTTAAGTTCCTGGTTACATTCCAGATTATTTCTTCATGTAATTTTGTGAGGCAGTCCATGGGTCTCTGCTGTATGTTCACTGTGGTCACAAAGACCAGATAAGAATGTGAACAAGTGGCTCATCTGTGACGGAAGTGTGATGCCTAGTAGTTTGTTATGATATGTGAAACTGACATGCTCTCAGATTCAAATGTTAAGTGTTTCAACACCTTGAAGCTACACAGTTCTGAGGGTTAAAGCCTATATGGAGCATATTTTATGGGTACATTTGATGTATAAGAATGATTGGCATTTCACAGGTGTTTCAAAAGTCATTGAGCATGTTTGTTTTTGGCTTAGTGGTTGAAAATGTGGTACTGTTAGCTGATCTAATATTTGATGTGGAACACCTGTCATGTGGAAAGTGGCTAGTTGTGTCACAGATTACAAGCACTGAAGTGTAAATTTGAAGTAAAGATTTGAGTCTAAATAGTGGCCCTTACATCTTAACATGCCTGGATGGATCTGCTGTCAAAGTCCTGAAGTGAAGTTGCTTTCTTTGATTCTAATGTCTTTAGGGTTGGTGTTTTGTGTAGTGTTTGCTTTTCTGGTTTACATGGCAGCAGAATTCACTCAAATTTTATTGGGTTCAGGTATGTCTCTTGAGTGCAAGTCCTCTTCATGACCAAGTCTTCCCTTTCCTTTTGGAAATGCCACTGAAACTCAGGACACATGTTTGTTGAATAGTTTGCCCAAAATTTTGGCCTGATGATTACATACTTGTGTATACCTACTGCCAGGGTCAGGCTCTTTTTGATGAAGGTGATGGACTGACTGTTTGTGACTCACTCTCATGAGGTTATGAGTGCACTTGTTACCTTCAAAGTTGTCAAGATTTCTCTGTAATCTCATAGATATGATCGACTGGGTTGGCTCGAGTATGTGTTATAGAGGGGCATTTCTTGCATTTTCCCTGTATCAAATGTGAACAAAGGATTCTGCCATGTGTTACGAATTTTGTAGACTCTTTCACAACCCCTTATAGTCTATGTGCCTTTAACATGCATTTGAAGGAGTAGTTGACCCTAGGAAGCTCATGTTGAATGGTGTGAAGGGCAGAATCTTTCTTGCATGACAATTGTTTATTTCATGCTATTAGTTATAGAGGTGACTCCGGATCTTCCAGAACCTTAAACATATCCTGATCTGAGGCAGTAAGAACAGATGCAGCTCGCCCCCATAAAAGTCTCTCACCCTAATTACTTAGAAGTGGCCTCTTGTAGGTGTTTATGTATGTGTAAAAGGTAGCATTCAAGGACAAGGGCGTTACTAGAATAAGGGTTTGTGTGAGGTGATAGTTGAGCAGGAACCAATTTTGGTGTATTGCCCTTATGCAAGGGCATTTCCCAACAGAAAGACTGTGAAGTAAGTCTTTGAAATGAAAACATGTGAGAAGAAGGGAACGTCACAAAAAATAGAAAAACATAAGAACCGACTTCAAAACATAAGATGCCACCTTGAAGCAAGAACAATGCCCTCCTCTTTCACAGGGAAAATTAAGTTATATGAAGTTGCCTCTGCTAACACTAAAATGCTTCTTTTTCATCTTAATGCTTATAAGGTAACCTTGAAATATACTTAAGAAATTTCTCCAAGTACACACTTGGAAAATTCTTGGAGTGCTTTTGTAAGTGACTGCTTTTAAAAAGGGCATAGAGACGATTCCACAATCTTTGACTTTCCACAAACCCTAAACCCTAGTTCATTCAATTAATATTCTCACGTATCTTATTAAAATGTCAAAGTCATTAAGGTTCATAGTATATTCTGATGATTCCCAGGTTTGACCCAATATAATGGGATTCAACGCCCAGTCATGATTCTGGCCTGGGCCAGCTTTGACTCAACGATGTCACGTTCCAGCGACCAGGTGCGACAAATGTTCGTGGTGTGTACTTCCTGGGGTCCCGGGAGTACGTAGCAGCGAAGGTGTGAAGGTGACAACAACACCCCCCACTTTGGCGATCTCACAAGAAGATCCCTTGGACATGAGAAAAAGCTGAGATTGACTTAGTGCAAATCTGGTCAAACATAAGAATATATTCAATCATGATTAAGTAGTTGATGCAAAATTTTTGAAACAAAAAATCTTCAAAGTGTAGCAGGTTACAATAAGTATAATTAGATCAGATGGATGGAATCATCAATTACTCCAGTGGACTAATTTGCATTCAGTGAGCTAGATAGATTCTAGTGTCCAGCAGCAGTAGTAGCAGCTGGTGGTGGTCATGTTACCGCTAGCTACTGGCAGATAGCTTGTCATGATGTCATGGCCTTCTGCAGTATCAGCTTTGATCCAGATGGAAAAGCTGCAGCATAGGTTCTCGTGATACATGGCTGCCTATTTGACAATAATATTCAGAGGTGATATGATCAGATTTGATACCCAAAGATTTGCAATAAAATGATGATGATCCATGAATCCCTGGGCTATGATCCTGATGAGATCTGATGTTGTAGTGTGGATCATACTTTCATGAGAATGTAATATTGGATCTTCCGGTTACAACAGAACAACTTTTTAGTTCTTCCTGACGTTGCTGCATGATTTCCCCAAATTTTTCAATCATGGAGTCCTTATCAATCACTTACTTGGAATTTTCTACTGGGTTTGATGTTACTGCACATGAGCTAGCATGTAGCAGCAGCAGCTGGTTCCACCTATGAGCTTATGAACCGGCAGCTCTTTCAAGGATCAGCTGCCTCCTGCTGCAAGGATAAAGAATGGGTTTTATATCTCTCTCATAATGTCTCTACTTTGAGTCTTTGTAGGTTCCCCAGATCCTTTCTCGGAAGGAAAGCAATCTCATGAAATCACAGTGCTGCATTTGTTACTAGCTGTCTTCAAGTGATGTGCTAAAAATTAGTAGCTAGCGAGTCCAGCTGCTGCTACGGGTCTAGCCGAGTACACACCATGGGAAGGGCGCCATGTTGCGAGAAGGATAACGTGAAAAGGGGTCCATGGACTCCAGAGGAGGACGCCAAATTGCTGGCGTGCATTGCACAACACGGCACCGGAAGCTGGAGAACCCTACCCAAAAAGGCTGGTACGTAAGTATTGATCTCGTATATAACATCTCTCTCCACACAAGGGACAAGTTAAGAACCGCTGGCATTGAAGCTGATGTTGCAGTGCATCAGGATCGTGATCTTGCAGCGACCCCATTGTGGATCCATTTCATTGATCAGAGATGGACTTGCATCTAGCTTGAAATTCCTCTACAAATCTCTAGAGATCAGAGAGCTGCTGACCTGCATGAGCTGCTCCTATATAAAATTCCTGAAACCACTATGTTTACTAATGGAGCATTTTCTAGATCTGGAGCTTGATTGATTGATGGATTGATGGATGGATAGATGGATTGATGGATTGATTGATTCTTCCCAGCTTTTTGGTTCCAGAAACTACAGTACAGCACGGTAGTTGGCTATATTCATGAACTGCACAAGTGCATGAAGCTGGGGTCCTTGTGTCCTTCCTCAAGTACTCAAACATGTTAGGTACTCACCTGCCTCACTTCATCAATTGTACTCCATCAGCTGCCCATGATGGGGTACAACTGGGTGGGAGGTTGGAGTTAGCTAGCTAGCTAGCTAGCCCCATGGTCCTTACAGTACTTCCTCAATGGTTGCAGCTTCTTTTATTTATTTAATTGTAGGCTAAAGCCCCAGGGGGGGAGCATTTGGCCCCAAGTAAGGGGCCCTAGACAAGGGGTCCTAGACAGGGGGCCCTAGACAAGGTGTAAAAGGATCACAAATTGTCTACTTTATCTTGCTCGAAGTTTGAACCCTGTCATCTCAATATGACTTTGGGTTTACCTAATTTGACTCCATACCCCAGTGACTGACATGGGCTGACATGTTGATTGGACCATTGTTGAATCTAACAACAGATCATGGTCTCTTGTGAACATACCAACCAGTGATTTTTTATTTTTATTTTCTTTTTTTTTGTGGCTAATTTTCACCATTTTGCTAAAAATATTCTCAAAAAAAGAATATTCTGCTGCAAATTTCCCTGTTTTTAGAAAACGTTAGCCAAAAAATGGAAAAAAAGAAACTCAAAATATTCGCCACAATTGCCTACAATAATATGAAAGGATACTTAAGATTTTATACTTTCCTATTGAATATCACCAAATTTGGCTAAGTATATACTTATGGACTATCACCACTTTGAGCAACATCACAAAAATTGAGGGGAAAAAAAAAAAACACTAATTCCAACCATGGTCTAGATAATAAAAAAAGACTTGAGGCATGTAAACATATCAAATTCTAAAATTATGAAACATGTATTATTAAGTTTTAACCTCGAATCATTAAAAAAGGCATTTAACGATATAGTTAAATTTTTTTTCCCATTTATAGGTAAGTCTTTATATTTAGTAATTGTAAAAAGAATAAATCATATTTATCAATAAATGAGTGTAATAGATATTGATTGACATTTGTCTTCTTTATAATTTTATATAGCAAAATAATACCTGCCAAATACACAGAAACACAAGTCATGACAAGACTGGGGGATACTGAATATATACAAAGAAGAGTGACCTAATTAAGACTTAAATATATATGTAGTTGAGAAGTAGATCTAATCTATTTATTAACCTTGCCTACCAAGGCAAGGATATTGTGTTTAGATCCATTATAGAGTATAGTAGCTTAAGGGATTTTGGCTCCTAGGTAATAATAATAATATGTCTATTTTTATATGAGGATTTTTGAGAGATGATATGATTTTGGCTTGTGTTGAAACTTGAGATTATTAGTTATAGAGTTATAATAATATCTTGAAGGATTTTGGTTTCTTTTAGAGGATTTTGTTTTTGAAGATTATATTTTTGCATGTGGTGAAATATTTGGGGTTTCCATAATTTTCTTCTTTTTGCCTTAAGATACTTTTTAATGTAGATGGCAAGGCCATAGTGTGTGTGTGACAACACCCCTTGTTCAGAAAGTCTTGTTTGGGGGTTTTAAGTTTAATGAGATCTTAGAGTTGAAGCCACTTGAGATGAGATGATTTAAAAAGCTGGATGGAAGATGCCATGAAAACATAATGTTAGAAAGTGGGTTGTTTTTGGGGGTGTGGGGGTTGAAACTTGAAACAGGATTGCAAAGGTGTGGCAAAAGCTGTAGATTGCGGTGGACCAACTACTTACGACCTGATCTGAAGCATGGTCGCTTCACAGATCATGAAGAAAACTTGATCGTCAACCTTCATGCAGCTCTGGGGAGCCGGTAATTATAATTATAATTAGTACTCACAATCCCAAACTTGCAAATTGTAGGAACACCCATACACAATAATAATAATTATGTACTTAAAAGAATTGACAGTGCATAAGGTAAAGCCCCAGGCCTAAGATGCAGAGCCTTGTTCTCATGGCTGCTCCTTAAGAGTCTGGAGTGAGAGAGATCTTACATGTATAAGTAGGCATAACTATGCCTCTTCTCTCTTTTCTAGGAGGAAATTTCTCTGAGTGCTTTTATGAATTTTGTTAATACCTTAATTTTTGCATGTTTCCAGCTCTTGATTGATCATCTGCTAGTTGCAGGTCCAGATTTATCAGCTTGCAACATATCAGGACTTGTGGAGAGATTAATTGAAATGAATTGTTGATCAATTTAATCTGTCACTAGGTCTGTCTTATATAGATTGCAGCAGG
>Ga0209611_10014747_pt1 | contig 10360 bp, 6 predicted proteins | sample S1TSphgellanicum_3_FD_187693 | JGI IMG/M metagenome (GOLD analysis project Ga0209611, IMG submission 187693) | Host-associated microbial communities from peat moss isolated from Minnesota, USA - S1T2_Fc - Sphagnum magellanicum MG (SPAdes) (version 2) | ecosystem: Host-associated > Plants > Peat... | reverse complement strand
ACAAATTTTGAAAAAATTTTTTTTTTTTTTTTTTTGGGTTGTCATCGCCATCATTGGGTTGTTGTATTATTGAATGAGGTGGTGTTGAGTGGAAAATGAAATTTTTTTTCCCACTATTGATTCACATCATAAGCGATGTTTGTTTGTTTGTTTGCTTTTTTGGGGATAGGTGGAGAGAGGAGGGTGGGGGGGGATTTTGTCACTTGGCAGCAAAAGTTTGGGAATGTGAATCCTAGAAAGTCATATAAAAAAAATGAGATTTTTTGGTAGATGGGTAAAGGTTTGGGTGCCCTTTATCATATACCTTTTTTGGGGTAAGAAATGGGTATGTATTCTTTATTTATTTAATTAATTTTTTTTTAATTTTTTAACATTTGAAATTATTCTTAAAACAATTTTCGAAAGTCAAATCCAATGTTAGAATGCAAGAATCAAAATATTTGATTCATCCTTGATTAACATGTGCATTTTTACCATACGTTAGGTGTTTTCAATTTTATCTCACGTGGTTTACCCAAAGTTCTCCCCTTCCCACCTATAATGGGAGGCACATTATCTTTACATAAGAACTTCTATTTTGGCAAGCTTCAAAAGTTTTAGTTTTTGTAAAAAAATATTATGATGGACCAATCACAATCATTTAGTGAAAAAAGGAAAAAGCGAACTTGTTATTCAAGCCCATCCAATTAATAAACTAAGGGTAGAAATCATACTTACCCTTTTGTTAAAAAACCTGGATAGCAAAACAATTTCAATTTTGGGTACAAATATTTCTTACATATTTCCAAGGTTATGAATAGGGTTATACATTTTCAAATTTACTTACTCATGAGTTTGCCTTACACTAAGGTATACTAATTTTAAGAAAATAATTTAGGATAAATAATATACCTTACTCACACATGAGGAATATATCTAGGTCACGAGATATACTTGCACAACACCCATATGAGGATTAGCTCTTGGTTCTCAAGAAAATCAAAGAACCAGTCAAAGACCTAACCAATAATTGTCGGTTCCTTGTCGGTTCTTTCACCTAACCCACCAGTTGTTTGAAATATTTCAAAAACCAATAAACAAACCAAAGGTTTTGTTTGTTCCTAAATTTTTCACAAACCCAAAGCTGGAGGTGAGTGCACAATCAATGAACCTCCCAACCAGAGTTTTTCTTAGGAATTTTTGTTTGTAGCCAAAGTGGTGACCATCCGTAAGAAGATGCAGAAGAAATGGCTATCATCCCTAAGAAGATTTAGCCAAATCTGGCTATGAACCAGAAATAAAGCACAAATCTTTAATCAACCTTGTATATTTCTGGCTACACAATGAAAACCAGTCATATGTATCTGGTGACTTTTATCCTTCTTCTCACTTCTGGTGATTGAAAACCTCAAAAACCAATTTTCATTTTGGTGATATATCACCAGAAAAAAAAAAAAGAAAAAAAAAGGCTGCTCCCAACAAAGGTGAAAACCTAAAAAAGTATCTGAGCAAAGACACCAAGCCAGGGCGAACCAGCACCTAGAGTCACACCTTCACCTTCTTGGGAGACACTAAAGACACTAAACACCCCCCATTGAGCTCTATCTGGTGCTCATTTTGGGGTGTCCCTTTGTGGTCTTTTTTCACTTTGTATAATACAGCATGGTTCTACATGTTCCGACCACAGGCCTTTGCATGTGGTGTCAAGAAAAAAAGGAAAAAAAATTTGGTTGTGTTTTGTGAGATCTACTTGTTTTGCTGTCCCAAGGCAGTTTCGAACCCATGATCTCCTCCATAGAAAGAGAAGATTCCTACCAGTAGCCTATTTCTGAGCATAAAAAAAGAGATATTTGTTTTATGTGTTTTAATTAATCTTCTCATAATCAAATCCTGCAAGACCCCCATTTATGACCTTTATTTATTCTTCATATTGGGATATTTTGATGAAACCCTGCCAAACTTCATAAAAAGAAAGCACCCCAGAAAGAGAGATATTTTTAATCTTTAGAAGCAAAACTAAAAACAGCCTGGGTTTTACTTCTTACCATGATACTAGTATTGTCAGTGCTGGTTCACCCAGGACCTGACACCAAACCCCAGTTCCTTGAAGAGAAGAGATTGTGGAATATGAAATTATGCTGTTTCCTCATCTTCATAAGGAAATGTGTGTAGCTTATAGATGGGTAAAACACGTGGAGAAATTTATAGTGTAAATGGAGAGTACCTTATATGCATGAATTGGGAGGAATACTTATATGCCTACTTACAAGTGTAAGAACATTTCCAGTATTTAGGGGTAGGCATTAGAACCCTCCCATTCATTCACATCATGATCTTGGTTCATGACAAATTTTGCTTCATGCTTTTATGATAGGTAAAGCCCATAGGTGGTCGACATTTCCAAAATGCAAGGCTGGACTCGGCTATCACCTTGTCTTAGGCCCCTTATTTTGAAAATGTCCCCACCCTAGGGCTTTACCCTACTACACTTAATATTTTCCTAGGTCCAAACCTTTGCCCACCTCCACTAAAAACTTTTAACTCTGAAGAATGGCTTCATTTAGAAAAAACAAATGGGCAACCCTTTACATTAAGGGTTCATTTGTGCATATATTCTAAACATCAAGAGTAAGCCCTCATAATCTATCAGATTTTGGGGGAGGGTTTTCTCTTGCTGTTTTGTAAGAGGGCTGGGATCCTACTAGTCTGTAAAGTGGCCTGTAAAGTTGGGGCCTAATTCTCAATGGTCATAATTTCTCAAATCTCAAGTGTGTATATGTATATACCTAGTTAAGCTCCAGGTTGGGTGCATTTGCAGAATAAGGGGTTTAGATATTTTTAAATCATTATTAGGCTGGAAATCTATTTGAGTGAGTCAAACATGAAACCCCAGGGGCAATGGCTCACTGGTATAGGCCATTCTGGGACCTTTGGGACCTCCAAAAAAAAGGGTTCTAGGTTTCAAACCCTGTTGTGAGCCAGGTGAAACTCCTGAAGGTCCACTGCAAATGAGCTTGACTTTGGAGCTGCCAACAGCTTGTCCAGTTGGGTCTGCTGTTGTGCTTCCAATTTTTTTTCAAAAACCATATGAATCAAGGCATTTGGTGACAAATATAGGTAAATAGATGACATATCATGATTAATCTCATATGTTTTTCATTGAATACTACTTTGAAATGGTAGATTACAGCCTTTGCTATAGAGAGGAAGATTACATTCGTAGGAGATGCTTGTTCTAGATCTCCTATTATTATTAGAACTCACAATTTGCATGCAAGCGATATTAGAGGGGTTATGGGTGAGATAGCTTCTTACCACGAGAGGGACTAGCTCTTTCCCTTCTTTGGTTCTTGTGGGCTACACAATTTTGGACCTTTTTTGGCCTTCCCTTTTGTCTTCCGTGTGATGGTTTAGGCCATTGGTTTTTTTTGTCAGGTCTTTGAAATCGTAAGTTTGTTAGTCTTGATCAATATATTTTTTTTGGCAAACTAGTGCAAATTTTCACCCTTCCGCAATTGGGTGCGGTGCTCGATTGAAATTTCGCCCACCACAACATGAGTGTACAATTCCAATTCATCACCTATGCTATGACATGAGGTTTAGGTTAACCAAGGTTGCATCCAAACATAGAGCAAATTTTTCAAAGGAAAACCTTGTAAATAAAAATCAAAGATGGGAACCCATCAATCAAAAGTACAAAGCAAATGAAAACACAAGTAGACACAACCTAAAGAAAAAACAAAAGCAAAAAATCAACAAAAATTAGGTAAAGACCTTATGCAAAGACGACTTATGGCTATGAAATGACAATCAATGATAACAAAAAAGACTTAAGATGAAAGAATTATTATGTGTCACAAATCAACTAATGATGGAGGTACATTACCTATGATGTGTGGAAGAGATGAAGAACCCAAACCAAGTGCAGTAGTTCGCTGAAAAATCATTATAGCTTGCGCACATTACAAGGCTATGGACACACATTGTCCATAGTAAGAAATAAGCATCAAAGGGATTAAAGAATTAAAGAAGATTGTTGATGACGCATGATAATGGTCTATGCATAAGCAAAAGTGGGCTGAGGATAAATAGAATGCAAGTGTGGTAGGACAAACTCATAATTAAACGCCCACCCCTGAACCCGCACATGAATAGGAACATGTTTACATAATATTTGACAAAACATTCAAATGAGGCAAACTCCTATTCATGTAGGTGATTCGTAAAAAACACCTGCAACTAGGGATAAAACTAGACCATTATGCTTTTAAAAGGCAGGACCTAAGAGTGGACAACTTGGGGTAACAAGGTTCAAGTATTTCGTAATGACATTTAGAATAAGGAAATGTTAGTTTTAGCATGTGTTATTATATCCAGAATAATAGGGTGATCATCTTGTTGGAAACAAATGACAAGTGCAAAAATGATCAATGCCCAACGTTTCAAGAATGTGGAGGCAATAGTTTGAACTGCAAAATAGAGGTCGATCCTGCCCAAAACAACAAGAAGAATGGCCTGACAATAAGCTAGGTGACCAATAGAACCACCAAAAAATCCTACACCAAGTAACTTCTCCAACGTAACTATGGTACAAATATTGAACTTAGCAAAATGTTGCAAAATACTTAGAGATGGAAACATTGTACCAAGCAAATAACTAGGTTGTTGGGAATAACACAATAAAAACGTCATAAAAGTTCCTTGAAGATCTACAAGCAAAAAGAGACTAAATATCATCTCAAGATCCTCATGAAAAGCCTCAACCATAAACGACTCAACAAATGAATTGAATCCCATTGGTGTGCCCAAAATATGAAAACATGAATCAAAAGTAAGAAAGCTAAAAGGAAGTGATATATAGTGGTCCAACCCCTATGGAGACCAAATTACACATTACGTTGGCTACATTGAAAGCCTTAATGCTGAAAATTCAATAATCACATCTAATGTAGGACCTATTATATGTGTATCATCTGCCAATGAAAAGAAAACACAAGTAAAAGGGGCTATTATTGTAGAGTGAAAAGCACAAAGGTGAGCCAAAACAAACAACGTTCCTCTCAATGGGTCCCCCTATCATGTACCTAACTCTAACAAAATGATGAAATCCCCATGTTTGAAACCTCAAAAAAAAATTGTGGGGATGGGTGTGCATAAAATGATCAAATAAATGGGAAAAGCTAATCCAAAAAATTGGGCAAAAACCGTAGTTCATTAAAAATGACTAACTGTGACACTGAATTGAAGATGTTACAAACATCCACTAGTAGCACCTCCCAATCTGGGTGCAAATCTAACATTGTTCGAATGCCATGAACCATTGTTTCACACCACCATGAATCATTACACCAAGCTGATGAAGATTAAAATGTTCCGTGATAATATCCGTAAACTGAATAACCAATGTGTAGGCAACTAAACGATAAGTCACCTCACCAATTGCAATGGGACATATGCCTCTAGACTATTTTTCCAATGTTCAAAATTGAGATGCAAAAAACAAACGTGATATTGAAGGTGGAACATGACTTCAAACAATGTGCCACATACTTTGAAAAAGAGGTTGAAGCCATTCGCAAAATCATCTAGGACAAAAAAAAATCATAAAAACTCATACACCATACCCAAAGGGCCACTAGAAGAAAGATGTGATGAATGAACCAAAGCAGAGATAAATGGATGTCAATCTAATGTAACATTCATCTCAAAATGGAAATCACACGAAAGGGGGGAAATCAACTTCAACAAGTGGATTGAAAAAACAAAGGACTTTCATAATTTCACCAAATGGGGCTGTAAATGTGTTTGAAGCTAATGCATGTACTGCTTGAACATATTCCCCTACATGAGCAAGGGCCTATGCATAGCATAATTGATCATGCCGATGGAGGTGGGGTAGGATTTGGAGTCAATTCCAAACATTTACGAAAAGTTAAAACAAGTGCTATAATCATGTGCTCTTCCTATAATGTTTTCTAGGTGCCACCCATGTATCAACATAAGCAAAAGCAAATGCGAGTCTTAGTGGCCTTTCTCACCACCCCGTGGAAGAAAAGACAAACACCAAAAGGGGAATAACAAAAAAACATGCCAAGCTACAATATCAGAAGGATCGGATGCTAATCAAAATAAACAAATATGCAAAACTCACTAGACATCAACTCGAAAAACATATGGAATATGATGGTATGAAGAAAGATAAGGTAAACCCAAATGAAAAGCATCAATGATGTCCATGGATGTATGTAATCCATGTCCATGCTAAAGAGGGAGAACATAGTAAAGTCGAAGACAACATTAGATTAGTAGAAATCTTGTCCTTTGTAACGAAGAAATCAATGACTAAATGTTTTAAGGGATTAGTAATTAACTATAGTAATAGGATATTATTTCAAATCCTACGTGTAAAAAGTTGTAGTCATATATCAATGGTGCATTTGACTAATAGACTATGACGTGGTAACATGAAAGATGATGCCATTTTTTCATTACAAGTTTTCATCCATATGGCATCCACGATTGATGACAAAATGACATGAATGTCCAAAATATCATATGAAAAATGTGATTAGGATAAAAATCATTTCAAATATAACTAAATAATGACTATGCAAATGACATGGACAAAATGATGTGTCATTACATACATAATGTGATTATAAAATTACTTTACAATGATTAAAAAATGACTATTAGTATAAATTCACACATAAGGAATTACGACATGTAGGGAACTAGTTTCAACTAATATTATACATATAAGTAATATAAAAATTTTAATCATATTTTTCTTGAATATACTTTTTGTATGATTCATTTTAAAGAATAATTAAAATATGTAAATTAAATGTATAAATCAACTTAATATGACTAATATAAAAACATTTATTATATATATAAATTTAGATATTATAATTGATTTATGATCCATTTATAAAAAAATTATGTGGATAAATTTTATGGACTCATATGTTTAGATTAATAGTTATGAATAAAATTACGATATAAACGTTATGAACGATGCATGAAATTTAGTGTTGTGCTAAACCCCCTTGCACTGAAAAGATAAACATAGAGGGATAGGGAACGTGAGGTCATGAAGGAGAAGATTGTGCAAAAGATATTCAAGAAGCTTTTAGTGGATGTGACAAGTAAAGCGAAAAGAAGGTTGATGGACCATGAGAAGATGAAGGGTCTAGTTGATGTAAACTAGGAAGGATGGGAATGATGGGCAGATGGATGGAAGCTAGACCACAACTGGGCATATAAATAAAACTGACTACTAACTGTCCATTGGGTGTTTGCTAGTAGGGTTGGGATGTTTGATGACACTTTCGAGATGAAAAACCCATAGGATCTACCATGCCTATCCTTGGCCTAACATATATAGTCTAAAATCAGGACCCTCAACCCCAATCTTAGAAACCCCCTTAATCCCCCTCAAACCCTAAAACTATTGCCCTAAAATAGGAGTACTTACAAACAAAACGAAAAAAACTGAAAGGTGACAAATGAAAACAAATTCACAAAAACCCAAGGAATGGATGGGAATAGCAAATGAACTTTATAGATTCGCCACTGCTTGTGTGCGGGTGTTATTATTCAAAGGCCTTGCTCACCTACCTTGCATGTTCTACCTTGCCCTTGTCCCGCTTTACCTTGCCCTACCTTACTTTATTTGCTCTGCCTTACCCTTGTGCCACTTTGTTTTGCCTTGCCCTACACTACTTGCCCTACCCTTGGCCATGCATGTCTTGCCTTACTATTGTCAAAGGTGCAGTAATAGGAGTTGTACCCTTTCCTAATGAGTTAATCAAACATGAGAAAGTTGTGCTAGTTAGTAAAAGTAGTGTATGTGCAACAACATTGAAGCACCAAACTTTTGCCCTCCCTTTTTTCCCTCCTATTTTCTTCCCTTTCCTCCCACCCACCCTTTCTTCTTCTTCCTCTCATCCATTTGCCATCACTCCTCCCTGGTCCCCCTCTAAACTACCTTTTTTCTTTTTTGACTCCCATAAGACACACCTTCGCCTTCCTCATCCTTTGCAAATATTACATTGGGATTCACCAAGAGTTGTTGATAGACCCTAATCTTTCTTTCTCTCTTTCTTTCTCTTCCATTGAAGACCCTAATATTTCTTTCTTTTTCTTTCTCGTTCTCTTTCTCTTTTTGTTAAAGTGGGAAAGTTTTGTTGCATTTCAAAACTCACTAATCCTTTGAAAAATTGAAACCACATACCACAAACACCAACTACCTTAAACGCATTTTGGAAACGTGACCAGTAATTATTTCATTCTTTAAAATTCTAGTTTTTGAAAAAGGTCCAAAGTCAAGAGCTCTTCACCTTTTCCCACCACAACAAGAGTGTATACCTCCAATTTGCCACTTATGCTATGACATAAGGTTTAGGGTGCCAAGGTTGCATCCAATCATATTAAAGGAAGTTTAGACAAATTTCTCTGCTAGCTTTTTATTATTTTAACAATTTCTCAAAACCTATCAGCATTAACGTTAAATCATTTGTGAAATTATCATCACTCGTGTTAAATTTGTTTTGTAATGGTGGCCACCCATGTTTCATAAACACACACACACACACACACACACACACACATTGGTTTTGATTATTGGTCTTATTTTAGATGTGGTTTTTACCTATTTACGCTTACAAGTGGAATTTGCAACATTAAGACTTTTCATTCAGCCAATGAAATGTGTCACTTAGTCTCCATAAAGTTTAGACCTATCCATATTACTTTCACTAAGTTTTCTTACATTTGACAAAGGTTTTTGTATTTTAAGTACACTTGTGGGTTTTACGCCATTTGTGGAATCATTTGCTACAAAGGTGTTTCAAAAGGTTTTCAACATCATAGCTAGCCTCCCTATGCTTGCACATACAAATGCAGCCTTTGTGATGCTCTTATTTTGTTATGCCCAACAACACTCATGCTATTTAATATATACCCTATTTCCATTTCTAGGTATCTTGTAGCATTAAATTAAGTTTGATTTGCATACGATAGTTCTATGTTGGAAAAGTTATTAAGGGGAGAGGTTTCCCACCTTTTTCCCCGTCACACTTGATATTGAATTGATATTTTAATCACTAGAAATGGCTTTTGGACCTTAATGGACATTGTTATAGTTAATTCACCCCACTCGGATTTGGTACAATGTGCATCATCCATGATAAGACATGTAATGAAATTGTGGCCATTCAAGAAAAGACACAATTATGTGGAGACCACACATTAGGAAACAACTTCATTCCTCTTGCCATAAAGATTTATGGTTGTCTTCATTTGTGTTTTGACTCTTTTTTTATTTCTTGTGTTTAGGTCACTATAGCCCATCATTTGCGATCTTCTTTGATTACCACAATGCTTATTTCTTATTATCAACAACACATGTCCATAACCCTCTAAATAGTAATCACAATCAAATGAACCGATGGTGACAAAGGATTTAGTGTTGATTTTGGTGACAAATGGGCCTTTCTAGTCATTTTGATTTTTTCATAGAAAGGATTTTTTGAAAGATTGAATTTTTTAAAAAATATTTTACAATTCCCCCAATAAATTACATGTTTTGTGCTAATTTTTTTGAGTAATACAAATTGTTTAAAAATGTATAGATTCTACTAGATTCTACCTTTTGCCTTGAAAATTTATCATAATTTCAAATCATACTAAAATATGCTAACTACTTTTAACTTTAATTTTTTGTGTCATAAGCCACAACTTTGTTCATATGTCATACACATTATGACCCATTTACATTTGACAAATGACTCTTGAAATTATATTTTGAATTTTTAAAAATTTCAAGCATCACAATTTTTGAATTATGAGTGTTTTTTGAATGTGGATGGTAGGTTATCATCATTTCAATTTGTTTCCCATCAAAATTTCTTTATTAAAAATTTCTTTAAACCTTTTTTTTAAAAAATTATTGTGTGAAAGTTCAAATGTCTTTTACTAAAACCAGAAACTAATTTATTAAATTAAATTATTTTTAAAAAAAATCTTCAACATTCATATGAATCATTTAGCACAAATTTCCTTAATCAACATGACATTAAAATGGCATTACATAAATATTTATGAACAAATTGATAATTTTTGCTCATTCAATATAATTTTTTATTCATTTGATTGTGATTACACGCTCCAAATCCACAAGCCATAATGATTCTTCAACATGCTCTCACACTTTTGTATTGGGATTGTTTTGATCAAATGTCAATTAACAAGTCATTGTTGTTGTGTTAAATGACGAGTCTCAAGGTCAACAAGAATTGTCATTGGTAATTAATTTGTAATGCATTCTAAATTATGGGGCAATGTAACATTATTATTGTGGTTTTTTTTTTTTTTA
>Ga0209611_10014745_pt1 | contig 10360 bp, 8 predicted proteins | sample S1TSphgellanicum_3_FD_187693 | JGI IMG/M metagenome (GOLD analysis project Ga0209611, IMG submission 187693) | Host-associated microbial communities from peat moss isolated from Minnesota, USA - S1T2_Fc - Sphagnum magellanicum MG (SPAdes) (version 2) | ecosystem: Host-associated > Plants > Peat... | reverse complement strand
GAATATTTATGTTGCATAATTTTTGCATCCCCACTTGTATTTGTTGGGTGTGTTTATTTGTTATGATTGTGTAGGTTGGATTGTCAATTCATTTTCAAAGGGTAAAAGGGTTTTGTGAATTGTGTGCCATTAACCAACAATTTAATTAATAAGCACATTTTTTAAGTTGATCTTTTACAAATTTATGCATATTACATAGTGAAAAATTCAAAATGAAAGGTTACATGTCTTTTCACATGTGATTTTATTACTTTAATGAACCTTGAATTTTAATTGGTGTGCTTAATGGTTGAACATGGGACAAGGCTACCACCCAATTTTAACATTATGTAAATCTTGCTTGATTTTTGTTTTGTGCACACGTAATGATTATAATTTAATTGAAGCTAGATTATATGGGGTTGGATTTGAACACCGGTCATCCCATGTTATGTTTATGATGGTGGGATCAGGTTGATGGTCAATTAATCATATTTTGTTGTGTTCGTAATGTGTCTAAATTATGTTGGCCTTGTAAAAAACTTTGTGCATGAAGATGCCTAAATTATTCAAGTGTAACATCCTTGGGTCCATTTTATGGGGATTATAATTTAAGGGATAAATTAAGTCAAAACAACTTCAACATCCCTTTAAGTTTAAGGCAATTCATTATAAATAAATAATAATTGGTTACAATAGTTTTAAGATTTGATACCCAAATTAAAATTAAGGTTCACCACGAAGGTGACACATGATTCAACAACAAGAAACAAGGTTAATATCACTAGTGGTGGTTTTATTATGTGCATGGTGTAATTCATACCACACACACCACCATCATCATTTGAAAGGGTATCCTCATATTCAAATACAAGTTCACCACTAAGTGTGATCACCACACCATTGTTGTAAGACATGAATAACATCTATGGAACCACCAAAGGGCCCTGTGGATATTTCAAAACGATTGGCACCATTAAGTTAGATGATTTCATCTAGGAGTTTGATAATTAATGTAGTAAATTATGTGTAACCCATAAGTTTTTACACCTTTCATGGCATGGAAAGGGTTATTCCAACACTTGGAGAAGTCACTCATGGATGATTGCCATGAATTTGTGCATGCCATGAAATTCAAATTGAAGAATGATGATTATACTAGTCACCCAACTATATTTTTATCATTAGGAGGATTGTGGCCACAAATAATGCAATGACAATTCCCAACAATAGTTGGCAAGTGGAAATGAAAATGTTAGTAGTGTCATGGGCATGAAAAGAATCAAACAAAAAAAATTCCAAACCACATGAACAAAAGCAAACCTAGTTTTAAATCTAGGTCATGAAATTAAAAAATCAAATGCAAAAACATGATGTGTGCACAATGTGAATGCAAAAGGACTTTGTTCCAAAAACATGACAATAACATAACAAGATCATGACAAAGATATGTACCCAAAACTAGTGTTGAACAAATTAAAGGTAATGTGGGATTCTACCTCTATTTATACCCATTAGACACTTAGTTCAAAAAAGTTTCTCAATAAACTTCCAACCTGCATGCGGCCCATGTTCACCTATGTGTGACCCATATGCACCCATGTGTGACCCATGTCCATCCATGTGGAAACCAATAATGAACTATAATTTAACCAAAAATGAACTGAAATTGAAATATGAATTAATTGAAAGTTAATTAGAAATGAATTAAAACTTTATTGAAATTTAATTAAAAATGAACTAAAGGATAACTACAAGTGAACTAAAAAAAATTGAAATTAAAGTAAGAATTAAATACACAAGACTAAGCTATGGAATTTATGATTACAAAAATATAGTCATATATGTCATCTATGACTAAAGTTGACTACATGATTGTCTAGTCCAAATGACCATGTTGTAAATCCCACTAGTCACATTAATAACTATGTTTCGCCATGACTATAATCACAAAGGACATAGTCCTAGATCCAATGAGACACATGGTAACTTCACAAAATGCCATGTGTCACAATTTTTTTTAACCAAAAAAAGAAAAAAAAAATCCAATCAAATATTGCCACATACTAGCCTTTTAACCTAGGGGACTTAACCTAAGAAGCCTAGGAAGCCTAGCCTATGCCACCTAACCTAGAAAGCCTACCATAAACAACCTAGCTTAAGTGCTAGAAAAACTTCATAGGCTAAGCAAGCCAACAAGGTATCTAAGCATCTAAGTGTTTAGGTGTCTAAGTGCCTAGGTGTCAAGGTTTGTAAGTGAAAGGACTTGAATTCCCCATCTTCCACTTTGGGGAACAAGTCCTTCACCATTGCACCACATTATTTATTTATGATAAAATCTACTTACCATTAATCTATAAACAATAATGTTTTTAACCCAAGTTAACCTAACTCACCTTAAGCTAACATAGGTTGACATAAGCTAATTTAGGCCTAACTTTAATTAACATAGGTTAATTTAGACTAACTTAAGCATTACTAACCTAAATGTAGGCCTACTTACCATAAACTAACATAAACACAGACTAGGGTAAAATAGGTTAAACTTGACTAAATTAAACTAAACACAATTGTTTAAATTAAATTTGGCTAAACTAGAATAATGAAAATAAACTTGGACAAATTTCAGTTAAATTAAAATATTGAAAATAAACTTGGCAAAACATGGTTATTTATATTAAACTTGACAAAATTTAGCTCAACATGGTTATTTAAGTTAAACTTGGCGAGACTTGGCAAAAGTTAACATAACTTGATAAAATTTAATTAAATTATGTTAAACTAAGATATCGAAAAACAAATTTGCAAAATTTAACAAAAAAGAATATAAATTAAATAAATTAAGCTAAATTAATATATTGAAGCAAAATTTGGTTAAACATGGTTATTTCGATTAAACTTGGCAAAACTTAACAAATTTTGGCAAATTTTGGCTACTTATATTAAACTTGGCAAAACATGGCAAAACATGGCTATTTAAGTTAAAATTGACAATACTTGGCAAAACATAGCAAAATATGGTTATTTATGTTAAATTTGGCTAAACTTGACAAAACTTGGTTATTTAAATTAAACTTGGTTAAACTTGGCAAATTTTGGTTATTTAAATTAAACTTGACTAAATTTGGCAAAACTTGGCAAAACTTAAATAAATTAAACTAAACTAAGTTATTGAGGCAAAACCTAGCAAAATTTAGATAAATTAAATTAAAATAAGGTATTGAAACAAAATTTTATGAAATATGATAAAACATGGCTATTTATGTTAAACTTGGCAAAACTTGGCAAAACTTAGCAAAATTTGGCAAAACATGGTTATATAGGTTAAACTCAATAAAACTTGGCTAAACATGGTTATTTTGGTTTAAATTTGGCTAAACTTTGCAAAACATGGCTATTTAAGTTAAATTTTTCTAAACTTAGCAAAACATGATAAAATATGGTTATTTAGGTTAAACTTAACAAAACTTGGCTAAACATGGTTATTTTGGTTTAAATTTGGCTAAACTTTGCAAAACATGGCTATTTAGGTTTAATTTTGCAAAACTTGATCAAACATGACAAAATATGGCTATTTGGATTAAACTTAGCTAAACTTGGAAAATTTTGGCTAAACATGACTATTTAAGTTAAACTTGTCAAAACTTGACAAAATTTGGCTAAACATGTTTATTTAAATTAAACTTGGCTAACTTTGGAAAATTTTGGCAAATTTTAGATAAATTAGGGTTTTGAAGCAAAATTTGGCAAAATGTGGTTAGACTTAACAAAAATTTAATTAATTAAGCTAAACTATGGTATTAAGGCAAAATTTGGCAAAACTTGACAAATTTGGTTAAAGATGGTATTTAAGTTAAACTTGGTTAAACTTAACAAAACTTAGTAAAATTTAAATAAATTAGGCTAAATTAAGGTATTGATGTAAAACTTGGCATAATTTGGTTAAACATGGCTACTTAGGTTAAACTTAACTAAATTTGGCAAAACTTGGATGAATTAAGCTAAATTAGGGTATTGTGAATAAACATGACTAAATATGGTTACTTAGGTTAAATTTGGTTAGATTTGGCAAAGTTTAAATAAATTAGGTTAAATTAAGGTATTGAAGTTAGATTTGGTTAAACATGGCTATGTAGTTTTTGATTGGTTAAACTTGGGAAAACTTGAAAAAATTAAGCTAAATTAGGGTATTGAAATTATATTTGGCTAAACATGATTTTTAAAATTTAAATTTGGCTAAACTTATCAAAACTTAAATAAGTTAAGGCTAAATAGGGTATTGACATTAAACTTGGCTAAATTTGGTTAAACATGGCTAGTTAGGCTAAACTTGAATAGACTTGGCAAAATAAAGCAAAACATGGCTAAATTAAGGTCAATTTTAATTAAATTTACTTCAATTTGGTTAATTTGATTTTTTTCACTAGCTAAATTAGCTAAACTAAACTAAATTAAGTTACTTTTAGTTTGCTAGGTTAAAATTAAGATATTTAAAAAAAATTAGATTAGTTTAAATTATGTTAAATTGGGCTACATTAGGTTAAATTAGAATAAACTATGTTATTTATTCTAAATTAAGCTAAAGTAAGTTAAATTGTGTTAAAATAGGTCAATCTAAAATATGGTAAATTAAATTAGACCACTTAAGCATTTATTTGTCCATTTTAAACTAAATTGAATTTGGTTATATTATTTCAAATTCAAATATTGTTTCAATATGAATACATTAGTTGTGTAATTATATTCTAAGTCATAATTACTTTTAGTCTTAATTATAGTCATATGTGTAATCATGTAATCATAACTTTGACCAAAGTCATTAAGATGATAATGATTAAACACCATGTATGACCACATGACTATGTTTGGACATTAATCGCAAGATGTCATAGTCATAAAAACCACATTTTAGCATTGTGGTACAAGTTAATTACAAGTCATGGATGAACATTGATATGAATGAATTCCATAATGTTGGCATCCATGACAAATGGTAGTGGAGGACACTAAAACCACTAGAGGTGGTGGTACATGGGCATCCACTAGTACACATGGCCATTTACTTGCATTTAACCTTGTTATGAAATTTTTCCAAGATTTGTGATGAAATTACCAAGGGGTTCAAAATGAAAAGTTCCAAAATTTGTAAGAGTTTTAGTGTTTTAGCTTATGAAAGGCCTATGCATAGATGTGTAGGTTGATCATGATGACACAATGTGTTATAGAAGCCTAAATCATTTAGTTTTGGTATGTAATCTTGAACAAAAATCTTAGGAAATGGGTTTGGGATGCCATGTTATTTCACCTTCCATAACCCACATTAACGAATGTATTCCAATTGTTAAAGAATATTGAAATGAACATGGTTGAAGAACATGTGGCTACACTTGGGTTCAACAAAGAAAACCGAAGAAGTTATCCAACATCATTAGCTCAATAACTAAAAAGCCAACCCAATAAAGCCACGTTTCAAAAAAACAAAAGGACCAAACAAAAATCAAGTGGTTCCACATCATATTTTGTTGAACAAGGGGGGAAAAGACATGTTGGATGTGTGGTGGAACACATTAGAAGAAAAAATTGTCCCAATTTTCCTTAAACCCTACTTCCAAGCCTAATCCCAACAAATCATGTTCCCATTATAATACATATAGGCATGACATCACAAACTTAACATCTCACAACTTAATAATGGAATTCATGTAAAATTTGTTCAATCATAATTCAAACGTTTCACACACTGATATCATGCATTGAAAACACATTTCACACATAGACTTATATGAAGATGTGAAATTTGTGTGACATTTGTTCATTCATAAGTCCATACTTCATTTGTCAACACATTTATTCATGTATCAAAGGTATTTTCAAGATATGGTATTCATGTATAAAATGTACAAATCTATGAATGAACAAACATCACATGATTTTCATTACTAATTTGTTGCATGTTAAATTTGTGATGGATGTAAATCATTACTTCACACAACATCCAAAATTACCACAAGGCCAATCCCAAACTTCTAATGCTAGCAAAAGCCAAGGTTATAGGAAGAAGGCAAAAAAACAACTAATATGGGGTCGATTACTAAATTAGCTCAAGGCCAACCTAACATCATGGAGGCTAAGTTTGTATGATTAAAAGCCTTGATCACAAGCATGGCAACCTGAATAAAATTTAATACATCTGGGTTCAAAAAGGCAAAGGATTGAAAAGATGGCCAATCATATGGTTCAGATGCTGATCCAAGATCCTTTTGTGAAACTAGTTTTTCAAGATCAATGGCATCAAACACGATTATGTCACATATGTCAAGAGATCATGGGTCATGAGCAATAGATGATGGAAACCATGTTATGGTTTCAAATCTTAATGAAATGATTTCAATAGCTACACTAGTGACAAGGGTTACTAAGTGCTTTGGTACTATAACCATGATGTTGTAAATGAGAGATTAGATTTTCAACATGATGAAACTTAATGCCAAGTGCAACTCCCACAATCATTTGTGTTGACAAACACCATTCCCAATCTCATGGGGGTGTCAATGAAGGAACACTAGATGTGGTGGTTAAGGTGAAAGACATTTTTGTACCTTTTGCATCTCCCCAATAGGCTTTTGAAGCCAACTACACAAAGGTGTCCAAGGTTCAACTTGAATTTGGGCATGCAACTATAATCAAATTTCATAACCTTCTAGCTTGACCAACCATTGATTAAATTAGTGTTATTCTTAGTGGTGGTGGTGATGCATAAGAAGGAGTTTTTAATTAAAAGGGGCATCAACATGTTAGTACCAACCGCACATGGTGTTATTGGATCCACAAATTAGACAAGCCAAACAAACCTCCATGCGTCATGTCATGATGTTACAAAAAAATTATCCCAACTTGTTGCCAACATCAACCATATAAGGTTATCAATGTACTCCCTACCAAACAACATCACCATGTTGGGGGCACCAAATTTGGCTAGGGGTGAACCAATTGATCAAGTTATTTCCAAATGGCCATACCAAGGTCTTTCACATGCAGGTATGGAGCAAGGACTTTTAGATCCCAAATTAGGCTTATTTTGGGAATTGATTTGTGTTGTGCAATATTAACAACAAACACAAATGCACCCATCTGCCTATTTATTAGAAAACATCCCACCATTGGGGAATTCTCGACCACATGTTTTGGTTAGATGGCAACAAATCAAGGCTTGCATCAACAACTAGTGCAAGTGGATGTTGTTATAGTTGGTTCATGAGCCCATTGATTATGGCGAATGTGGAATAACCTAGCACCACCAAAGGTGATCCAACAAGCTTATCAATTCATTCTTAGGTCACCCACATGCTTGGTGGATGACATATTGGATCTAAGATGCCATTCATATGTGGTTCGTCTTGACGATTGACCACCTTTGGTTGTGGTCAATAAGGTTGGCCTTCCATGAACAACCCTATTACCATCCTTGAATTTTCCACATTTTCATGCCTTTAAGGATGGAGGCCTAAGGAGGTTTTGGGATTCCCATTCATCCAACATGGGAAAATCCAATGCAAATGAGAAGGAACGGGCCATGGGGTTTCACATTGGCACCATAACCTTGCAAGGTATTTTTTTCAAAAACTCATAGGTGAATTTTGGGGTTTGTTATGGACTTGAATTACTTCACGTGAATTTTCAATTTTCCCTTGGTAGAACATAAACACTTTGACCAATTACACCCACCCATTCTTTCACATGTTACACCTCCTACTAGATCAACTATGTTCATGCAAGGGGGATGTGATGTTATAGCCTGGGACAAGTGGTACATTCATAGCAATTGTGGGATCAAGGATGCCAAGGGGGATTTATGGTGTGTGGAACAAGAATTTTGTGATTTGGGGGTGCCATGACATGGTGGCACTTCCCCACGTTCCAAGTTACAATAACATGCCTGCCTTCAGTTTCAAGTTCTGGGGATGTTCTATCATCCCAACCCAAAATATAGGTGAACATGAAAACCTAGGAATTAGGGATTGCCCCAATAGTTATAAAACGTGAGGTGCATGATGCACAATGATTATTACAAGATTTCATTGATGTTTGCCTTTTGTTTGAAAAAATTGGATTAGTTAAAGGGACAAGAGGTCTAAATTGTATTGGAAGATGATAATCTAATCTTTAGGTGACCTTATAGGCTTAATGAGGTGGAGAGAACCTTGATTCAAACTCGAACATCACAATTGCTAAATGTGACTTTGGTGGAACCATTTAAAGGTGAATATGCATTAGCAATAATGATGTCAGCCAAGAAACACATTTTTTTGTAGTTGTGCCAAATGCCACATGTGTGGGGATTATTGTCCAATGAATGAACATACTTGTTCAAACAAATATGTCATGCCCTTATCGAAGGAGATCTTTGATGCCCTTGGTCAAGCCAAGGTTTTTAATACCATGGACTTGAGGTATGGTTACCATCAATTGCCATTGAAGGAAGGAAATAAGGTCAATACAACATTTTGGGGAATTGATCCTTATCAAAAGGATTATTTGTACCAATGGAGGTTTTTGTCGTTTGATTTAAAAAACATCCCTACAAAATTTCAAAGGGTCATGGATTGAATGTTAATGGGTATTGGTTTTGTTAAATGTTATATCAATGACATCATTGTTTTTAGCCTAACCATAAAAGATCACATGTATAATTAGAAAAGGTGTTTGATTGAATTAACATAACCTTAAGCTTCATTTTAGCAACTCCTAATTTTTTGACACATAGGTGGAATACCTAGGGCACACGATTTATCCAAATAGGTTAAGGGTTTAAAAGGTTAAAGTTGAGGACATTTCACAGGTGGCCCAACCAACATATGTTAGTTGGTTACAAGCTTTCCTGGGATGTGAATACACATATAAGAACCAAAAACCATGTCAAATACAAGTGAAAATTATGAACTTTTCTACATATGTTTTTTTTAAAACATTTTAAAATTATATTAATCATTTCCTAAATGATTAATATCAATGTTGAGTAATTCAAATTCAAATTTTATTAAATTAAATTTTGGGTTTTGGTTTTAGTAAAGGAATGTTTGAACTTGAATGGTTGTTGCATCACATTGTGGTTAATTTTACAAAGGACTAAATAAAAGACTATTATAATAACATAATTTTGATGGTAAAAAAAAGTAGATGATAGTAACCTATTCCCCACATTCAAAATGCAATCATAATTTAAAAGATATGGAATTTGAATTTTTTATAAATTCAAAGTATTTTGCAAAGTTTCAAATTTTCAAAAATCCTTTACCACATGTAAATGGGGTGTAATGTGCATGACATAAAAAACAAAGTTTTAGTTTATGATACAAGAAACAAAAACCTAAAGTAATTAGCATATTTTTGCATGATTCAAAATTATGATAAAATTCAAGATGAGACGCAAAATCTAGCAAAATCTACACACTTTGAAAAAATCATATTTATCTAACAATGATTAACACAAAACATGTGATCTATTGGGGCAACTATATGTATTTTAAATAACAAAATGTGAAAGATTTAATTCAGATATTCTTTCATATGGAAAAGTGAAAAAGGACTAAATTGGATTCACGGTCTTTTTGCAAAGTAATTTCATTGGCTCTTTTGTGTGCACCCACACCCCTTGGTCTTATGTAATTATTATGAAATATTTGTCAAAGGATTTAACAACATTGCCAAACCTTTGACCCAATTCACACAAATTAACCAAGAGTTCATTTGGTGTGAAGTGCAAAACCAAGCTTTTCAACAATTGAAAGCCTATCTTTCATCAACTCCCATTTAAGGCAACCCATCCATGGATGACTGTTCCAATTACCGAGGAGATTTTTAGAAAGGATTAGGATAAGGACCTATTTTCATGGGGTCAATGTGGGCCTTGTGTGGTTTTGTGAAGGAGGATTTAAAAGGAGAACTTGGGGGATTCTACAACATTCAATGAGTTTTACTTTTGATATTTGGGTTAAGAGCTCTTTGTTGGAGAGTGTTGTATGTGTAACACTAGAGAGGGGAAAATAGCTTGGAATTATATTATATTTGTGTTATTCAATGGAAAATGGTTGAAGGATTTTTAATGTATTTTGTGTGAGTTTATTTTATTAAAATGTGAGGGAAGGTAGTATTGTTTAAATTTGCATAATGTTTTGTTACATTTTATATAATAGTTTTATCTTTCTTATACAAAAGTAGTGATAATGTATATTATGTTTTGATTTTTGTTGCCACATGATGGTAGTAACCAATACATGGTAATAGGAAAGGAATATACTTTAAGGTTGAAGTCTGTAAGACAAATGGGATTGTTGCAGACAATAAGCAACAACCACAAAGGTCTACAATGGCTACAAATGGT
>Ga0209611_10014744_pt1 | contig 10360 bp, 6 predicted proteins | sample S1TSphgellanicum_3_FD_187693 | JGI IMG/M metagenome (GOLD analysis project Ga0209611, IMG submission 187693) | Host-associated microbial communities from peat moss isolated from Minnesota, USA - S1T2_Fc - Sphagnum magellanicum MG (SPAdes) (version 2) | ecosystem: Host-associated > Plants > Peat... | reverse complement strand
CTGCGAATCGTGCGAATGTCAGGTCAGGCGCTGGAATCGGGTATTGAAGAGCATGAGATTGAAGGAGTGCGCGTCCCCCTTTATTCTTCTGCCAAAACCGTGGTTGATTGCTTCAAGTTTCGCAACAAAATTGGGCTTGATGTTGCGCTCGAAGCCTTACGGGAGGGTCTGCGCTCCAAACGCTGCACAGTAGACGAGATCTGGCAGTATGCTAAGATTTGCTGGATGCAGAATGTCATGCGCCCTTATCTTAAAGCCCTTGGATGACCCAAAAGCAGCCTCGCAATATAGTAGCCTCCGTCAAAGCGCGGTTGCTTAACCTCTCGAAACAGCAAAAAGAAGACTTCAATTACCTGTTGACCCGGTATGCTGCTGATCTGTTATTGCCGTGATAGGGACATTTGTCATGCCTCCAAGTCTTGCGGCAGCAGCAGAACAAAGGTTCCGCAAAACCTGGACTCCTACAAAGCAGTGGTTTAATCATTGAGAGAACAAGGCAACAGCAAGCAATCGGGAAAGCTAGTTGTTAGCTGCTTCTTAAATACTAACAGGCTCTACCTCTAGTAAGACATTCCCAGGCTCGCGCCTGGGAACAAATCTGTAAGTAGTTAGTGATTGGTTGTTCTATTACCCACTAACCACCAACCACTAACCACTAACCACTCCAACAGGACAAGAAACGTTAGTTCCCCCTAACCCACAGTAGCCGTTAGGGTTTTTCTCCAGGTACTGCTGATGGTAGCCTTCTGCATAGTAGAACTCAGGAGCATCGAGAATTTCAGTGGTAATCTTCCCATAGCCTGCGGCGTCAAGAGCTTGCTGATAAGCGTCCTTCGATGCCTCTGCCTGCTGCCTTTGGCTTTCGGAATACACGTAAATTCCCGAACGGTACTGAGTACCAACGTCATTACCTTGACGCATTCCTTGAGTAGGATTGTGGTTTTCCCAAAATACTTTGAGTAGCTCAGAATAACTAATCACATTTGGATCAAAGACAACGTACACCACTTCGTTGTGACCTGTCTGTCCGGTACATACCTCTTGATATGTGGGATTGGGCGTTGTACCTGCTGCGTAACCCACTGCTGTGGTGAAAACTCCGTTCAGTTGCCAGAATTTGCGTTCTGCTCCCCAAAAACACCCCATGCCAAAGATCGCTAACTCCATGCCCTCTGGAAATGGAGGTTTAAGCGGATTCCCGTTGACATAGTGATTAGCAGGTACAGGCATAGGATCGGCCCGTCCTGGTAAAGCTTCCTGTGGAGTAGGTAAGCTTAGTTTTTTACCAAATCCGAATAGCGCCATTGACTCTAACTCTGAATTGAGATCTTTACCCTTACTTAATATTTTAAAGTGTAAATATACTGCTCAGCAGTTCTCATTCAGAGAGAAAATACGACAGGCTCTAAACCAGAAGCTTAGTTGACACTCCCACGCCTAGAAGACGTGGAATTCTAAGAAGATTTCGCTTCTTATATCCCTTACGGGTTCCCAGGCACACCCCGTTCACCCCGAAGGGTAGAGTGTTGTTTCCTCGCGTGTCTCGTCAATTCGAGTACTGGGCGTCTACTTTCCCCCAGTCCGGGGGTAGGATTTTAATGTCTTTAATGACAAAATAATCCTAGCATGCTTTATTTGACTGCGGCTGAAGCCGCGTCGCATTCATGAGCCAGTGCGTTGGACGGGTTTCCCGGCTTGTAGACGCCCGGAGGGCGGCTTCCCGTAGGGTAGCAACTGGCGTCCCCACGCCACTTATGACGGTCAAGAATTTCGCCCCACTCAACTCTTGACCGCGTGGGCTTTCTGCTTTGATACTGTAACCCTGTAGGGATTACCGCCCGATAGACTAGACATCCCGCGCTTGGAAAAAATTATAGATAGCAAGAGCAATGGCTAAAACTAACGCGACATGAATTAAACTTCCTGCAATATGAAATACCAGCCCTAATACCCAAAAAGCACACAGTAGAACAACAATACCCCAAAGAATACTAAACATAATTCTTGACTAAGGTTTATGGTGGACGATTGATCCCAGGGTAATTCTGTGAGACAACAAAAAATAATTTAGACACAAATTTTTAACAATTTGTGTCAGGACAGATGGAAGAAACACCGCCATTCCCTCTCTTCCCCCCACACCCCTTGTTTCTAAACTCGTTCCTTTTCTGCAGAAACATCTGAAACACAGGCATTCACTAAAGGTAACAGTGGACCAAGTTGCTCCTGCCCACTCACAGCTAAATCGCTGTGGCACAAATAAACTCTTTCGGATACACGGGAAAGCAAATCTGCCAAAATCCTTTGCAATCTTTGTTCTTGGTCCAACGTTTCATCTTCTGCTGTCCAAGGTTTTCCCAGCCTTTGTTGGAGAAAAAATGGTGCGCCAAACAAAGTAGCTGCACCGCCTTTTGACCACAACGGTGAGCCAGCATCAAGCCAGAAATGCCAACGGTGAAATCGCCTACTGGAACGGTACTGGAAGATTGTTGCCAAGGTGACAGCATTGGCTGCTGGTCCGACGGGACGTACAGGATACGGGTTGGCTGTAATAGTACCACGTCGTAGCAGTTGTATAAATTCGGCAATGCTGGCATGAGGTAGATCCCCCCCAAACCCCCCCTGTTCAAGGGGTAGATTCGAGGAAATCTGCTTGAGTCTAGTATCAATTTCCCAGTAATGTTGAGCAGTTTCCAGTAATTCACGCAATGCTGAAAGTTGGTCGTAGGGGAGATTACTGCCATTCCACAAAAAGCGCTGAATTGCCCTATCTAAAAGGGAAATGGGACTAGGAATCAAACGCATCTCCTGTTGCGATCGCTGCTCCTTTAACCACTGCACTATCTCTTTATAAGCTGTAGTCGCCCCGTAGCCAAGTCTATCCCAACGATCAAACACTGTTACAGGCAGCAAACTAGGGCAATCAGGATGTGGCACAAAGCAGTAATCTGCTATCAATCCCGCACGTACTGGATCTATGTGGAGTAGATAGGGTGGGGAGGGTGGGGAGTGTGGGAAAGAAATTGCTCCCCCCTCTCCCCTCTCTCCCCACACTCCCCCATCTCTCCCCCCTCCCCTACTCAACACAACCAACATCTCAGCTACAGCGTTGCGATCCACTAAGCGTCCCAAACCGGGATAGACGAGTGCCATTACCGTGAGTAATCCTCGGATAATGGGCGAACTAATCAGAGGGCGTTGGTCGCTGAGGGACTCTACCGGGATATTTTGCTTGGTGAGGATTTCTACAAGGGTGTAACGGGCGATCGCATCTAAACCTGGTGCAATCACCGCCACCTCATTTGGCTGCACTTGTCCTTCTTGGATGGAATGAGCAATCAACTCTGCTGTGTCTCGTAACAGTTGGGCGCGGGAAGTGGTTTGAATTGACTGAACTGCCTCTGGTAAGCTCAACACCACCATCGGTTCTGTGACTAATTCCAGCACTGGTGTAGCCAGCCTATCTGCAAGGCAAGAGGGAGGCTGTGTCAATATTTCTGTTTGACAATGCATCGCTAACCCAGACATGTAGTCAGGGTCTGCCCCCAGTCCTAAGCGCACTGTACCCTCTGGATTGTAGCTAAATGCCCCTACTGCACCGCTTTGCCGGAGTAATTCAAACAGGTGACGCGCAACAGCAGGGTAATCATGCACATCATCCGCCAGCACCGCTTGATAGCGTTTTACTAAATGCTGCTGGTAATTGGAGTCTGGTAACAAATGCTGAGCGTAAAGTTCTGTGATAATTCCGTAGGTAAGCAACCCTCGTTCTAGACACCAGTGACGCCAATCAAGCAGTAAAGAACCTAAAAATTCTGGTTCCAGATTTGAGGAATTTTCTGATTCTACTAGGGCTTTTGTCAAAATATTGGCAATTTCTTCGCTCTTGATGCCACTATAAGCAGCTAGTTGCATTAAGTCCAAAATGCGCCGCACCAAGCGGTACTCATTCTCACCAACACGACGCAAAGTCTCTTGATCCAACTGGGAACGCCACAATCTCGTTGCCAATTCCTGCTCAGTTTCTGGGCGTAGTCGTACTGGGAATTGTGCTTTCAATTTTAACGACTGAACCATTAGCGGCCAAAATAAGATGACTTCGTCTTGAAAAAAACCTAGAGATGTTTTGCAGCGTACTGGATTTTTTCCCTCAGTTGCTGCAACAATTCTATTTGTCAACTCCCGCCGATTTTCATCATTAGCAGCCAAAGCTAAAACGGCTGGTGCTGTTGGATGAAGATACAAGCGTTTCGGTATGCGATCGCCATTTTTCCGCCCCTGGGTTTGAGGATGGCGTAATCCATTTTTGGGAGCTTCACTTTGCACCCAACGACAGAACTGCTCCACCAAGCGAGCAGTTTTACCGCTACGGCTAGGACCGACTATCCAAAGGAAATCAGAAATCACAACCTTGTCCTTGTTGATTTGTTAAGATACTTCGTACGTTCACTTAAGCTGATAAAGTCACCAAATAATGCGGAATGATTAGCAAAAATGAATTATTCTGTCTTTAGCCAAAAAATTTACAATGTCTTACTTAAGACTTACCAGTGGTATCTACGGACACCAGAGCGTTCTTTGGACGAAGCTCATAAAGCTGCTTTACAGATTAAAGCAATAGAAGACGAACATTTCAATGGTAATAAAATCGGCTCTGACTCAGCCATGTACAGCAGCAGTGTCATGGATTATTTTGAGTTAGACCTTAAAAAACTATTAAGAATTGTCCGAATGCGGCTGACAGAGTTTAAGGCTAGCCGTTTTTTCCTCAATGATTCTAATCAGAAAGCCGCAAATCGACTGGGGATAGAGCATCCTCACCCTTCGGAGATTTTAGCAAAGCTAAAATTCATTGATGAAGTCACAGCAAAATACCAATACAACACATATTATGACGAAATCACGAATTCTCATAGCTTAACTACAAAAGATCCAAATATAACCGATGTCACAGTTGCACCAGCAGCAATTCAACCAATATCGCCAACTGGATTAAATAGAAAATCAAATAGTAAGCAGCCAGAAAATAAAGTAGATTCAACAGGAGTATTACCTCGTTCGATTTTCAATACCATCTCTCGGTTACAAATTGAATTAGACCCAAACGCAGAAAAAAATGTTATACAGAATTTTCGGAATGCCCAAAGAAGAACAGTTATATCTGTCCGATTTCTCTTACTGATAATTATCGTGCCTGTTCTCACCCATCAGCTATCAAAACCTCTGGTAGTAGGACCGATAATCGACCATTTTAGGAGTTCTTCTGAGGAAGTTGGATTATTCCTCAACTATGAAATGGAAGAAGAAGCCCTGTCAGAAATACAAAAGTTTGAAGAGAAAATCAGGTTTGAAAATCTTATTAAAAACAATGCGCCCCTGTCTGCTGAGCAGATGGAAATTCAAGTGAAAGAAAAGGCTCATGATCTGGCTGAAGAATATCGCGAGACTAGCGCCAATGCGATCAAAAACGTTTTTGCAGATATCTTAGCTGTTGGTGCTTTCTCCTTCCTTTTAGTCATTAACCAGCGAGAAATCGCCATGCTAAAAGATTTCTTCGGCAATATTGTCTATGGTCTGAGTGACAGTGCCAAGGCATTTATTATTATTCTATTCACAGATATTTTTGTGGGCTTCCACTCTCCTCACGGTTGGGAAGTACTTCTGGAAGGTATATCACGCCATTGGGGATTACCAGCAAATCACGATTTTATCTTCTTATTTATCGCCACATTCCCAGTAATTTTAGATACCATATTTAAATACTGGATCTTCCGATTTTTGAACCGGATCTCACCTTCAGCAGTCGCAACTTACCGCAATATGAATGAGTAAAATCAACAGTTTATATATCGGGTTGTAAGGTGGATGATTTGGGACATCATGGGTTGAAAACGCTCAGTATGATCCCGAAATTGTTAATCGTGGATCATTTGATGCTTTAATGTGCGGAGGCGGAGCATTTCCGGATCCGATCCATATTACAGTCGGCGATGAAGACAAATTTTTTGTGTCCAATCACTTTTACCCTCCGGGCTCGGCAGTCCCCCATCGACGGGAACCTCCAAGACGGGGGCTGTCTCACCATTTTTTGCCATGTTGGTAAATATAATGGGTCGTCAGATCCATTACCTTCAAGGGTGTTTCCATATCACGTAGCTTTCCAGTAATTTTCACGTTTGAGAGCATCACCGTCGTAGCGTCCATATGGGAACATAGCTGTCTTCTGCCTTCTCAAGTTTACGTGCCGACATTTTAAGCATCCATTCGGGGCGTTCCTGACATCCCTTTTGCTTAATAAGTAATCACGCAAAATTAATTACACATTTATTTAAGCTGCAATGACCTTGTGACAAGCATTTCGGGCGATGTCATTATGCAATTAATTTTGCACAGGTACTGATCTGCGCTCTTTGTGAAACATTAAGGAAAGATCGGTATTTTCAAGGTTTTGATTTGCCTGCTTACCAAGATATAACTAAAAAGCTTACCGACGTTCAAGGCAACTGGTCTGAATAAATAAAATAGGAGTGCGAGACGCTTAGCGCGAGAAACTTTCTCGTCCTTGTTTGAATCCTCTGCCCTTTAGGCAGGGGTCTTTCTGCCTTCTCAAAAATTGTTCATGACCTTAACCGATCACTGATAAGTACTCACGCAAAATTAATTACACATTTATTTAAGCTGGAATGACCTTGTGACAAGCATTTCAGGCGATGTCATTATGCAATTAATTTTGCACAGGTACTTAGTTTGCGACTATAGGAATCCGGTTTGATTTTTGAAAAAATTCCGTACACTTTAAAGCTTAAGTGTAGGGTGGGCACTGCCTACCATATCCGTGGTTTGGTGGGCAGTGCCCACCCTACGTATATTTCAAAAATCAAATACTAGTCCTATATGACATTGAATGCTAATTCCCACCTATGCAGATAAATGAGTAACCCAGCCCCATTGCCAGATAATGAAGAGGCTAGAATTAAAGCCCTACATCAGTATGAGATTCTTGATACCTCTGCGGACGAAGCATACGACGATCTTACCCGCTTAGCCGCACACATTTGCGGCACACCAATTGCACTGATCAGTCTGGTTGATACTGACCGACAATGGTTCAAGTCAAAAGTAGGTTTACACGCATCAGAAACTCACCGGGATTTGGCCTTTTGTTCCTACGCTATTCTACAGCCTCACCTTTTGATTGTCCGAGATGCTAATCAGGATACTCGCTTCTGTAACAATCCTTTGGTAAGTTCAGATCCCAAGATCCGGTTTTACGCTGGCGTCCCATTGACGACAAGAGAGAACTTGGCGTTGGGCACTCTATGTGTGATTGATTATGTGCCACGAAATTTGAGTGCTGTACAGATTGAAGACCTAGGGATTTTGGCGCGACAGGTGATGACGCAACTGGATCTACGGCGTTCTTTAGCCCTTCTAGAAGAAGCGATTACCCAGCACCAACAATCAAATGCGGCACTCAGAGAAAGTGAAGAACGCTATCGTCAGCTGGTGGAACATTCCCCCGAAACCATCGCTGTTTACAGCAATGGTAATTTAGACTACATAAATACTACGGGTACTAAACTGATCGGTGTCACCAGTCCAGAGGAACTTATCGGCCAACCGATTGGAGATTTCGTCGAGATGGATAATTGGCAAATCCTAGAGACGCGAGTGCATCTTCTTCATACGAAAGAAAACCAAGCAATTCTGACCGAGGGAAAGTTGGTTCGGCTTAATGGTCAGGTCATTGATGTTGAGGTGACAGCGATCCCAGTGACTTATCTAGATAAACAAGCAACGCAGGTCGTTCTTCGTAACATTACTGAGCGCAAGCTGGCGGAGGCCGCACTACTAAGGGCGAAGGTGGCTGAGGTTGCCAAACTTAAATTGGAAAAAGAGATCGCCCTCCGCCAGATGGTAGAAGAACAATTACGATACTCTGCTTTTCACGATAGGTTGACGGGCCTACCCAATCGTGATTTGTTTATGGATCGCCTCAAGCAGGCACTTTTGCTCACCAAACGGCAGGGGAATTATCAGTTTGCGGTAATGTTTCTGGATTTGGATCGCTTCAAGGTGATCAATGACAGCCTCGGTCATTTGGTGGGCGACCAATTCCTGTGTGTGTTCGCTCAAAGACTCAAAGCCTGTCTGCGACCAACAGACACCTTCGCCCGAATCGGGGGAGACGAGTTCACAATTCTACTTTTGGGGATCAAGAATGTCAGCGAAGCACTCCGCATTGCCAACCGGATTCAACAGATTCTATCGTTACCCTTTAATCTTGACGGGCAAGAGGTGTTCATTACTGTAAGTATTGGCATCGCAGAGAGTGCAACTAGCTATGACCGCCCAGAAGACCTGCTACGCGATGCAGATACGGCTATGTACCGTGCTAAGTCCAAAGGCAAAGCACGCTGCGAGATCTTCAACCAAGACATGTATACTCAAGCTCTTCAGAGATTGCAGTTGGAGACAGATCTGCGCCGCGCCCTTAACTCTCAAGAGTTTTGCGTTTATTATCAACCGATTGTAGCGCTCACTAGTGGCCAGATAGTTGGGTTTGAAGCTCTGGTACGTTGGCAGCATCCGAAGCGGGGGCTGGTGAATCCAGCCGATTTCATCCCCATGGCGGAAGAAATGGGACTGATTGTTCCAATTGGTTACTGGGTGCTAAACGAGGCTTGCCGCCAGCTACAAGCTTGGCAGATGCGCTTTGATCTGAACGCGCCATTGAAAATCAGTGTTAATCTCTCTGTACGGCAGTTTTTACACTCCGATTTAATCCCGCAGATTTCTGAAATTCTGCGGTCAATCGGTCTACCTACCAGCAATTTAGTGTTAGAGATTACTGAAAGCGTGATCATGGAAAATTCTCGTGAAGCAACGAAAACACTCTCACAATTGAAAGATATGGGGATTGAGTTATCAATTGATGACTTCGGAACTGGCTATTCTTCGTTAGGTCGTCTCCACCACTTTCCCATTAGTATGTTAAAAATTGACCGATCCTTTATCAGCAACATGAGCGATTTATCGGTAGATTTACAAATTATCGACGCCATCATCAACCTAGCACATAAACTTGGTATAAATGTGACAGCCGAAGGAGTGGAAACAGCAGAGCAACTAGCACTCATTAGAGAGTTGAAATGTGAATATGGTCAGGGATATTTTTTCTCAAAGCCATTGGACAGTGAGGCAGCAACGGAATTAATCATGGCTAATCCTCAATGGTAAGCACTTCTACGACAACCAACAATTCCCAACCACCTTTTTAGGGTTAACCGTACTAGTAGATGGCGGTTCTCTACACTTTTAATCATACCTATCGTCTGGGTCGGTAATCATCATTGTTTTGGTGAGAAAAACCGAATCTACACTTTTTCTATCAATGATTAAGATGGGACTAAAGCAAGGAATTAAATCCTGAATTAAGCAAAATAGTCAAAGGAATAAATTATGTTATTTCGTTACAATCACGGGCAAGAATTCAATACTATCCAAGGTGTAATTAATCGTTTATTTGATTCAGCCATAGTACCAGAAACAGTAGAGGAAAGAGCTTTTACACGAGTTCCTGCAGCAGAAATTAATGAAACAGCAGATGCTATTCACCTGAAGCTAGAAATCCCAGGCATCGAAGCTAAAGACCTGGATGTACAAGTCACAGAAAATTCTGTTGCTATCAGCGGCGATCGCTCTGCTGAGAAGAAGACAGAAGATAATGGTCGTACTGTGACTGAATTCCACTATGGCAAATTCCAACGTGTCATTCCTCTATCTGCTCGGATTGAAAATACCAACGTTACAGCAGAATATAAAGATGGCATTTTGAATTTGACACTCCCCAAGGCTCAAGAAGAAAAGAACAAAGTTGTCAAAGTTAATCTTGAGCAGGTCGCTGTTTAGGCGATGGCTGCAATTAGTTAATTAAATTTGCGAAGCGTTAGTGTTTGGGAAAACATTGACGTTCGCGTTGGCGCAGCCCCTCCGTCAGGAGAAGGAAACCACATCCACTATTTGGATGATGCATTTATTTAAATGCGTGCAGTAGAAAAGCCTTTCATCTTAAGTGGTGGAAGGCTTCTCAATTGATCAATTCAATTGATCAATAATCGGTTACCAAGTGAGCGAGGTAGGCTTTTGACGACACCACCCTCGAGTCTCATCAACAAAATTTGATATCAGCCACGACCCAAGGCTATTTCATTCTAAATAGCAACTTTTAAATAGCCCTGGCCACGACCTAGTACACTGTGGCGTAAGTTTAGATATGGTTCTCTCAGATCTTGCACCTCTCCGTACAAACCCAGATAACGTAAAAAGATGGGCGATAAGGCTACCTGACTTTTCTGGG
>Ga0209611_10014742_pt1 | contig 10361 bp, 10 predicted proteins | sample S1TSphgellanicum_3_FD_187693 | JGI IMG/M metagenome (GOLD analysis project Ga0209611, IMG submission 187693) | Host-associated microbial communities from peat moss isolated from Minnesota, USA - S1T2_Fc - Sphagnum magellanicum MG (SPAdes) (version 2) | ecosystem: Host-associated > Plants > Peat... | reverse complement strand
TTGATGATAAAGTACAAATTGTTGGTTTTGGTTTTTAAAGTTAAATTTGAATGATTCCATGTGTAGTTCTAGGTTCACAAAAGCCTAAAATCTAGTTCTAAATTTGATTCTTCAAAAAAAAAAATCTTAATTCTAATTCTAGTCCAATTTTTAAAATCAGACCCAATTCCAAGTAACCTATATTAAAACTGGTTATTAAAATCGGATTGGTTTTGATTCTATTAAAAATTGAATATTTAGTTTCTAAGTTGAATTTGTTGGTGCTAAGTGAAAGGAAGTTGTAAATATTAATTGGATTATCAACTATTAAATATAATTAACAAGTTAAATAATTAAGTATAATTTTAAAGTATAATTATTCAATAGACATAGTAAAACTAACAATAGAAAATAAATTCCCCCGAATGAAAACAAACTAAATTATGAAATAGTTATAAAATTATCAAGTATACATAATTAAATTACATACTAGGAACTACATTAATATTCGAATGAAAATATTAATTAAAAAATTTCAATGCAAAATGCCTTTCACTTGCACTAAATTAATAAGTAGGAACAAATAATAATGTAATTTAAAGATGGAAAATTAGATAAAATTCATTTTACACCAAGTGAGGTTTAAGTGATTCAAATAATAATAATTGGTGTTTTAAATGAAAGGGGAAAAAAAACATTTTACAAAACATTTCAAAGCTCAAGATGCAAGCTAGATAAGGACCTATGGAGCACCTCTTGGTTGCTTCCCCAACCCTAAATTGTTGACCCCATATCTTGTTTCTTTGGATATCATCCTTCACTTTAAACTCTTGGAAGAATCTCATCTCCCATACCTCCATCCTTCATTCCTAAATGTAAGCCTTCACAAATAATATCCTTGGTACATTTAAAATGATTACTCCCAAGTCCTTGATAGTGGACTTCAAGAGTTCATGTGTCTCCTTTTCAAATTGCGAAGATTTAGTTTTTTATTAGTTTTTTATTATCCCACACTAACAAGCTCAATGAACATTTGATAGTTTAATCATACTTGAAACCAAAATGTCACCATGTGCAACCATTTGTCAAAGGTGGCATTTGAGAATCTAAACATGGGGAACTTCTACACCTCCTAAAGAACTATGGAATAGAGTTACTTGATCTTTTGCTCATTGTTCATGCATGTTACAATTAACATTTGGAGCTTCTCAATGAACATTTTCAGCTTTAAGTTCATATTATAATGTAGATGGATTTGAAGCATGAACCTAGAGCCAAATCTTGGGTCACAAGTAGGAAGGGCCTTCTAGAAGCTGAGAATAATGTTCCTTCTACAAATTGTTTGACAACCTTCTCCATCAAACTTCGCATGGTTGAAACTAACCTCATCATAGCAAGGTTCAACACTTCCTCACAGTATAACTTGACTACAACATTTATGATTGTGGATAATTCACATTGCAACATGCATTTCTATCCATTTCCATTAAAGTTGAAAAAATTCAATCAAATTAGTTGATATTACAAATTTCACAAGAATGCCCATTGATTCCCAAAAACTATTTGGATTTTTTTTTTCACCATATACATGTAATAAAAAATGCCTCATCAATCAAATTGTACCACATCTTCTCTATCTTAATCTCACATGTTTTATACTACTCTTCAAAACTAACAACCTTGAATTACTTCAAGCATATCATGCTCATGTTCTAAATGCAAATGAAATCATGTATCAAGCTAGGCTCGACATTATCCAATTTGATAGACCTACAACATGATTGTCAAAATTTCATGAGTTTAAAAAACATGAATTTGATTTCAACCACTGATAAAACATGAAAAACAAAGTCTTCATTGTTGATGTCTATCATTGCCATGAAGAGCTTTACAATTCCTACTATGAAGTCTAATATTATTGAATCCATTGAAACATGTTAAGATTCTTTCACTGGGTGCACCCTATCAATATATGGTCACCATGCCTATAGCTTGTGATTATCATCCCACATAAAAAACATCTTCCTAAATAACTAAGCCATGTTTGCATCCTAGTAGAACTCCTTTGAACTCATTGTTCTTCCTCTTCCACATTTTGCTCAAAAACTATGGTATTCTTCAATTATCTCCTCTACACCTTATAGTTTGTTGGGGAGATGTAAAATATATATATATTTTTTTCAATATCCCATGTGGAATGCTTGTTTCATCTTCAAGATGTCTACTTTAAAGCATAGGACACATAATTGACATGGGTATCACCCTATATAATGGAATAACCATTTTAAAGCCTCATGCTTGGGGACCAATTGAATTTATCCAAGAGCTTGTTGGTTTTAATTTTATGCTAAACTTGCATGGCTTCAATAGTCCTATCATAGGAAAAAAAATCTTCCATGTTTTTGTCTTATAACATTGAACATTATTTATCATTGGAAGCAATCATTTTAACATGTATCAATATTATAAAAACAAGTTTTTTTGCTTGATTTTCTAGTCAAAATTATACTACCATGTCAATTTAGATTAATCGATTTGGACCTTCCATTGTGATAGGGGTGGTTTTTTTGTTGCCCACACAACATGCAACAAAGGTCTACAACAAACATTACTAGGGATGCATCAATTTGACAATCTACATTGGGAAAATGACATGGTGCACAATTACACATGTTTGACCATCCTAGTCCTCCAACAACATTCCAAAAAGTAGAACTTCCACACACATAAAATAACATGCCTTGCAATCATATCTAATATAGTCAAAGATGTTTATTGTAAGTACACATAATCTCACAACTTGAATCTACAAATTTGAAGTTAATAACCACCTCTTTCAATAATGGAATAATATAAAGTATTCCAATGTTAAACAATTGTTTGATTCTCCATAACCATCAACATTACACATTGAAACAAAACTACTTGTTATTCACATGCTTGAAAGCACATGTTTGGATCATCCAAATCAATTATTGCAACATTAAGTTAAAGTTAATAGCTTGGGTTCATGACCAAATAATATAAAATATGGTGAAAATGATGTAAGAGAAATTCTTTATTGAATTTTGATCCCATGGCTAACAATAGTAACTACAAGTCCCATTCTTTTAGTATGGCCCATTTGGAGCCCATATGTCCACAAACCTCACTTCATTATTTGTGAAGTTGTGTGATGATTAATTAGTGTTTTCTCATATGAATATTGGAATTCCCTACGAAATTTCATATTTTGGTTGGTGAGAACCAATTGGAATTCCAAACCTATAAATACCTTACCTAGAAATGCATACAAAGCACCTTCATTGCTATGGTCATGTAGGTTTAGATTAGATGGATTGGATGTTTGATAAGAACGTTGGTTTTGGGTTAACCTTCTAAGAGTAAATTGATGCCCACAAATGGCACAAAAGTCTTTAGGTGGAGGTTGTAAGCATGTTGGGAGGGTGGGCATAGGTTGGGGGTCTAATCATGGGCAATTATAAGGGCTAACAAAATGGAAGGGGGAAAAGGTCTTACATGTGCATTATTTAAGGGGATTGGGAAAATGTTGTGTCGGGGCTCCATATTCACACAAAAGGATGGGGGAACTAGTGGGTGGTTTGTTAAAATGATATGGGGGGTTGGTGGGTGGTGTGTGGTTTACATAGGAAAGGTAGTGGAAAGTGAAATTGTGGTAGTGTGTAAAAAGACAATGGGTGATGTGAATTACAAGATTCAATGAGATATGATAACCTAGGTGACATGGGACGTTTTGTGCCCATGAGGAAAGAGGTTTATTGCCAACACAATTGCAAATAGGCCCACTTTCTAAAAATTGTTTATTTCAACTTGGCAATCTTAAACCTATAAAGCCAACACACAAAATTAAGTAGATCAAAAGGAAAAATTAAAAAAACCATCATAAACAAACAAGTTCTATTTCAAAGGATAGTTGAACCCTAACTTTGCCATAAATTTGGACACCATCATTCTTACTTTATTATGTTTAACACAACCTATACACTTTTGAAAACAATTGTGCAAAGATCATGGGTTTAAAAACTTCTAATTTTTCATTCTTTGGACTACCCAATTAAAATAACAAATAGTTTCAATAATAGAAAAAAACCCTTGACTCAATCTTTTGCTCAAAAGAAAACCCTAAAAAACATATGATTGGTCAATAATTAACCATTATGTATTCACATGTTCACATCTACAACACATTCTTTTATTTTTATTTCTTCTTTTTTTTTTTGCTATTTCTTTAAAACTATGACAATTTTTTTAAAAAACCAAGCCCATGACAAAATCATTCACTTTGTGGTATAAACCTTTTATTATGCTTAATTTGTAGGTAATAGCTAGATTTTTTAGTGATAGCTTTTTTTTTGGGCTTGATAGAAACATAAAGGGGAAAAAAAGAACTTACCACAAAACAAAACCCAAAGAAAAAAAAAATTACACAAACCCCACCCTCCCTTGGCCTTTTCACCTTTGTTGTTTGGTTGTTTCTTGATGTTGTTGTCATCATCCTCTTCTTTCTTTGTCTCAAAAAGTGGTCGCTTTCAAATGTCTTGCCGTGCCCCCAAAATTTAAAAACTAAACTTACAACTAATTTTGAAACCACAACTAAACTTACAACTAGTCTGCTTCTGATGAAAATTAAAATCAAACATGAATCCTAGAACCCTTCTTTCCTTTTCCTTGAAAGCCCCACTACAAATTATTTCTCTTTATCTTTCTTTGCCTGACTTTCTCTTTCCTTTTTTTACATGGCGCTAACTATTGGGCACAAAGAAAAACAACAATACTAATAGCCAAAAACTTTGAAGCTGAAATGCAACAAGCAAACAAACAAAAAATAGTGGAAGAAAATTATAAAGCAACTCCTACATCTTCAAATATGATCTTTTGTGTTCACCATGTGTATATAATCACTACATTGTTTTACTGCCTACACAAGCCAAAAATGAAAAAAAAACATTGAACATCACTCAATAAGATAAAGGTGTTACATTGATAATTGTAAACTAATGAACTGGATTATCTCCTTTAATGATCTAAACCTATTTACCAAATGGTGATTAGAGCAAATGTTTAACCAAATATGAAACAATGATAACAATAATTTGGGTTAATATGTAATGTATTTTTGATGAAATACAATTGTTTTATGTCTAAAAAACCTAGTAACATCAATAAATGTGCATAAGATTCAATGCTTGTGAAAGCATTATAGGCCAAAATGATGATTTTTGACTGGTCAATTACAATCATTGTATTGTATGGTTACATTTTAATAAGTCTCTAATCTTATATTGTAGTAGCTTACCTTGACAACTTTGACACATGTTTGTGAAAAATTAATCAATTTTGAAAAATGATATATCCTCAAATATTTCATCAAATTTTTTATTTTCCTGAATTTTTTGAAAAATTTAGCATTTTCGAAAATAATATAATTAGTTAAAAAGTGGCCCAGATACTAAGTATTATCTCATTTTTCATGTTTATGAATGAAGAATAAGAAAAAATTGACACAATATTTTTATATGTGATAAATAGTGTTGGAGGCCCAAATAGGGGGTATGGGTATAGCTGGTTACGATCAAAAAAAATTTCAAATTTTGTAATATAATCAGAACGAGAGCATCCCAAAACAAATATCAACACCATTGGTGAGCTTTTTGTACATGACCATTAAAACAATATCCAATAAACATAACTATGGCAACATTTTGCCCCCAAAGATTTTTTTTGCAATTCTTTTATGAAAAAAAAAAATTGTCCAAAATTTGGAACGAATGTCACCTTTTGACAATTTTGCATTAAGAAAACAAATGACTTTTGTATCTTGGAGTCAACATTCTATCAATTTATTTTTATCTTATATGTTTCTCCTTAATGCACTTGACTTTTTTGAATTACGAAATACTTGAGTGAAAGTTAGTTAAGTATTTCGTCACACACGATGTTCACATTAGTTAGGTGAAAATAATATTTGCATGTGAGATATTCACCTCTTATCAAAAGTAATCGTAAAGTTTGTAACCACTAGTGTGATCTTAAGCTTGAGTGAATAGTATGTTTTTATTCATCTTTATTCTTTCATTCTTCCATTGTCAATTTCCAACACACTAGACTTAAAGAAAAAATAAATGTTAATTTGAACATCATCAAAAATTTAAAAAAAGATGGATGGTTAGAACCATCACATGGGAGACAAAAGCAAAGGCCAAAGAAAGGCCAAAAGACGCACAACCCACAAGAACCAAAAAAAAAGGGCAAGAGGGAACTATCTCACCCATAACCCCTCTCATGTCACTTGCATGCAAATCGTGAGATCTAATAGTAATGAGAGGTGTAAAACAAACATCACTTGCCAACACAATCTTCCTCTCTATGGCAAAGGCTAAAGCACAATGAAAAACAATATTAACATGTTGCTTGAAAAATTGAATGCAAAAAGACAAAGAGAAATGATCTCCCAATTGTTTGAACACCATCTCCTTCCTCTAGAAGCCAAAGCAAAACATAAGGCTACTTTACTTATGACACTTCTAAGAGTCATAACCAGTTACTCCTCATCAACCAATCACATTTTCAAGTGGCTACAAAAACACACAATTGGTGAACTTTTATTTAAAGGGCAAGATTTTACCATCAATTGAGAAAAAGTTTGTAGAGAGCTGTTAAAAACTACCCCAAAACTAAAAGGCCAGTTGAAATATGGCAAGATTTTCCCCTAATTTGTTTTGCCTAGAATTTGGCAAAAATTTTCAGGGAATTTTTGAAAACAAAATTCATAAAAAATTATAATGAAAAAATTCTGCCAAAAAAAAGAAACAGTGATCAGATGAGTGTTGGGTGGTCCTTTTACTTTCATGAAAAACCAACCTTTGGTTCCGGTTTTGAAGATCCGATTCAGGTTAACCTCAGGTTAACGGTGGTTCTAGTCACTTTTTTGGGTCCTGACCCAGGGACTATTGCATTGGATCCAACTTTTGGAAGTTTTACCGTATGAGAACCGGTTTCACATTAGGTGAGCCGGTTTCTTTGGTGAAAGTGTTTAGACTGTTTAGATTGGAATGGATTGTTTTGGTGTTCAGAGTGTGGACACAGTAGGTAGATGTACAACATCTTATCTATTGGCAGGGTCAGCTGTGTTGGTGATGCCTTGTTTCTTTCCAAAAAACCATGTAAATCTGATACATGGTTTTTTATGGTTCTGGTTGCAGTTCCACATGTAAATCAACTGAGTTTGTAGGTCCAATTCTTTAAGAAAAAAATTGATTAAAGTTTCAGCTCCAAATATCAGACTCAGTTCGGATTCAGTTCTTACTAGCCAAAACAAAAAACCGACAATTGTTGACCACCAAAGCACATACCTACTACTGTACATTGGGTCTTGTGTAATGAATTACAATTCTTGACCACCAAGGCACATACCTACCCTAGTACATTGGGTCTCGTTTAATGAATTACATGTTGCAAGGGGCTTGCTTGATGCCACTACAGGGCAAGTGCCCCGACAACAAGATATTTCCTGAAATGTTTTAACTTGTGAATCAACTCACACTGATTTTAATTTTCACATACATAACTAACTTACAAACCCTTACCGATGTCCAACATTTAGGTAAGGGCTATTTTCCACCATGAAATATATAGTACGCGGGAAAAGGCTTAAATTTGGTGACCAAGTCTTGTTCTACATTTGAGTGTAATAAGTAGAAAACTTGAATCCAATTGGCCTCATGTGCAAGAGAGAAGTTGAGAACTCTTGTTCAAATGTGTAAACACATGCATTTTTTTTTTAATGCATCAAGACTCGGTCACATTACCGATTGGAATCTGTCTTGCAAAAACCGTGCCAAGGCATTGTGAAAAATGCAACATTGATTGGAACCTGCCTTGCAAAGACCACAAGGCATTTCAAAAAATTGGAATCTCAATCCAAATCTCTCTTGCAAAAACCATAAGGCATTTCAAAATATGGACGGTGTGCTTGAAGGGGCATTTTGTCTCTGGAAATGCCCTTTTTTTATTTTGTTTTTCATGATACCTGGCAAATATCATCAGTATCCCACCAGATATCACAAGAGAAGATGGGTTTTTTTTCTTTTTTTTTTTTTGGTTGACACTTTATGCATGGTAATGGCCTTTGGGGTTGGGGGAGGGGGGTGTGTCTCTCAATAAGTGGCCCTTGGCTCTAGCACTTGCTTATTTTTGGAATGACTCACTCTGAAGGCATTATTAACCTACACTTCTTGTGGGCCATCTTTGCATCGAAGCCCTGAATAATCAATTAGGAAATTTCCTTTTAATCTATTGAACCCTATAGTGTAATATTTAAGTTTCACCTTGTCTTCTTTTTCTAATGGGCACATTTGCAATTGTTGTGTTTACTATTACATTATCATAATTACTTCAAATCCCATGCATCCAATACTATGGTAGTGAGTTTCATCTTTAATTCACTAAAACTCATTCACTTTGTCAATAGCAAAGTTTGAAGGTGAAATAAGGGGTAGGCTGTAAAAGGAAGACCCAAAGGCAAGGTCATTTTTTTAATCTGTAAAAAATAATTTCTAATCTAATTGGTGAATATGGTGTTAAAAAATAATTGACATAATTTTTTTAAATATATATTATATACTTTCAATGAAAAGAATAATAAATATTTTAATATATTTTAAACTTCCATTAGCCAACAAAGTTTTAAAATAAATATTTCATCCACTTGCATCTTTTTTTGCAAAATGAGTATCTGTTTGCATTTATTTGTAAATCTAAAAATCTACTTAAATGTTTATGTAACATGTGGTTCTTCATTATCATTGTCACAAAGTCAAATAACATGTTCATATTGATTAGTGAAATAAACAATCTTTTGAAGTTTAATACACAACACATGGAAGGGCTACTTCTCATTATGTTCCGAAGGATCATGAATATATACTTGATTTTACTTTCATGCATTGTAATTTGTTTAAAAGATCCTTTTTGTATAAGTGCTCCAAAGTCGCCAAATTTCAAGGAAACCATATTGATATCACCATATTTAGACCATAGGTTCTTGTATGTCACTAGTAAATATAGGGGGTTTAAAAAAAAAACTTTAGTTTTTTCTCTAACATGCAATCAAATTTATCTAAATCCTTTTGTGAATGATTGTTAGCCACTTATTTGACAAATTTGATAATAAAAGCCTCAAATCACAATGTGACAAAAAGTTCATTCTAGATCTATATAAAATTGCCAATGACAAAATTTACTCAAAATGAAATAACTCCTACATCATAGGTTAGAAATTTACAAAATCATTGAGCAATACAACGATATTCATGGAGGGTTTTCCATTGATTCCAAGAATTCCCCCACTTTCCCTACAAATTTTAATTGTTTAATAAGGAAAATGCTTAAAATTCAACTCATGCAGTATAAATGTAAACAATACAAAATCACCCAAGTGCAGCATTCATAGAAGATTTTCCAATGCTACCAATTAGAACACAACTAAGGGCCCCATGGTTTGCAAGATTTCAACATGACAAAACAAACAAGAAACCTTCAATAATAAGACTAATATGGCTTGTGTCAATGGCCCAAGTGTGAACCTTCCATCCTTCAGTTTTCAATGGCACTTGTTTGTACTTTCAAACAACAGCAGCTTGCTTGAATCACACACCTCATGTGACTTCCATTTATAGCTAAGCTGGTAGTGTGTGTTCCTCCATCTGCTTATAAAATCTGAAGATGCAGTAGCTGCTGCAGCTTCATGAGTTTCCTTCAGTAGTGTTTTGTTCAACTGTTTGTTGTTGCTGTTACAATCAACTAAGTTTGTTTGCGTTTTTTTTTTTGTTGTTGATGCTTTTAATTCTGCAATCAGTTTCCAAGTTTTGGTTTTTGATTTTTTCCAGAATTTGGTCGTTTGGTTGTTGTGGTAATCAGCTTCAAAGATTTCAGGTTCTGTTTTTTGAGAGCTGTCCAATATAGGCCTAGTTGGAACTTGGGGGGGATTTTGTAGACAAGCAGCATACTAGCTTGGTTTCAGCTTTGAGTTGTTTGCTGGGATGGATCCTCAGCTTGCGGTTGCAGCTTTGGTTGCAGCGTTGGTTGCAATAGTGTTGAACGTTGCTGTGTTGTTTGCTGCTCTAGCTTTGAAGACGATTCTATCTAGTAGGAAAACAACAGCTGTGGAGAAGAAGCTTGAGCCTGACGAACCCAAGCCGACTGAGTCCGAGCCCAAGCCGACTGAATCCGAGCCCAAGCCGACCGAATCCGAGCCCAAGCCGACTGAGGACAAGCCCAAGCCCAAGTCGACTGACGCAGACTGGGAATGGCCAATCTTCGATGAGTACCAATCTCGTGTAACGTGGGGCTTTGAGCGCAAG
>Ga0209611_10014741_pt1 | contig 10361 bp, 5 predicted proteins | sample S1TSphgellanicum_3_FD_187693 | JGI IMG/M metagenome (GOLD analysis project Ga0209611, IMG submission 187693) | Host-associated microbial communities from peat moss isolated from Minnesota, USA - S1T2_Fc - Sphagnum magellanicum MG (SPAdes) (version 2) | ecosystem: Host-associated > Plants > Peat... | reverse complement strand
GAAAGTTCTCAGGAAGTCATCTTGAAGCATTTTCAGCAATTCACCAAAGCAAATCAGCACTTTTGAAGCAGTCCAAAGATTTGAAGCTACTGTAATGACTGTGAAGGTTGCAAGAAATGAGAGAATTGCCTGGGATACGGGAAAATGTGTCCCAGATGGATTGTGTGCGACCACCTTCATCAAAAGCACCTTCTACCTATAGTACATAACATAAACAATTAGCATGCAACAGGCACAAGTTCTACTACCAGTTCAGTACAAACTATCTGACTGCTATCTGATCTGACAAAATACAATTCACAGAAAGTGAATAACTTGCTTCACTGATCCTGCTGCGACACGACCAATTACTTTTCTCTCACCAAAGAGGGACACATTCCAGAAGTGATGGAAGTGAACAACAGGAGCCCAACAACCAAAAGAGTTCCCCAGAATTTCCAGAATCGTGGAAGGATCAAGAGTCCCGCTACTTGTCGTGCAACACAAAATGCCAAGAATGAAAATGTCGCATGCAATCTAACACAAATGGAAGAAGAAGAAAAAATCGTCGCTAAGAATAAAAGAAAAAGATCAAAAGCTCCTACAATGCGGAGCTATGCATCCTGCGCCCCACTGAACGCGAATGCGGCCTCCAGTCACAAGTAATGAAAAACAACAGGATCGCGAAGGCACAAAAAAGAAACAATGCAAAAAAATGCTCGATGCTCAGGTAGATAAGCCTTTAACCAATAATCCCATCTCTCACTGTTCAGCTCTCCAATACAGAACCGAACCAGCGCCATAGATCACCAAAAGGCAAGCAGGGAGCATAGCAAATTAAAAACAAGATCTAAGACAAAGATCGCAAACCAGGAACTACTTATTACTCTAGGGCTGGAAAATATATATAAATAGATATTGGAGCAAACCTGGTACGCCGCAGTAGCAGTCCCGAACACAAAGGGCTGGGGAAACAAAGAGCGATGCAAAGCAACACAATGCAATGTACCGTTCTCTTCCGCAGATGTACAAGGCACAGCGTGAGCAGACTCTTGGTTTTGTGGACGGGAGCCGTCGTCGAGTGAACTCGGTAGCTGGAAGCAAAGCAAGGCGATGAGCGGCACGCAGAGGAGAAGCAAGAAACCTCTAGACAGACCGATGCCCTTGTAAGAAACAACCGGCGTCTTAAGCGAAGCCATTATCGCTCCTCTCATATTTTCTTCTTCTTCTTCTTCTTCTTCCACAGCAGTTGATGCACCACCTGTTGCACCGTCGTCGCCGTCTTCTTCGTCGCCTCCACCATATCCGTGGTAGCGCAGCAACGTGTTCTTCTCTTCTTCCAACACGACTGACATGGTTTCGTGAACAAACAAGTGCGCGCGGGCAACGACGTTCGCAGTTGGAGGATGAGAACTCACGAACGAATGAACTCACTCACTCACGCCAGGGCTGGGAGCAGTCCCGAAATAAATACAGGTACCTTGCTAGGTAAGGTTTATATATAATTAGTGGAACACTATGGTGAAGCCCGCATTTCATGGATGATTTTAGTCAAAAACTTCCTCCTGGCTGCCCCAGATTTCAAGGATGATTTCCGTAGCCATGGACGTTAACTTGACGTAATGGTTTCCATGTGGCCTTTTCTGCCTCTTTTCCTCCCCTAACAAGATGTTAAAAAAATAGGAAAAAAAAGAAAAAAAAAAAAAGGGTGAGGAAGTTTCGGAAGTAAGAGCCCCTCGGCCCTTATTCCAAGGAAGCTGGGCAATTACTTTCAGAACTTCCTCCTCAGATGGTTGTTACGAGTTACTTACCCCTACACAAAACCCACACATGCCCATTCTGGAAATCACGGAAAACCATTACATTCCGGAACGTGGTGGGTAAAAGGCTAGGCCACTGTGGTTGAGTCAGTAATGTGACTCTGAACGTATATGGATGAATGAATGTAATTCAACATCCCAAGAGGATTGATGGTGGATGATGTGGAGCTCAGGAGGCGGCCCCTTGAGGTGGTGTATATAATTTAGCCCACCAGGCAGCCGGCCACCCGCCCCCTAAGAAGTGTGGGATGGATGGATGGGCCTTAAATTTTTTTGTGAAGGGCCCATGTGCCATAATGTGGCCCTTGTCAAAGGCTTGCTCCAGAACCTACCCTTCAAATTGGAAGCAGTGACCACAAAAGTGGCCTTCAAAAATTTGAAGACTCTTGTATAAGTTTATCTCAAAAATGTATGACATTTGTTATATAAATATATCAACCCTATTAATTAATTAATTAATTTATTTATTTATTTAAATTACTTTAAAAGCCAATTATTGTTGGGGCCTGTGCTTGGCTCCACCTCATGGGGGAAGGGGGGGGGCCCTTATTCCTACCTACCTGAAAAGCTTGAAAGCGAGGGTATTACAATATATCTATTTTGGTCTTGTCTGAAGCTTGATTATTTATTTATTTATTTATATTATTTTATCTTGTAGCCAGTGATGAGCAGTTCTCAGTTTTTTTTTCCTGAGAATAGTCCAGTCTGGTTTTCAAAGAGCTTGTAAGAATTGCCTCAGTTTTTTTTAAAAATAAAATAAAATAAATATTTTTCTTTTTATTATTTTATTATTTTGTTATTATTTTATCTTCCAAAGAAATTGAACAGGGTTTCAAAAAAGTTTGGGGAAACAAAAAATTCAGGTGATTTTCAAAGTGTTAACTCTCACACATTTCATTTCAATTGGTTTTCAAAGATGATTTTCACAAGTTGGTTATGCAAATGTAAAAAAATGAAAACATTAAGATTTTTTATTTTATTTTTTCAAAATTTTACATTTTCATAATTTCATTTTGCTTAAATGAGCTTTCAAACTTCTTTTAACTCATTTCTTAGTTGTACATCCATTTCAATTAATTCTATTAATTAATTTTAAAAATTCTAACCAACTTGAGGATCATTTGGTCAATTTTTTTCAGAAATATCAACTTCTTTCCTTAGGTTAGTAAATATATTTGTGAAAATAATCATGTCAATCTTCGTTTGTGATCTTATAATGCCTAAGACTTGGTGAGCCAAAAAATCAACAATAAGAAACATGGTTTTATCTTTCCTCCATCATTCAAAAACACATTTAATTTCCTTGGGATCCACTTGATAAGATTTATAAATCAAAAAAAATTTTGATGACAAATTATATCAATGGTTCACTTGTGCTAACAATTTGTTCAAAAATATTCAAGCTATAATATTCATGAATTGTTTGATTCACATTCCAACCTCAAATTCTATCACTACCACTAGAATAAATGATGAAGGCATTTTAAAAGCTTAAAAATATAAAACTTTGTTATCATATTCCTCAAGAATAGTCACGCCTTTCTTATGGTCAATATAAAAAAATTAGACTAAGGCTTTTAAACTTAGGGTTTAACATGAAGGACAACATGTGAATTTTTTAATATATATTTTTAAAATAAAAGAAACAATATGAAACACCACAAATTTCCTTTTTGATGTTAAAAATGAAGAAAGCCCATTCAAAAACAATCTTGGAAGTATCATTAATCAAATTGACTTGGACTAATAGGTTTATAACTTTTTCCATGAATTTTAAGCACATAATGATGACAATTACAACATATCAAATGTCAACTGTTAACCATTCACAACAACACATTTTGGGTTTTGATTAGTTTAAAAAACAACTATTGTTTTTTTCAACTATGTTTATAATTATTTGATCACAAAAATTATTATATAGTTGCAAAAGACATTAAAATGTCATGTGGCCTCATGGTTTAATGACTATAGTCAATATGACAACTTATTCAATTTTGGGTAAATATATTATTATTATTGAATTTATATTAATTTATTTGAATGATTTAATATTTAAAATTCAAAAAATCATTTATTTTGCAATTAATAGTAGTTAATATTAACTCAATTTCTAATTATGATGATGTGGCAAGGTGTTACAACTAATAGTCAACCTTATGATTCATGACACTAATTTTAATGAAGTTACATTTATTAATTGGTCAAAAATGTTCATAATGCCAAAGATGTTCTTTATACTTGTCCTATGCAACTTCAATGTCCAACACAATTAAGAAAACAACTAAATATGTTTTTAATAACTAATAGTCAATTTAATGACTCATAACACTAATTTCAATAAAATTATATTATTGATTGGTCAAAAGTGTTCATATTGCCAAAACATGTTTTTTACGACTTGTTTTATGCAACTACAATGTCCAACACGATCAAGGAAATGACTAAAAATGTCTTCAACAACTAGTAGTCAACCTTATAACCCATGCAACTAATAAAAATGAATAAAACAACAACTACAATCACATAAGACCAATCATTTTATCAGCCAAATTTAGTTTAAGTAACCTAATTTAGTTTATGATTTTATCACAATTTAGCCAAATTTAATCATGTATTGTTTTAATAATGAACTTTATCTTAATTTTTTAATAATTTAGCCAAATATAATTGAAATATTCAATTTTAACTTAATTTATCATTGTTTGCCCATGTTTAGCATAAAAAAATCATGTTTAGTTTCATTTATGTTGGTTTAACCATGTTTAGCCTAAATAATTGTGTTCAAAGGTGTTTAACCATATTTAACCATGTTTAAGCAAAATAATAATGTTTAGTTTCATTTATATTATTTTAACCATGTTTAATTTAAATAATTGTGTTTTTAAAAATTTAGCCTTATTTAACCATATTTAGCCCAAGTAATTGTATTTAACATTATTTATGTTTGTTTAGTTATGTTTAGTTATGTTTAGTTTAAATAGTTGTGTTCAGTTTAATTTATATATTGATTTAGTTATGTTTAACCTAAGTGATTGTTTTTGGTCAAATTTATTTAAAGTAATTGTGTTTAGCCATGTTCAGACACGTGTTGGCTAGTTATTCCTTTTTGAGAAAACCTCTCGTCTGGTTCTAACATTTTAAAATTTATGTGACAGTTTTCCAGGTACAAGTTTAAGGTGGGTTTTTTGAAATTTTGAACCCTTTGGTTCCGATTCTATCACATTTTTTCAAATTCAAAAACGTTCAAATTCAATTTTTGAATTGGGTTCAGTTCCATTAAAGATTATGTGAATAGAAAGTTTTACAACAAGTTAAAATAGGGGTCTATGTAAATATATAGTTAAATAATTAATCAAAATTCATAATAAATTATAAAGTTTGGTCTACTTATTAACTTTGAAAAAAATCAATTTTTAACATATATATCCTTACCTTGTTTTCAAAAATATTTTTTCATGGTTCTGGTCTTGGATTTAACAAAACATTTTTTCCACAATTCAATTTTTGTGTTGATTCCAACAAGTTGATATCAACTTGGGTCCGGGTTACAAAAACTTGACCTTGATATGTTGGTTTTTACCTTTTAAACCAAATTCTTTCGCAACATTAATTTAAACTAACTTAGTCTATGTCTTCCCTAAATTAGCCTAATTTAATTTAGGTCTAACCTAACTTAGTTTAGGTATAATTTAGTTAGGTTTACCTTAACATAATCTAAATCTAGCCTAGAGCCTAAGTAATCCTAGTTGTGTTAGACTAAATTAATTTACTTTTAAAATGGGAAAGTTTAGTTTAACTTAGTCTAGGCTTGTAAGTAATCTAAAACAATTTGACTCATCTTAAATCAACCTAGGGAGGCTTAAGTTACCCTAGGCTAGGTGGTAGGTAGGAAATAGGTTGACCTATGTCAACCTAGGGTGATTTAATTTAATTTGAAGCTAAAAATTTTGATTTTTATAAATTTTTGTTTAATAGATTTAGTATTTTAAAAATGTGGTAGTGCAATGGATGAAAACTTGAACCGCAAAATGGAGGTGAGGGCCCAAATCCTTGTTCATGCAACTTATGATACCTAGGCCACTTAACTTAGATTAAATAGCCTAGTTTAAGCTACCTAGGTTATGAAGTTAAAGTTTGTTTTTAACCTAGGCCACCTAACCTAAATTAAATAACATAGGCTAACTATGTTAGGTTGACTTTTGGCTAGGCTAGCTACCTAGGCTAAGCTAAGTTGACTTTTATTCATGTGTGATGACTCATAATTAAACATGTGTTTATAATTTTTTGACACATGTCATCCATTTATCAAGGCATCTTTTGTAACTTTTAGTTGAATAAAATGACTAAATGGACATGGCATGCACTTTACATGTTAAATCAAGGTCAATGATGACATGGAATTTCAATATTATAAGAAAATAAAAAATGTTAGTTGATAAGACAACTAGGTTTTGCAACTATCTATCCTCGCTACTAAATGAGTGAAATAACATGGGTTTAACAACTCAATAATCATTAGTCACAAATGTCCTTTTTAATTAATACATAGTCATGAATGCAAGTTACAAAACCCAAAATGTGTTCTTGTGATTAGAGTAATTCAAAACACAAGCATGTGCAATAGGGGAAAAAAATCCACAATTATTTTTTAAATGTGCTAAGCAAAAAGAGGTGGGATTTTCCCACTACTTTTGATGGTAATTTACTTGTTGTAGTAAACAATAATACCTTTGAATTGGAGTTTTTTGGAACATAATGACTTTGTTAATAAACATGTAATCAAAATTATACATGAAATGTTAATATTTTCAATTAATGAAATTCAAATAAAACTCAAAAAATAAAAATTCAAATAGTAAAAAATCTAAAATATATTTTATTATGAAATGTTCAATTATTTTTAATGAATATTAGAATTTACACAAGTTTTATTCCATGCATGTTTGCCTTTCCCAAATTTCTAAATCCAAGTTATACATTTTTACAAATTTGATTGTGGAAACTTGATTAAAACAAATTTGAGATTTTTGCAAACTTTCATTTAATTGTAACATACTAACATATATTAATTAAAATATGGCCAAAATAAATACCTTAAAAGTTTTCATCCAAACCTAAAAGTTCACACTTCATAATAGATTTCAAAGCAATAATCATGGTATTCAAATTTGACCATTCCTCTTTGACATTGACCATTACTTTTCTTTTCAACCCATATTGATCAAAAAATTATGTCAAATTGTTCACCAAAGCTTGACCAATAATTTTTATTGTTTCAAACAAATTGATAGTCACTTGTTTAGGTTATTAATCAATTCCTAAAAAAATAACGACAAAAACAAATATATCAATTGGCCCCCGTACACATCCATAAGTCAAAACTTGATGCAAAAATGCAATCTATTAATTTTGGCCATACATGTTCTTATTTAAAATTTTCCACCAAATTAGGCAATAGAAAAATATTTTATGGAAGGGAGTACGATTTGAAAACACAAGTGTGAAACCAAATGCTTCAACTAAACATTTTAAACAAATTCAAAGGCAAATGACTATTCACAATTCAAAGGCCAAATCTTGCAAAAAATATTTTTGTTAAACAACATTTAATCAAAAATGATCTTTTACACTAAAAAAATTAGACATTGCACTACCATACACATTAGGTTTTTTTCTTGTTAGTTGTCTATTCACAGTCCCTTTCATTAGACTATTGATTTCCTTCTCAAACCTTCTTACAATAATGACATGATCTACATTCACAAGTTGTTTTTAAATAGTTATTCCATAGGTTTATAATATGTTATTATACCATTATTATTATTATTTTTGGATTACGTGGATCTATAATATTTTTGTACCAAAGTATGCTTTTGATGATTTGAAAATTCCCCCATACAACATCTTTCCCATCATTAACACAATAGAATGTCAAACATGATACATTTTTAGTATGCCCCTTTCCATATTTTCCAGTAAGCATGCAATTTTTAAAGATTTGCTTACATTTTATTTCATTTTCCTTTTGTATTTTGTATTTTGTATTTTATATTTGTAGACTTGCATTATTTTTTTTATCTCCTTTCAAATTATTTTCCTCAATAGTTGTACCATTGAAACAATATTCATTTTCAATTATTATTATGTTTTCATTTTCATTTGACTACATTGTCCACAAGAAAATTACACAATAAGGTGGAGAAATCCAAACAATTGTATGTTTTATCAAAATAGTGGTTTTTGTTTTTATGTTTTAGAAATCAAATAATATATGTTATAACATTTACAAGCATTTATAATGGAAAAATAACTTATTTTTCTCCTTTTTCATCCTAAAAAAAATGTAATGTGCAAAACATAATGTATGAAAGAAAGAGCACAATGCTAAAATAAATCATACACATTACAAACATGTTGAAATGATTAACATATAAAACATATGCAACAAAAAAAATTCAAACTTACATTTGTTACCTTTGTTTATGTTGGTGATATGAACTTTTTAAAACCCAAATAAACAAACACAAACAAACAAAGGAAAAAAATACAAACTTGCCTTGCAACTTGAAAAAACTTGAAGTAATCATTCAAGTTCCTTCTTCCACACCTACACAAAATAGAATGGTGGGGGGCACCAAAGATGGGAGGAACAAAACAAAAAACAAACAATAATAATGAACAACAAGGCACTGACAAACAATAACAAATCAAAAAGGTACTTAAGATGGGTGGTTCATGTTGTTTCCCAATATTAACCTCTAACAACAGGCAAGAAGGCATCAACAAATAGCCATGAAACATTGACAAACAACAACAATGAATAAATATGAAGCACCAACAACAATGAAACACAAACAATATTGGAGGAAGAAAAAAAGAGTGCAAATACATATTGTTTCACAAATTTACAAATTGCAAATACAAACACAAAACAAATTATAAACTACCTCAAATCTTCAACTTCAAAGAACTTTAAAAAACACAAAACACACCTGTACTTTTTAAACAACAAAAAAAACATGCAAGTGAAATGTGAAAACTAATGAACCTTTTTAAGTTCAAGGATTAAAAAAATTGTGGAGAATAAGCCTCCATGCGAACAATAGCTCTATGACACTGCCTTCAACCTCAACACCTAGACCTATTTATTTGAAACCTATTTACCATCCTAAACATTAGAACTTATATGCCTCAACTAATACATCCCCCTAAACCTTTATGTTGAAAAACAAACCTTGCTATTCATTAATACCTTGATAAGGTATACTAGAAAACATCAAAAATATTAACTTTCAAGTGGTTGGTTTTCAATCCATTGAAAATTAACGGGGAGGGTTTCAAATAAGGTGTTAATACCAAAGGTGATACATGACATTATTCAAGGTGAGAACTAGATTGAAACCGTAACAAAATTTCACCTTTTTTTATACCCACCCAACATTTGTTTTAACATCTTGCCAATCACATGAATTGTCATACTCCAAAAACAATGTTACATTACTATATAGTAAAAAGTTTTAAAGAAGGGAAAGCATGAGCCCTAACAATGTGGTGATTTTGCCTCTAAAATAATTCCCAATTTTTGTTTGTAAATGATTGTCATTGACCAATTTGCTTTGGAAAAAAAACTCCCACATTTTGTTTGTAAATGGTTGTCATTAACCATTTTGCTTAAAAACAATTCTCCAATTTTTTCGTAAATGGCCATCATTGATCATTTTCCTCTTAAAAAACTCCCAATTTGTTTTTGTATATCATAGTCATTGTCCATTTTGCCTAAAAAAAATTCACCAATTTTGTTTATAAATGGTTGTTAACATGTTGAAACTTTGGCATTATTTCATCACTAAAAAATACATTGTTTCTTTTGAAATGAAAATACATTCCTTTTTTTCCCTTGTAGTTTCTTCAACTTTCCTCGTCTCATTAACTAAAAAGTGCCAAACCTTTGTAAATGATTTTGGGTGGTGGTTATTTTCCTTTTCCTTTTTTTGGTCATCTTCATCAACCTAATACATTTCAAAGTACTCGAGAAAGGACTTCATGTTCAAATAAAGTTCCCAACCATTTTTGAATTTTGAAATGGCCCTCTTCCATGCTTCAATCGACCTTGTTTACACCTTTCAAATTTATATTCTTCTCCATTGCATGGTCCCTTTCCAACCTACCTATTGATTTCTCTTCTCTTGCTAATTTTTATACCCTTTTAGATGGCATTAAGGTTTTGGGGTTTCCATTTGGTTCTTCTTCCTTCACCTCTTCCTTTTTCCAAGATATCCTGAACAACAATGTGCACCACATAAAATCGTTATCAACATTAGGGGACATCCAAGTGACTTTTGGGATTTTTTTTTTATGTTTTGTCCAAAGGTCTTTTTATTTTCTTTGTTTGTTTCCTCCATTTTTGAACTTTCAACATTAGTTGGTCTTTTTTTACTCAACCCTCATCTAGGATTTTGGAAGGATTTGGGGTTTGGGTTTTTTTTAATGTCCAAAGATTCTTTCAATTTGTTAGCAAACTTTTCCCATTTCTTAGGGGGGGGGGGGGGGGGAAAAAAT
>Ga0209611_10014740_pt1 | contig 10362 bp, 5 predicted proteins | sample S1TSphgellanicum_3_FD_187693 | JGI IMG/M metagenome (GOLD analysis project Ga0209611, IMG submission 187693) | Host-associated microbial communities from peat moss isolated from Minnesota, USA - S1T2_Fc - Sphagnum magellanicum MG (SPAdes) (version 2) | ecosystem: Host-associated > Plants > Peat... | reverse complement strand
ATCATTAAATTATTTAAAACTTATTTTCCTACAATTTAGTCAAGTCCAAGTAATTGGCTTTTATCATGCTTAATCCATAATAATTAACTAAATCATTCATGAGTCCAAGGAAGTCCATAATCAAAAGATTATCAAACATAAAGCCCATAAAGACAATTATTTATTGAACCCATATCCATCCATCTTTTCACTTATAATTTATGATGAATCTTATTTACAAATTCCACTTCTATTAACCCATTTTGATGTTATAATCAATTACAAATTATTTTCAATATTTACAAACAATTTGCAATTTGCATTACCTTAAGACAAAAGTTCTAATGATTTCTATCTTAATAACCTATAAAAATCCTCTAGTAACTTCAAGTGTGACATTTCATTGGCATTCATAGAAACATTAATGCAATGTAATGAATGTTGCAGAGCCAAATCGATTGGTGCATGTCCCTTTTGAAAACTTTTTTGGGTCACCCTTCAAAGTCTAAATTCTCAATGAATTTTTTTGTGGGAGCCTTTGTACGAATCCAAAGCTTGAAACACCCATTCCATAACATGTTAAGTATGCAACAAAAAATAAAATAGTATATTCAATAATGGAGGATCATTCAAATACTAAAAAAAAACTTGATGAAATGTTTCAATATGTATTTTTTGATGAAAAAGGTTTGGGAAATTTCTATGGATGGTGAAATGCACATGTATTGGTATGAAATGGGTTCTCCAAGTTTTTCAAGGGTGAAATATCCCTTGCTACCCACCATAGCAGGTCCCACAAGAGAGGATCCCAATAGGATTTTAGTTTTAGTCCCAAATAACACACAAATTAACCAAGGTGGGAAAAAAAAGAAAAGTCATCATGACTCACCATAACTCAAAATGATTGCTACATTGCATCCCACAATTCTAATCTCCATTCTTGAATTGGTCATTGTCAAATGATCCCCCATAAAAACATGCACACATATGTACCATTTTTCCAAACTAGGAGTAGATGTACTTTGCCTATATAATGACCATGAAATTTGTTTTCACCACATAGGGTTGGAAAGAATGAAAAGGGTGAAGCAAAAAAAGGTTGAGTAATTCCTTGCAACTCTTCAACTTCAAGGTTTTGGGCTCTCTACACTTTCATGAATGGTAACAAAGGATTTGGGTCTCACCAATTTCATTTATGGGCAATAAAGGATTTGGATATCTCAAATTCATTGGTGGTAACAAAGGATTTGGGTCTCTCCAATTCATTGGTGATAAACAAAAGATTTGGGTCTCCCCAAGTCATTGGTGGTAACAAAGGATTTGGGTCTCTCCAATTCATTGGTGGTAACAAAAGATTTGGGTCTCTCCAATTCATTGGTGGTAACAAAGGATTTGGGTCTCTTATGGTAACAAACAATTTAGGTCTCTCTCATTCATTCATGGTAAAGAAGGAAGAATCGCCCAATTTGTTTTTCCCCCTTGCAAAAGAAATATTAATTTATGTAGCACTTATCATCATGGCTGATAGGTTTTCATTTCTCTCTCTCTCTCTCTCTTTGGCCCCATCAAGGTGGATCATCATATAGCACCAGCATAGTACTTTTGTACTTGTGATTGAATAGATTGGATCTGTTGTGTTCAATATATAGTTTGGGCTGCCAAAGTACACAAATTTCTTCACAAGAATATCACCAAAGAGACCATTGAATCCATCTTGCCATTAGCTTCACCGGCAAGCAAAGCTAAGCTGATAAGATAAATCCCTTTGTGTGTGTGTGTCCACGGAGTCCGGACTCCTTATAGAGAAATGTCTGAAGACAGACGTGTATATAAATAAACAAATGTAATGTAGAGTAAATTAATGTAGTGTAATCTACTTAACTCTTTTATTTTATTTACTCTTAAAACTTATAATGCCCATCTTGCTGGATCTCCACCACAAACATGAATATTATTTCATTCATGCGAAAGTCCCAAAACCAAAGAAAGTGTGCAGTCTGACCAACCCATTTTTCTCACCATTTGCGAGCAGCTCCACACACTACTGCCAAAAGAGCCTTCTGCTTTGTGTCTCCTAGGTAACAACCGAGTGTTGCAGGCCATGATTTTATACATTGTATGGGGTTGGGTTGGGTTGGGTCAGGTTGAGTCGAGGGGGGAAGTTCCAACAACAAAAATGGGTTCCAGAGGAGATGGGATTTTGTGATCATAACCGTCCTCACAAAATAGGACTTAGGACATTTGCTCCGCACTATTTTGATGCACTTTCAAGAAGACGACTATGGACTAGGTTAACCATTGAGAGATCCCTTGTTACAGAAAATAGCTGAGGTGCACCAGCATCAAAGTAGTTTTCTGGTGTACAGTGCAAGCTGGTTATCATACATAATCTACCATTTAGAGGTTTGAGACTTGCTCACCAAAATCGAAACCGTCCTGTCAATGGATGACTGACTAAGTGTCTCCGGTGACTAGATGGACAGAACCAAGTGCATATCTAGATGATTTATTTTTTCATCCATTCACATGAGGGTTATGTTGTTATCTTATTCATTCACATGAGGGTTACAAGGTTGCTAGGTAGGAAAGTCAGTAGGAACTGAAAATCGTGGCAAAGGTTATGGTGGGTGAAAAGTAGGTTGAGCACCAACCACATTGAGCCACGGGGTCAAAAACCTCTGAACAGTAGATTATGTTGCAACATTCATCTGTTTTTGCATGCAGTACATCCATTTTCAATGTATTCCAAAAAGAAAGACATTATGATCAATGTAATCATGAAAAGAAAGGCATCCCTAAAGTCACCACCCTGTCTTCACCCTGTCTTTGGGCCTGTTTTCACCCCCTATCCCCCCTCTTTCAGTGGTATCTGCAAAGTAAGGATATTTTATTAAATCTCAAAATGAAATGCTGAAACTCAGCATTTAATGCACAAGGTTCGAGACTAATTATAGTAGTTGTACACGTAGGAGCAGTGAAAATATATGTAGCAGCAGTGGAGGCGCTCAGGAAAAAGGAAAAAACAGGATGAAACTCAGTTTACCACTAAAATTGGTGGAAAAACTAATTTAGGTCCCATTTACTATGTTTTGCTTTGTAAAATTTTCATTCTCAGTTATACGTTTGATGGCCTATTATGCTGAAACTGGCTGTTTTCACCCCCTAATTGCGAGACTTTACAGATAATTCTACTGTGATCGAAGTGTTGCAAAAAGAAAGGGCACGCTAAGAAGGCACTGTGATCAATGTATTCCAAAAACAAAGGCATAGTAAGAAGGCTCCTTGTCAATATATTCCAAAAGGAAAGGCATAGTAAGAAGACATGACAATTAAAGTATTATGCAAGAAAGGCTAAATAAATGAAGAAGATCTCACAATGCTCCATGGGACATTCCTGTTGGAATTTTAGAAACCCAGTGATGAGGGACAAAGCCTATATAGAATGTGGACATGTAAAATTGCCATGGCATCAGCATGGTGGTGCCATGCGATGGACGGAAAATGGAACTGTATGACAAGAGGAATACACATATTGCACAACAGACTCATAGAGAGAGAGAGTCATGCTCATGCCAAGGGTTTCAGAGTTTAGGGTTTTAGGGTTTAGGGTCATGCTCATGCGAAGGTCCTTAAGGCTTAAGCTGATGTTCTAATCAAAGCAATAGCTTAAACTGGCCAGGGTGAACCAACGGTCACTGGTGCACAGTGAGGATGGATGGTGGGTGGACAGGAAAACACTTTTCCATTGGGTTCCAGTTCCCAAATTAACCATGGTGGTTAGCTTGGTTGTTGTGTTTCTACCTACCTACCTACCTACCTACCTACCTTCTAGAATGAAACCAACAGCCACTGGTGCACCATGAGGGATGGATGGTGGGTGCACAGGAAAACACTTTTCCATTGTGTCCCAGTTCCCAAGCTAACCATCATGCTTAGCTTAGTCATTGTGTTTACCTACTAAAAACCCAATAGCCTTCACCTCTTTACTAAATAATCTTTGTACATCTACATACCTAATACTCACCTATTTTCCTACCTATGTACCAATGTTGGCCAGATTCAAGTTTGGGTCCAGGTCCAAATCCAAGTCTACAAACCAGACCAGATGGGTCTACATGGACCTAGACCCTCAACTTAGAACTAGACCTAATGGGTCTTAAGAGATTCTTTATAGGGTCTAGATAGCAGCTAAGGTATTAGGTTTAGATAAGGTTTAGAGTTTTAGGGTATTAGATTTGAGTTTTAGGGTTCTAAAGCCTTATTAGTCTAGATCTGATCTCATTTTCCAAACACTTTTTTTTTGTGAATGGAACATTTTCCATTGTTTCTTTTAATCAGTTTGAGTTTTCTAGATTGAACTCAATCATCAACACGCTCGACCATAGTATCTAGTTGAAGAAATGCATGTCTGTCGACTCCAACTAGTCAATTATCCCAAGAATATGGTATTATCATGGTCACTCCCTATTTCATGAATCAACCCAAATCCTCAAAAACTCTCAAAATTCTTCTGAGCTCCACTATTTGAGAATGAGCTTGTTATTTTGAAATTGATTCCAGCTTCAATGTTTTAAAATAAAATTCAAAACCCTGAAATTTTCATTCAACTTGGAACTATCTCAAATATGGGTCTAAAAATTGGCTTTGCCTTGAATGCAAAATCAACATGTCTCATAAACCCTAAACTTTACCCGCCATTAACTCAAGAACTAGCAGTCTAAAAAAATTTGAACCCAACCCTGAAGTTACCAATAAGTTTTTATTTTTGAAAATATTCTCTAAACTCAGAACCAGACGGCCTTTCACTTCATAAAAGAAATTCTAAACCCTAAATCCAACAGTTCTTCTAAAAATTACCAAGAATCAACCATGGCATTGTTATGTAACTACTTAAAGGACCATATTTTTTTACATGATAGGTGACCAAGGTAAAACCCAATGTCAAGTTGGTTGGAGATCAAGCACATCAGACATTCCCATTCATCAATAGGATTCCCCCATCTTCATGTTTTCACAAAAAAAAGAACATCTCATGCATGATATTAACAGTTTTCAATTAGGGTTGAGAGTTGAGAGTCGGCATCATGTACTGTTGTTGTACACAAACATCATGTAATAGTAGTAGTAGTAGTAGTAGTAGTAGGAGGAGGAGGAGGAGATTGGATGAACTAAAAGAGTACTGTTGTAACAACATGGGTCTGACACTTTGAGACTTATTTCACTACTACTCTGCAAATGTGAGAGTCTGTGGGGACATCTTTGAAATTCTCCATCTGCATTCGAAATAGTACTTGGAATATGTCGAACTTGAGACAAAGAAGAAGAACAAAGAGAAAAAAAATGGAACTACAAGTGAAAGAGTGCGAGGTTTAGGGTTTAGGGTTTAACCCAGTGTGGTACAAGAGCTGACTGGTACTGAAGTGATAATATCTCTCTCCCTTTCTTTTCATTAGTACATTTGATGTCTTTTGATGATGATATGAATGCTGGACTGGACACACACACACACACACACACACATAGATACATACCACTCTGTTGCATAAACAAGGGGTGTGTCGCACTGTGGCCCTTGCCATTTACATTAAAAACAAGCTAGGTGTGCTCCATTTTACATTGCCCCTTGCAAAGTGCGAAGGTTTAGTTTAGTTTATGCACTCTTCACCATCCAGTGTTGCCTGAGAATCCTTAGTGTCCCTCAAGTTAGGGTTGGAGTCTAAGGCTAGATTTTGCACTCTCAAGCATCCCGTGCTGCCTGAGAACCCCTAGTGTTCTCATGTTAGGGTTGGAGTTTAAGGCTAGATTTTGCAGGACGGAACACATCATCAGAGCTAAACTTGCATATAGAATGATAAAAATAAACTTTTTCATCTGGATTTCAATAAAATTGGAAAATAAATTAAATTAAATTCCAGGCAGTTATGTAAAAGAAAACAACAGGCGAAAACCCCATGATGTCATGAATCCCCTTGTTATGATGATTCCACTTTGCCACTCCCTAATATTATAATATAATAAAGGTGTGTTCACACTTGGTGTTAGGGACTCTAGTGTTGAGTTCCATAACATCATGCTAGTCATTTAGGACTTAAACCTACTTACCGTAATTTTTTTATGTTCAGCTAACATTCGCCTAACATTAAGCTATCACCCATTTGACATTGTGTGCCACCTGGGATGCCACCTAGATTTTTATTTAACACTGACTTAACATCAAGTGTGAATGCACCATTATAATTATAAGATCGATAGGGTAAAAATTTATATTTAAAAAATATTTAAAAATAAATAAATAACACCATAATTGCTTAGGTTAATTGTGGAAACATTCAATAACATTGAGAAAAATATGCCATGAAATCCTTGTGTCATGAAAATCCCTTCATATGATGATGGCATGACATTCTCTATGATAAGACTGACAAATATATCAAAATCCCTATACAAAACAGAAAAGCTTTGTTGAGGAAGTTTTGCCATAACTTACTTACTTACTTACTTGAGTCATAGGAGTGCTGCAAAAAACATTAATTTCATTTCATTTTTGAAAAAAAATTCATAAACCCTTTTTTTTTTAAAATTTAAACTCCCCAAAAAACAAATCTCTGTCTCCAGGATTTCATACTTGAAATCAATCCCTACGACACTGCAAATTTTCCAGTTTGGGGTCCAATACTATCGACCCAAACAAAGGTGACCTGCCTACCATTTGTTATCGATTTCTTTGTCTGAAGCTTGAGATCCGTATCAAAGAGAATTGAGTGAAAGGAAAATAAAATAAAATAAAATAAAAATTTGTAGTCAGCTACAGAGGAGTAAGTAAGTTCACAGTTCAAAAGAGCAGCTCATCAATCCCTCATTGCAAATGCCGTACTAACATGTAAGAAATATAGAGAGAAAAATTATTTTACGTTTATTGAAATATTTTTCCTCTAAAAACTTCTTTCCTTTGTAAGAAATATAGAGAGAAAATTTATTTTACCTTTATTGAAATATTCCTCTAAAAACTTCTTTCCTTTGTAAGAAATACAGAGAGAAAATTTATTTTACCTTTATTGAAATATTCCTCTAAAAACTCCTTTCCTTTGTAAGAAATATAGAGAGAAAAATTATTTTACATTTATTGAAATATTCGTCTAAAAACTTCTTTCCTTTGTAAGAAATATAGAGAGAAAAATTATTTTACCTTTATTGAAATATTCCTCTAAAAACTCCTTTCCTTTGTAAGAAATATAGAGAGAAAATTTATTTTACCTTTATTGAAATATTCGTCTAAAAACTCCTTTCCTTTGTAAGAAATATAGAGAGAAAATTTATTTTACATTTATTGGAATATTTTTCCTCTAAAAACTTCATTCCTTTGTAAGAAATATAGAGAGAAAATTTATTTTACATTTATTGAAATATTTTTCCTCTAAAAACTTCATTCCTTTGTAAGAAATATAGAGAGAAAATTTATTTTACATTTATTGAAATATTTGTCTAGAAACTTCTTTCCTTTGTGGGCCTTTGTTATACACGTTTATGTGAAGACTCTTTGTTAGTTTTGAAAATTTACGATTCAGCATAGAAATTAGAAATTCCTCACTTCATTTTCCACCCAAAAAACCTAAACCCAAAAACTAAACCTAGACCTAAAATTTATAAATATATCAATACTTATTATTTATATATTTATAATACCTCTTAATATGTAGTTGAAGGTTAACTTTTGCCCCATTGGGAAATTCAACTAACTCGTAATTCAAATTCCTTCTGGGAAGCAAGACTATTGTTGGAACTCTGAACTAAGTTAATCAATTAATTGCCATATGGTCTGGTGATTTTTGTTTCGTAGTGAATTTTTCGGCCTTTGCCCAAAATGGGCAAAGTGTTTCGGGCAACTAAATATTCTCACACAAATTTTCTTTCTTGAAATTTTTTTGCCTAAAATCAGGAACTTTTAATAAAAGAATCGTGAAAACATTGTCACAATTGCCTGCATTTATGAAAGGGTGTTTAAGATTTTTTTACTTTCATATTTTGAATATTGCCAAATTTGGCTAAATACACTTATATAGATGATCATCACTTGAGAAGAAGCATCACAAAATTAACCAAAAAATTGAAATTGAAATTGAAGAAAGAAGTTTTTTAAAAAATGAATATCCGAGAAGCTGGAAAACCCTAAATGATCTGAGGGAGACAAGAGAACCGGATCTAGGCACTCACTAGGAGGCAGAAATGCATCCCCCTATAGGCACATTCCCTACCATAAAGGTTTAGGGTTTATTGGAATATCGGAATGGGACAGTGACGATCGATTCTGCCATTTAACGATTTACTTGAAACCCTACCAAATCAGCAGGTATGGAGGTATGCACCTATGCACCATTTTTTTGGGGCTGCCCTTCAATTTTGTTACTTACATTTTGAGAACCATACAGTTTTGGGTTTCTGAAAATTTTCAAAGAAGTAAAACAGGTTTTGCTCACGAACGGGCAGTTCTAGGTTAGTAGGTTCTTTGACCGGTTCTTTGATTTTTTGAGAACCGTCAATTGAGGGTTACAATGGACTATTTGATATTTTGAGAACCGTTGGTCAAGGGTCCATATACCAGACCCTTACCCACGGGTTTTTTAAATTGATAAATTCAGGAAATTAATAAAAACAGCACAACTTGGATATGGACCGGGCGAGTAAGGGTTTGAGCTACAAGGGAGCATATCCTGGTTCATATCCGGTTCAACCTGATATATCAGACCAACAATGGGTATGCACCAGTGTGAGTCAGTTATTGAGTCTCGACCCGGTTGTTATCAAGCCAACCAGCTCAATAACCAACCAGCCAGTTATAATCATTTTTATAACTACTTTAATATTGATAACCGTAAGGCATTGAAATTTATATATATATAACCAGTGGTTCTCAACCAGTTATTTGAAATATTACCCAAATTTTGGTTTGATAAACCTGGCACCCAATTTCTTTTGATATTGATAACCTTTGAAACCTACCCAGCAATTTTTTTTTAATAAAAAAAGAAGAAGAAATAATTGGACTATGGACCTTTACAACAAGAAGCCAGCCATCAAACAAACAAAGAGGCATGTGCATCCCATGTATGCCTATAATTTGAAGGAGAGATGAGGTGAAACAGATACATCATTGTACAAAGTAGTGAGTTAGAAGGAGCATAACACATACTCTTCTCTCTCTCTCTCTCTCATCAAGTTGTCTCACATCAATCATCATCATTTTCACCAACACTAAATTTCCAAACCAAGCTCCAACACATGATGATGATGATGATGATGACCATCATCATCATCATCATCATCATCATTGATCGAGACCTCCATTGTGGCCCCCACTTAATTTCTTAGTTATGAGAGATTGAGTTTGCTTATCTCTATATATGTATATCTCCATCATAGGCTATTTTAAACTTCCCAATTTGTAATTTGACAACAAAATCCCATGGCCATTGGAGTATGCATGCACTTGCTTGATTTTGTTGTTGTTTTCTTCTTCTTCTTCTTCTCCAGCTCCGTATTGGGAAGACCCACAACTTTGTTTATGTTTTCTTCTCTTTTCTTCTCTTTTGGGGAGAATCAAAACCTTGTTGTTGTTTTTGTTTTCTTCTTCTTTTTCTTCTTCTTTTTGTTCTCTTTCAGAAGAAGAGTAAAGAAGCACTCTTAAGGTTTTCTTCTTTTGTATTTGAAAGCACATCCTTGCATGGAAGATTCATTCATTCATCTTCAACTGACCTTTTCGCTCATCACATGTACACCTTCCTTCATTTGAATCAAACCCCTTTTCATGCTTTACACTCCAGAAGGCCTGCTCCCACAGACCTCCTGTACTTTTCCTCTTTATTTATTTTTTTCAGGAATTTCTATTTGTAGCTAAAGTGGCAATCATTCATGGAAAGATAGAGAAAAAAGTTGCAATCATCCCTAAGAAGATTTAGCCAAATTTGGCTATAAACCAGAAATAAAGTACAAATATTTAATCATCATTTTATATGTTTGGCTACACAATGAAAACCACATATACGAATCTGACAATTTTCAACCCTTTTTTTCCCCTCACTTCTAACAATTGAAAATCTCCAAAATCACTTTTTCAAATTTTCATTTTTTTATTTCTCATTTTGACAATATATTGCTGATAAAAAAAAGGCTGATTCCACCATACTTGTGAAGTCCAATAAATAAAATATCATGTCATTTCCCACTATGAAAAAAAACACATGTTGTTCCCAATACATTGAACATATAGGTAATTGTTCTCTTTGGTTGGATCATTTTTTTTTCTTTTTTGTTTAAGAGTCGTATAATATAGATACCAAAGCAAATGTGGGGTTGTCCAAGGTTCTTCAGTCTAACTCCAATTTTTAT
>Ga0209611_10014739_pt1 | contig 10363 bp, 9 predicted proteins | sample S1TSphgellanicum_3_FD_187693 | JGI IMG/M metagenome (GOLD analysis project Ga0209611, IMG submission 187693) | Host-associated microbial communities from peat moss isolated from Minnesota, USA - S1T2_Fc - Sphagnum magellanicum MG (SPAdes) (version 2) | ecosystem: Host-associated > Plants > Peat... | reverse complement strand
CGAAGCATACTTAAAACAGAAGCAAGAAAAGGAAGAGTTATAAACTGGAAAAGTGTCCAGTATGTGGCACCTCGGTAGAAAAAGTAGAGTCAGCACCAGTGAGACGGTTGCAAATAGCAGAGTTGGTCAGAAACCCCACGGATGAATCCGGGGGCTTGAAAAAGCCCTAATCTGACCAGACTAAGTACCTTGTGTACTACGTTATGGGCAAGAGTTAAAGACCTACCAGGGGATGCGTAGCTAGTCCCTTGCTCTAGAACCGGACGATTAAACATCTTTAAAGGGGTTAAGGAAGTGTCGTTTGGAAAGTACCGACCCATAACATTGTCAAAGCTCACATTACCCCGAAAGGGAGTTTGGTGAAACACCACAGTAACTAAGGTTGCCGTGGTGTTTCCCTATTATCGAGGTTTTTTATGATGGAACCACGGCGAATAAATTCGCCAGCGCCTTACCCCCATAGATGAATCTAGGGGCTTCCTCGGCGCTGATAATTTGGTGAGAAAACCAGTAGAAGTGCATGAGTATCAGCGGACACCCTAGGAATGCCCGAATTGTGGCTGGCAGGGGTACCATTGGGAATTCATACAACAACCAGGTGTGCGGTGCGTTGATGAAACCAGCTATCGACTAGATGGAGTGAATTATTGGCTCTGGGTAGCCACATCCCAGGAAGTATGTGTGCTGTTTTTAAGTTCCTCAGAAGTCAAATCATTGCTGGGGGAGGACTTTGAGTAGACCCTAAGTAGTGACTGTTAGTCGGCTTACGGTCCGCAAAGCGCCGGTGAAAAACAAAAATGTCTGGCGCATATTGAAAGAGAATTAAAAGCAATACCCGTTAATGAATTTGGCTTCTATCTCTCAAATCCTCTTGGTGGGCTAATTCTGGGCTTTTTTCTGAATGGTAGACATTGGCTCCCACCGTAATTTCTGCATCACTATAGAGCGATGGCATTGGGCGGTATTTTGGAAAATGGGTTGTTTGGGGCAATAATTGTCGTTTGGATCTAAAGCTTGTATCCCTTGTACAGTCAGGGTTTCTAGACTTAGGGTAATTTCATTCACGGGTATTGAATTTAAATATAATTACGTATTGACAAAATTAATTGCGTTTTGGTTGCTTCGACAAATTCATAGGTACTGAAATTTCTGCAAGACCCCCTTTTTAACCTTAGGCTTGCCGACTCCCTTGGAATTGATCTCGTCGCCTACTCCATAGGTAGGCGAGAGGTTGCATAGCTGTAGCTATACAGCGCCGCTGTTTTTGTTGAATAGAATAACTACAGTTTTGAAAATTAGCTTCAAATCGTAAACTAAGCTCCAATTTTGTTGGTACTGCAAATCCAAGCGAATTACATCCTCAAAACTGCGTACTGTAGATCGGCCATTGACTTGCCATTCTCCAGTCATGCCAGGTTTTACATCTAAACGTTGCCATTCTGGGACTTCATAGCGTTCTACCTCATCTGGGGTGGGTGGTCTAGTTCCGACTAGACTCATTTCACCTTTGAGGACATTCCAAAATTGTGGTAGTTCGTCTAGACTTGTTCGCCGTAATAACCGCCCTGTCCGCGTAATTCTGGGATCATTCTCGTTTTTAAAGAAGGCACCTTGCACTTGGTTTTTTACTTGAGATCTCTTTGCTTCTGCGTCCACACACATGGAACGAAATTTCCAGATGGCAAATTGTTTACCTAACCAACCGCAACGAGTTTGACGAAAGAAAATAGGGCCGGGATCATCAATGAGAATAGCGATGGTGATTGGCAGAAATAAAACTCCTGTAATTGCTAAACCTACCAGTGCCCCAGCAATATCTATGAGACGTTTCATCCAAGATGCAACAGATGGATGGGTTGTAGGTAAAGAGTCTCCTCTCCGAGAAAAACTCTTAGGTACATCTGTTAGCTCATTAGCCTCAAAGGTAAATACTTGTGCTAACCCTGTCAAGTTTAGCACTGCCATCACCTGAGGAGTAGCATTCCGGAGTGTGAAGACTATCCTATGCTCGTGAGCATTTTTCAGATTACTCACCAATGCTCCTAAGCCACTACTATCCATAAAAGTAGTTTGCTGAAAGTCAATAATAATTTGCTGGGGATGGGGATCAGCTTGAATTAAGTCTTGGCAGGTCCGTTTTAAGCCTACAGCCTCAAGCACGCTTAAACGTGTGGGCACCTGCACTATAGCCGTGCCATTGAGGTAAGTAACTGGAAAATCCGCTTCTGTAGGTTGGCTACTCATGAAGTTCTGTACTTTAAGTTGCCATCTAAATAATCTACTCTGCCGAACATTATTTTGTCCTAATAAATTACTTAACCTCATGTCGAATAGTAGGGATAAAGACCAATTGCTAGTTGCTTGTAATTAGATTTACGGTTGCTAGAGACTTGGCTACAACACTTGGAAAAGCAAAACAGTGGGTCACAATAAAACAAGAGGACAAAAAACCACCTATTGCTGTATTGACACTGCTATAACCAGATGAGCACTAAGACTCAACTTAAACCTACTGCACGCCTAATAGAGGTCTTTTCTGCCATTCAGGGTGAAGGACTGAATGTTGGGACACGTCAGATTTTTATTCGCTTTGCTTTTTGCGATCTGCGCTGTCACTTTTGCGATAGTGCCCACACTTGGCAGACACCGGACACTTGTAGAATTGAACAATCTCCCGGATTACGGGACTTTGAGGTTCATTCTAATCCTGTCACCCTGCCCATCTTAATAGAATGGGTCGAAAGGCAAAATCTACCTTTTCTACACGATAGCATTAGCTTAACCGGCGGTGAACCACTTCTTCATTCCCAATTTTTATCAGAATTCCTCCCTAGAGTTAAGGCGAGAACTGGTTTACCTATATACTTGGAAACTGGAGGGCATCGTCCGCAAGACTTAGCAATGATTCTCTCCTACTTAGATTATGTAGGTATGGATTTAAAATTACCCAGTGTCAGTGGTGAAAATTATTGGCAAGAACACGCTAAATTTTTACGATCGTGCTTTGATTCTTCACATTTAAATGTTTTTGTCAAGATCATAATCTCTCAACAGACAAACCCATCTGACCTAGAACGTTCCGCTGTGCTTGTAGCAGGAGTGAGCTCAGAGATTCCTGTATTTTTGCAACCTGTTACACCAGTAACCGCATCTGGAAAATTGAGCCACTTACCCGTACTTGCCCCAACTCCTGAGCAAGTATTAGGGTGGCAGGCCTTGATGAAGAGATTTGTCAAACAAGTGCGGGTGGTGCCCCAGACGCATAAAATCCTGAACCAGCTGTAGTAGCGGCAGAGTAGAGATTGATTTGTGATCTAAAATCCTCCCTCATCGATATTCTTGGTTTTAGCTTTAGCTTTATTAGCACTGCGTTTGAGAGCGGAAAGTCGTGCTTCGTATCGAGAACGCTGACGTTTGCTAGGAGTATTGTCTATCAAAGTTTTTAACGCGCTGCCTAGGCTCTTATAGGCGTTTGGGAGGCTATAACCAAAACGAGTTGCTAGGGCAATTGCTTTTTCGTCGGCATTCAGAATTTCTTTAAGCTGCTTGTCACCGTTATTTTTCTGATACAATCGCCATCCGGAAACGCCACAGAGGGATAAAGCTAAGACTAATAGCAATGCATCTTGCACCCATAATTCACCAACGGCACCGCCTAGGCCAATTGCCAATGCTGCCATTTCCCAACCATCTTTGGGGACTGTGTCGTTTTGAATCCGGGCAACTTCGTGCCAGAATAGCAGATTACGCTGATCCATTGCTAGAGTGTCCCATTTCACCAGGTCAATTTGGATTTCTACCTGGTCTTTGCCGATTTCTTCGCAGCGAATCAGAGGTGGATTAACCTCTGTTGTGCCTTCAACTGTCACCCAGCTCTGCAGTTCTGGGGGTAGTAGTCCTTTGAGCCGCCGAAGCTCACTCATTTCGGCTTTGGCAGAGGAGGTTGCATAGGATGTCATACAAATCCGGACCTAAAAAATCTTAGTATATAGTGAAGGTATCACTTTGAAGTATAGCGATTTCAGGGCTGGGTTGCTGACCCTGTGCATGATCTTCTAAAGCCAATCCATAGACGAATACCTTAGAAATTGACTGGATAGTAAACAACTGCTCAGAGTCCCCTACCTCATAAATCTGACCATCCGTTATGGCAATGCAAATGCTAAATAAGTTAGGGTTAACCTCTGTTAGTTGCGGAATGTCGTTTGCTACTTTACCATCTCCCCAAGATTGCAACTGGTTGAGCATATCTGGGAGTAGGGATCAAACTGTATTCGACTGTTCTGATTTTACCATGATGCTTAGGGCTATCTCTCTACAATTACACCAAATCAACTACTTGAGTAAACAAATAATAGTATATTTTAATACCATATAGTTATTCTAAACATCTTTCCCAGCCTTCCTCTTGGTTTGTCTATTAATGATTGTAAAAAAAAAATGCTGGATGAGGATTATGAGTATCTAAGTAATTTTATTTAAAATAAAAGTTATTATTTTATTAAGTAAATTAAACCCTCTCCGTAAATATCTTCTAGGGAGAAGAGTATCTATCCTTAACCTGTTGGGAACATTAATTTTCTCTGAAAGTCTTTTTTTACAAAGCTTACAAAGAATTTTTCATCTTTGTTAAATGAGCTTTTATAGTATTTATACTGAAAATAATATAAAGATTTAATGAAGTACTAGTGAAGAAAAACGGTGCATTAAAATACACCAGGAGCCATTACTGTTAGGTCTTGATCTGGGCAGTTATCCTCCCCCTATGCCGCTTCATAATGTTAAGTTTTCATAAGATATTCTTGATGTGTTTAAAAAAAGGTTACATAGCCAAAATCCGCACTTGAAAAAGCTTTGGCGCCAAAAATGGTTATTTGAATTTGCCCAACTTACCAAGACTTACGATAAAACCCTGATCCCCAAGGCGAAAGGTTCATGTTAATCTGTTGCAGTTATAAACAAAAAGTGAAAGCGGAACGAGTTCAGTTTCAAGAGGGAATATCACTTTGTATTGGTGAAGCACCCACAAGTCATAAAACCTCAGTTCTATAGTCGCTTTAAAATCGGACGCATGAATCAAAGACATTTGTGGACTATTGCCGCCCTGTTTCTAACTATCTTGGGTATGCCTTCTGTAGGTCGTACTCAGGTAGCAGAAGGGAAAACTCAATTTTCCCGGGAAACACCTGCAACTAATGTAGTCAAGGTGGGAGAGTACCAATCACCAGCCAGGAAACAAACCCTAGATGCTGTGATTACAGAAATTCTCCCTTACAACATTGGAGGACGACAAGCGGCAACCCTTTATATCCGGAATGTTCCAGTTCTTACCTTTTTAGGTTCCTCATCAGTTACCAACCTACAAACGAAAGTTGGAGAAATTGGTGATGGTAGGAGCAAGCCGACCTACGCCCTGATAGCTAGTAACTCTCTGAAGTCGGGAGTATGGAGAGATGTAGCAGATGTTGAAAATGACCCAGTTCAAAGAGCTGGTGAAATAGCATCTAGAATCAACCAGCTAGTTCAGGACGATATAGACGCCAGTCAGATTACTGTAAGTTGGAAAGCAGGCGACAAATCGAACCAAAACCAAATTTACTCCAGCCAACCGCAGCTAGGCGACCGCTACATCATCAAGGTTAATGGCAAAGAATTGGTGGAAATTAATCGGGACACAAGATTAGCCGACACCACCAAAAATCTAGCTCAGGATGCGCTGCAAGCCACCAACCGTCTGCGGAGACTGATCGGCAAAGCTTCTCCATTAAGCGAAATTGCCGGACTACCAGCGCCAAAGCTGTCGCTGAAAATGGCGAGCCGGAGAATGCGGATTAACTTCACGGGTATGGCTTCCTGGTACGGCTATGATGGTTCTGCCAGCAGCACTGCCAGTGGTGAGAGGTTTAACCCTGAAGGACTAACCGCAGCCCATCGCAGTCTACCTCTAGGCACGCGAGTCCGCGTTACTAACACTCGCAATGGTCGTTCCGTAGTTGTACGAATTAATGATCGAGGTCCCTACGTTGGTGGTCGAATCATTGACCTTTCTGCCGCTGCGGCTCGGATTTTAGGAATGATGGGCACTGGTATAGCACCTGTAAAAATTGATATCTTAGGAAGATAGAGGGATCATTGACATCTGGGCTACTTGACACCCTGAGACTTGTTACTCCCCACCACTATTCACTATTAGTTTCCATTCCCCTAGTTCAAGTATCTCTTAACCCTGATTTCAGATATAAACTAGCGGGGAAGAGGCAACAAGAAAAACTAGGGGTATTTTGTGCGTCTGCTGACAACAGTCGCAGCTCTAAGCTGCTATTTAAATAAACGCCGCCTGGCAATATCAGAGGATCTGAGATCGGACGAGCACACTAACTGGTATCAGACGGCAGTGGGTTTAGTGCCGACCATGGGAGGATTGCATCAAGGTCATTTAAGCTTAATTCAACGAGCTAAGCGAGAAAACTATACGGTAATTGTCAGCATCTTTGTCAATCCCCTTCAATTCGGTCCGCATGAAGATTATCAACGCTACCCCCGCACTTTAGAGCAAGACCGACAATTATGCGAACAAGCCGGAGTAGATATAATTTTTGCTCCTACTCCGGAGGAAATAGGTATTTCCTCGAAAAGTAGAGAAGAATCTCGCTTGACACAAGTAATCCCACCATCTGCTATGATATCTGGTTTGTGCGGTCGTTTTCGGCTAGGTCACTTTCAGGGTGTAGCGACAATTATCACTAAGCTTTTCAACTTGGTGCAGCCAGACCGAGCCTACTTTGGTCAAAAGGATGGTCAGCAACTAGCAATTATTAGACAGCTAGTAGCTGATTTAAATTCGTCCGTAGAAATTATTGCCTGTCCAACGGTGCGGGAAGCTTCAGGTTTAGCCTTAAGTTCTCGCAATCAATATTTGACGGCAATGGAAAAGGAGCAGGCAGCAGTGCTATCTCGCGCCTTGCACAAAGCTGAAATAGCCTTTCAGGCAGGTATTCGCCAGGGTAGTAAGTTGATAGCATTAGTGTGGCAAGAGATGGTAATGACTAGCACTGTCTTCGTGGAATATATTGAATTGGTTGAACCAACTACATTGATGTATTTAGAAACAGTTGAGGAGGAAGGAATGTTGGCGATCGCCGCTCGTCTTGGTTCTACACGCTTAATTGACAATACTATCCTACGCGATCGCCAACCCATTATCGCTATTGATGGACCAGCTGGTGCTGGCAAATCTACAGTAGCGCGGCAAGTAGCTACCCGACTAAGTCTAGTTTATTTAGATACAGGCTCAATGTATCGAGCTGTTACCTGGCTAGTACTCCAAAGCAAGATTGCCGTTGATGATGAGTGTGTGATCGCGGAGCTAGTAAGTCAGTGTAAATTAAAACTAACCCCAAGCTATGACTTAAAGTTTCCAGTTAGAGTTTGGATCAATGGGACTGATGTCACCCAGGAAATTCGTACTCGTGAGGTAACATCTCAAGTTTCAACCATCTCTGCCCAAAATTCTGTACGTCAAGCATTGGTTAAACAACAGCAAATCTGGGGTAAAAGAGGTGGTTTAGTCGCTGAAGGCAGGGACATCGGTACCCATGTCTTCCCGGATGCAGAGGTCAAGATTTTCTTAACCGCCTCCGTTAGTGAACGTGCCCGTCGCCGCCAGCAAGACTTTGAGAGACAAGGTCAACCCCTAGTAAGTCTAGAACAGTTGGAAATGGACATTGCTGAGCGTGACTGGAAGGATAGCACACGTAAAATCTCTCCCTTGCAAAAAGCAGCAGATGCAGTCGAGATTCAGACCGATAGTCTCACTGCTGATGAAGTCGTGGCTCAAATTATTTGCTACTATCAGCAACGCCTGTCTCAGTGAGCTAACGGACCCAGGAGCTATCCACAAAAGAATTGCAGAACTTCCATTCCATTGCGGTACTTTGGGTGTGAGACACTCTTGCCTCAGTGCTCTCTGATGCTGCAATCAGTAAGTACCTTTTAATCCCTATACGTCAAGTATTTGGAGGTATACGTAGAATTTACATCCACTGCCCTAGCCTCAGCTTTCCCGGCTATGAATTCTAGGGCAGGAAATGTCCGTTAAAATGTAGTATCCAGCTAAGAGGATGTTTGAAAAGGGTCAGATTGAGCCTCAAGTGCAACTCAGGGGGGCGTTGGCGTAGCCGCAGTTTCTGCATCGCAAACCCCAAAACCCTTATTCTCTCGTACCCGCTTCTCAGAGGCTGGGGTAGTAAAATCTACGCTGAAGGACTTTTCAAACACCCTCTAAGACTTTGCAAATTCTGGATTGAGGAATTTTGATTCCGTCTCCACCTCTTGTGGATCGGACAAAATCTAAAATCCAAAATTGAAAGGATTGCTAAAGTTTAGATGAAGTTGAGTATCACACGTAACATGGTTAATGAATTTCCCGACTAAGTCATCTAGCTAAAGATAGATTTAAAATATTTTGATTTGTGCTTACTCCCAATAGTCTAGATGAGAGCCAAGGAATTATTATTCTCTGCTACCAGACTTCATCTAAATATTCACTTTGGTTGTAAAATATTAATGTTAAGTTTTATATAAGCATTCGCCAGATGAATACTTACAGTTTTATGTTCCCTGGTTAAGGATATAAAACTCGTAGATACAAAACCTGTAACTTTTTCATCTGCTGCATTAGCTTCCAATTGGAAACGTGTCAAGAGAGGATTTCACAAAATGGCATTTACACAACCCCCCCTACCCTACGATACTGATGCCCTTGAGGCGTATGGGATGAAAGCTGAGACTTTCGAGTACCACTATGGCAAGCATCACAAAGCTTATGTGGATAACCTTAACAAGCTAACCGAGGGGACAGAACTTGCTAGTAAGTCCCTGGATGAGGTAATTCAAATTTCCTTTAAGGATACTGCCAAAGTTGGAATCTTCAACAACGCAGCTCAAGTTTGGAACCACAACTTCTTTTGGAATTCAATCAAACCAAGTGGTGGTGGTACACCCACAGGTCAACTAGCCGCGAAGATTGATCAAGATTTTGGCAGCTTTGACAAATTTAAAGAAGAGTTCTCCACTGCTGCGGCAACTCAGTTCGGTAGCGGCTGGGCTTGGTTGATTGATGATGGTGGTCAACTGAAAGTTATTAAGACCTCCAATGCAGAAAACCCCCTAGCTTACGGTAAAAAGGCACTGCTCACCCTTGATGTTTGGGAGCATGCTTACTACATCGACTACAGAAATGCTCGTCCAGCCTTCATTAAGAATTTCTTGGACAATTTAGCTAACTGGGACTTTGCCGCAGCCAATTTTGCTGCCTAACCCGAGTAGAATCAGATTTCTAGCAGTCACGATTTGGTCGTGACTGTTTTTAATTAGGGTCTTTTGGTTCTTTGACAAAAGATTATAAACAATTAATTTAGCATAACAAGTAGGGTGGATTCGAATTCCCTACCATTTCATGATTTACTTCTGTCTTCGTGTAAGCAACTGGAACTGGTCGGTGAATTTGGCTGATAGGAGCGGGTTGCATATCTCGGTAGTCTAGTATTTGGACAATCACCAGATAGACAAGAGCCAAGATGATGGAAATTGCCCCAGTAATAATGGCGATAATTTTTGAACGATTCATATATTTCAGTTAAACTCTTTGCTGACCTACAGTAATCCTATTTGATTTTGACAAAAAACTCCGTACACCTCTACTCCTCTTTCCGGTTAAGAGTTAAGTGTCTACACAGATCCTGTCTCCACTATCAAGCCAGATTCCTATATTATAAGTATGTGAATAGTAAATCGCTGTTTGATGTGGAGTAGGGTATGGCCTTTGTATCTGTAAGTCAACGGGGACTAGCAGAGAATCCCAGATTTATTTGGGAGCGATGGGATAATGGGGTTTATAGAGTAATAGGGGAGCTAGAAATTTTAGGTACTCCGTCTTATCAGCTAGAAGGTACTTTCTGGGATTCCTGGTTAGTACAAAAGTGCTTTGCTAAAGGTAGGGGAAAAGCTAGAGATGAGAACTATACCAGAACATTGGCGATCGCTTGCGAAGATACCGCCTTCCGCCAACATTTATTTTCTCACACAGCTGTATGCTTTCCCAAAATCTGGTTCCGGCCAATTTTGGACATGGAAATTCTACCTGGATTGAACAACATTGAAAAGTTGTATGCTCAATACTTACCAGAAACCTATCAAGGTTTTGGACATATTTAGGGTCTGCTGAAAAACTCTCCTATTGCGAATCTAGATACCACACAGTGCGAAAAATGGGAGCTTTGGAGGTTGATCCCCAAATTAACTTCACTATTTTCTCCCGAAATGCAGGGATTTTGAGTCTCTAAATGCCATATTCTTGCACCTA
>Ga0209611_10014737_pt1 | contig 10365 bp, 9 predicted proteins | sample S1TSphgellanicum_3_FD_187693 | JGI IMG/M metagenome (GOLD analysis project Ga0209611, IMG submission 187693) | Host-associated microbial communities from peat moss isolated from Minnesota, USA - S1T2_Fc - Sphagnum magellanicum MG (SPAdes) (version 2) | ecosystem: Host-associated > Plants > Peat... | reverse complement strand
TCTTGTTCATGGTTGCAACCACACAAACACATGTGCCATGAAAAGAATTGTGCCATGAGAAATAGAATAACAATACAAACTTCAACATCTACACCACAAAATAGGCAATGCATGAATCAACTATGATGAAGAAGAAAACATGAACAACCATTCAGATTATTGCAAATCCTTGCAATCTAAGCCACCAAGATGCGTTGTAACTATGCAATGAAGGTTATGTCAATGGCAACCAAAGAACCATTGCAACAAAAAGAAGCTACACACACAACATTGCACCCATGAAACATCACAATAGTAGCACAAGGTGATGCTCGAAATAAATAAAAATGAAAAAACGAATGCCATACTATTGCAACAACGAAACATATCAAGAACAAAACCGACTGAGAGAGGATGATACTACGTATCGCAATGAAGATGCACACAAAGCACTAAGGTAACACCCACACAAAGAAGACGCACAAAATCAACACCTACACAAAGAAGCATAGAAACAACACAAATGCAAAGATGCACAAGGAGGTGGCATCATGAGATCAGCTTTCGGTGGAAAGAAAAAGACATGGGATGTGGCATCATAGGATTGAATACTCAGTTGTGGATGAACCTCAACCGATGGAGTTAATATTTGGTTTCAAGTTACATTAGCATTCAACAGGTGGTGAAACTCAGGAAACCCTGAGTTTCATTTTGATGGTTTCCAGAGTTTCACCCTGTTTTTCCTTTTTCCTGAGCGCCTCCACTGCTGCTACATATATTTTCACTGTTCCTACCTGTACAGCTACTATAATTCCCCTCGAACCTTGTGCATTAAATGCTGAGATTCAGTATTTCGTACTGAGATTTAATAAAATTTCCTCACTTACCGATACCACTAAAAGAGAGGCTAGGGGTGAAAGGAGGCCCAAAGACAGGGTGAAGACAAGGTGAATTTGCGGATTTCTCTGCTATGATGAAATCATGGCAAGAGGTAGATTTAAAAAATTAATAGATTTATTAAATTTTGTAATTGAAGGTTTGGATTTTTGCTTATTGTAATTTTTGTCCTCCAGAGTCCCTGAGACTCTCCTGCCCGAAGGAAAAAAAATGAAAATCTCCCGCCTGCCCGATCCATGGCGTCGTCGTCCTCTTCAAGTCACCTCGAAATGGCGATGACTTGAGAAAGTCTTTCTTTCTCTCTGCCGCGCGACGAGAATCGTCGTGGTGATTTTGTTGCGTGTTTGGTTTCTCTTGTGGATTATAATAAATGTTTTGTAGAAAGGAGTGTCTGTTGCATGTTGAACTCGATTTGGGTTCAAGAAATCTGGGAAAAAGATGTGCAATTTGGGCGCCAGGAGCGGTAATAAGTGAGCAGCTGAAGGGAGAGAAGACGGAAGAGCAACTTTGATCTGTGGTTTGTGCAAAACCCTAATTCTGTAGGAAGAGGGGCAAGAAGAAGAAGAAGAAGAAGAAGAAGAAGAAGAGAAGAAAGAGCTGTTGCTTCTTTGGGGTGGGTGCGGGGGGAAGGGGAGGGGGGAGAAATGGCTTCTGGGAAGTTTGTTGCAGATGGGGACATTGTGGTGGAGAGAGTAGCAATATCAGGTGCTACTTTATCGCTGATCATCCAATCCTTCAGTTCCTCGGAAGGAGATTGTGACGGTTTGTTGTTCGGACATGTTCAGAGACGATCTACCCTAGACTTGGTGGATGATGAAACCGGACCTCAAGCTCCGAGGGACGAACTCACGGCTTCGGTGACGGGCCATTGCTGTACAGGGAGAGTCATGAGCTTTTATGATGGAGCCGGAGGTATTGATGTTTCCAAGGTCACGAAGATGGTGGGCGAGAGGGATGAGAGAGGTGGTGATGCTCCCATCGGTTGGTTTGTCGGTCGCAGAGAAAGTCCCCTTAGACCATCGATGCGGGAATCAGCTGTTACTGCCAATCTTCGAACCATGCCCGCTGTTGTCGCTGCTGCAGTAGTAGAAAAGGAGCTAGCGAGCTCAAAACCTCGACTGGCAGAGGCGATGGGGAGTCTTGATGGAGCAGGTAACCCTAACCCTAGTTCTTGCAAATCTCCTGTACAGACGAGAACAGCTCAGGCTAGAAATGGCGGACTGGCAGTCTCACTTGCAAACCCCAGATTCGCAGTGAGTGGTTCTTCCAGAGAAGGTGTTGGTGCAAGCATCAGTTCGACTTCAGACAATTCTGCTGCAAGCTCACAGAATGTGGACATGGGGAGAAACCAAATTGTAGTACCTTCATCATCCCCATGTCTGTTTCTAATTTTTTCAGAATCTTTGTCTTCAAATGCGACTCATACGCATGAATACAGAGCATTTCAATACCGACGCAAAGCCTCTGGAGGGGGTTGGTTTGAGCCTTGCACTATTGAAATTGTGAACATTGGTCCTGCATTTCGAGGATCTTATGATTCCTTTGCCCCAGTTGCACCTTTTCCATGGTTTTTGAAACCTTCAGATATTGGAGGAGGTGTGGGAATGGAAAGCTCCCCAAGATATGGCGAAGAGGGTTTAAGAAGAAGCTACGGCAAAGGTGAGACAACAGATGTAATCAATGGAAAGGAAAAGAAGGGCAGCCAACAACAAGAAGCGGAGCAAGCTCTCTTGGACATGTACTCTCAAGACTTTTCTGTTGACAGACTGCAGAAGTTGATAAGCTCAGGTGGTAAGGGAGGCCATGTGCAGGAGCTCGAAGATTTGTACACAAAAATGCTAAAAAAGCTCGAAGGCTTAGCAAAACAAGTGTGTGAGAGTTCTGATGCTCTTGTTGCGAAGGTGCTTATTTCCTCCATTGTTGCTTTGTATGCTATGCTTTTCCCTCACTCATATGTTTGAGACAAAGAAAAAGATGCTCAAAATCCCTTTTCCTAACCACATATATATACTCTGTGTATGTCTCTCTATGTCTTTGGCTTAGATAGTTGCTTGCACAGCTACAACCTGAAATGAAATGAAGCTTATCCTTGCAAGCTTGCTGCAGTTTGAATGAGGATAGTATTGTGGTTTTTGATGAGCTATGTGTCTTGAGTGGCTATCCAACATCATAACTGAGTTTAACTGTCGCTTCTGGAAATGCAAGAGAAGCTTGGGAAGCAGTTTTTTCTATAATTGTTTTCCAAGCTTACCCTTACAAGCTTGTTGCAGCTTGAATGTGGATGGTATACCAATTTTTTCATTAGCTATGCCTCTTGAGTGCCAGCTAACATTATGACTGAGTCTTCCTGTCACTTCTGGAAATGCAAGAGAAGCTCAGGAAGTAGGCTTTTGTACAATTGTTTGCCCTAGGTTTTGAGCACATAGTTATGTATTTTATCTACACCCATTATGGGGAGCTGATGAAGGCAGTGTGGGCTGGCAGCTAGTCACTACCCTTCCTAGTGAAGGTGATGGTCTGATACTTCGAGAGTGACATTCCTGAGGTTATGACTGCAATTGTACTTATTGTGTTAGTGCAGCTTTTGCACAGAGCTGTGACAACAGTTTTTCACTCACCTTGCATGTTTTTGTGGAGTTTTTCTCTGCAATCTTTTAATAGAGGCTGAAACAGAATGCATAGCAAGCTATTTATATATAATCCTTGAAACGTCCAGCCTGCCAGTTCTGGCAGTTGTTTCCATGTGGTGTTTATTTGTACTTGCCAATTGCTAACATTGTCTTGCACATGATATTTTCAGGAGGCAGAAAATGTGAAGCTGCGAAATGCACTGCACAGTGCTGATCACCGCTGACACTGGTTATCTCAACCTGTTCATGATAGAAACCTTGAATCCTGGAGACTTATATGCTTGACAGTGCAACATTTTTTTTTGGGATGGAAGGTGAGGAGATCATTTGAACTGCTGTTCAAGTGAGTAATGACTCAACAAGCTTATAATCCACCCACCAAGATGAAGTAGTAAGGCAATATTTGCAGTCAAATGCCCATATCATGATATTTTGCTAATGGGTGGTCTTGATAATGATGATGAAAGAGAGTTTTATCATGTGGAACTGAAACCGCACTTGCTAATTCTCAACATATTGCTTGGGGGGCCAGCTTGTGAAGATTTTTGAAAATGTGCTTTGATGTGGCATTGACTTGGGTGTTCACCCTACATTGTCTGCAGTGGCAACTTTTTGGCTGTAAATGGGTGGTGACATATAGTCACATATCTCATTGACTTATGTTCAGAAATGGTGCTAGTCTCAAGGTGAATTTTGAAGTAGTGAACAACTGTCATATGATCAGTCAGGTAAAGGATCAAATGATGGAGATCTCTCTGAGCTTACTGCTATCTCGACTATTCTGGAAAATGATACACTGTTTTCTAGCTGCAGGTTGAAACAGGTAACTCAAGTACTGTCATCAGTCCAGCAATGGACCTTGTAGTTGGGACTGACACTCTTTTAACTAACCTTTTTGTCAATAAATTTGATGTATTTTGTGAGGTGCAAACTGTCATTGGGGGTCAAGGAAGAAATTGCGGTATGGATGGATGGACAAACCACAAGACCAGCAACAAATTGCCAGTTGGAATTAGGTTTGATCCAAATGTTCACTTCCCTTGTCCAAACACAAGAGGATATGGAAAAATAATACAAAGGGATTAATTTAGCTCTACTATCAGTGGTTCTATAAATGTCAAACTTAGATGATATTGAATCATATTGGTTTGTTTGTTTGCCAATACCCGATTTGAATTTTGTTTTTGCGACAATAGTCATCTCCCTCGGAGGAAATCATCTACATTTGTACACCAATCTGATAACCCATTATCATCAAAGCAAAATTACTCTCAATTCATCACTCAATCAGAATGTAACCGGAGACCCTGGAAACGCATGTTGTTTGGAAAAAGAAAAAACATACGTAATGGGCAAGTTGAAACTAGTGGGCGGTGTCATTTTAATGAAGAACCTCTGGGTTTTGATTTTTTAAAAAAATTAATTAAAATTTGTCTCTGTTTTGGGTTTCACACAGGAATTTTGTTCGGGGGTTTGATTCTTCAGAAGAAATTTTGATTTTGAAAATCAGAACCAAATTCAGTCCAGTTCTTACTTAACCCTAAAATTCTTTTGGTGTTGATGGGAGCGTGGGGAACTTCTGGGGGGGAACAGAAGTGAAGCAGAAATGCCGGTAACTTACCGGGAACAAAACACAGAGGGTAATAAGTAAAGTAGACACGTGGAAGGGAATGGAAGGGAACACGTGGCTTGTTTTCAGACCAGAGAAAAGTCGTGTGGATGTTAGAGCGCGATGCATGCGATTGGTCGATTCCCTGTCGTGCATTCTTGACCATACACTCCATACAGTGACACAGTCGTGTCCCCCGGTATCAGGCACGAAGAATCATCGAAGAATCTCCTCCTTCACTCCACTCCCCCAGTCCCGTTCCGTCAGAATCTAATCCTCGCTCCTGATTGCCGGTTTCCTTCTCCTACTTATGTTGATCACATGGACTTTGAATTCTGTGTTTCAATCCAGCTCTGGTTGGGATTCTCAGCTGGTTGAATCCTCTGTAGAAGCTCTTGATTGCAGGCGGTAGCAGGGGTGGCGGTGGCAGCAGCGGCAGTAGCAGTAGCAGCAGGAAGTTCATGTTTCGTCTCCCGTGCAGTGATCCTAAGGGAATTCTATTCTTCCGGACACAGACTCCGCAACAACCCCACCTTTGTTCCTGTTCTTCTCAGGAGACAATATTACAATTTTCTAGCTGGTGGGTTTTGTTTTTTGGGAGGTTTTGCTTAAGTAATTGTCGTAATATTCAGTAAGCTGCTGCTGCTGCTGCTGCGGCTGCTTTTGGGATCTCCTTGTTCATTTTGTTGGCGTCGTGAAGGATTTGAGAGTTCGGCTGAAGAAGCCGTGGAGGAGAGAGAGGATCTTTTTGAATTCCTGATCAGGGTGCTTGGAGCAGCAGCTTGGAGCTAGCGATCTGGTGAGAGCATGCAATATGTGCGGGGAGTTGATCAGCAAGCTGAGGAGATTCCGAGGGCGACGTCTTATGAGAAGCGGAGAAGCTTGGATGCTGCTGCGGCAGTAGAGCGTCAGCGTTTGAAGAAGAGGCGAGCGAGGAATTCGAGGACTGGGTCTACAGCTGCGGCCACGGAGCCACAATGTCAATCTGTTACAGAGCTTAGTTTAGTTTCCATGCCGGTTGAACCAGCTTATTCGATGCCGTGGAATTCTCCTGCTTGTAGTAGTGACCAAGGCGCTGGGTTTGACGGATTGGATCAGGACTTGTCGTCGACCTCGTCGGCGCAGTTCTGTGCGCATGTCGCGGTAGACAATATGACTAGTCTAGAAGTTGGTTCTCAGCACTTTGAGCCAGAAACCCATGACACAGAAGATTGTGAAGATGGGTCTAGGTTTGTGCAGGTCGTCGAAGCCTCGGGGCGTTCAGCCACAGCATACTTCCTGTTCCTGTAAGTATATCATGCTGAATCTATCCTCTTAACAGTACTGTCATAACTGAAGTGTTTGATACAGATGTGGTATCTAGTCTCTCTGCCTCTGAGGATTTGAACGGTGCTGCTTAATTAACCACCTTTTTCCTGGTTTTGTGACATCAGCAACGAATTCAGAAAGACCTTCAAAGAGGACCACCCTGATGTCAAGGGTATAACAATGGTAAGCTGCTGCACACAATCCTACAGCTTCTAGAAATTTCAGTACCTTGATATTACCCTATCTCTTGTTTTTCACCCTTTTGACAGCCTTTTTTAATGAAAACCTCATCACTGTTTGTTGTCCTTGGCCTGAGGGCGACATGGTTTGCCATCATGCACTGACTGCCGTTCTTTTGTACAGGTCGGCAAGGCTGGACGAGAGAGGTGGAAAGACATGTCTGATGCAGTGAGTCTCAATTTCTTGTGGGCTTTTTTTTTTGTTTTCTGTTTGGTCTATTGAGTCACACTTGTACTTCTTTCAGCTACACTGAATCTAACTTTACATTTTGTTTTTTACAGGAGAAAGCGCCTTACATCAACAAGGCTTCACAGAAGAAGACAGAATATGTGAAGACCCTTGCAGCATACAAACAGAAGCAGGTAGGTATGGACGGTGATCATGTAAGCTCCTCGACGGAATCAGCTGCAGCTTGGGAAGCTGCTGGGAGGCCGCTCGAAAGCATGTCGCCGAGAGACAGGATCCAGCTGTTTCGGCATCAAATCTCCGGCAAGGTTAACATTCCCGAAACCTGGCCGGGTGAGGAGAAGCTCAAGGACTGGGCTTGCCATAGCGATGTGGAAGATGCATTGCGTCCGCTTGGACTCATGCTGGCCACGACTTCTTTGGTCAAGGATTCTCTTTCAAGACACGTCTAGCTGTAGCTGCTACGTCCTTCAGCCGGCGGCCATGAGTTCCAATTTCCTGCTTCAATCTCTTGACGCATGGTACTATAACAGAGGCTTAAATCATCACCATAGGCCAAACACAAAGAATCAAGAAGAAAAGCTTTATATACACCAGGCTCAAATGCCTATGAGCAGACTTGATGGGTGGAGTGCAGCAGGAGGCAAAGGAATGTTCCATTCATTCTTAACACTTGTACCATTTCATGTTTCGATTCTTTCATTTCTAAATTGGAAATCCTGAGAGCATATTCTCTCTCATTTTGGCACTTTGTCACGGATCAGCTGTCGTGTACACGTGCAGTCCCCCGTGTACTTGTTGTGCACCTTCTTCTTCTTCTTCTTCTTCCTTCATTGGAATACCTAATGTAATTCTCTCAAGAGCTTGTTGTTTCGAAGAAAAACTCCATTCGGTTTTTTCTAGCTCACGCTACTAATACTACTTACTACCGACTGCAAGGTTTCTCGATCACGTTGCATTCGGCGTAAAATAGAACTGTTGTACGTCTTTGGGCGGCAAAGAGGATCTTTCAGAGCAATTCTTTTTCTTGTGAAAGTGACGAATTGTAAGTACCCATCAACAACAAGCACTTAAAGTGCAGCAACAACATGAGATTCTTTCTAATGCGAGAGAAAAAGATCCACAAAGAAACAACCCAAAGAAGTTCACAGAACAAACCCTAAAAGCTGCGGACTCATCAAAGCTCCGTTGCAGCAACACAGCACAGCGGAAAAGCAAAGTGCGCAGAGCAGAGCAGAGCAGAGCAGAGCTTCGCGTCGAAGTGACAAAGCTGTTCGACCCAAAACGAATGGCACCTGGAAATTGAGCACCTGGAGTCAATCGGGACCAGTGCTTTTCTGTATGAATTTTTGTTTGCAAATCAAAGTGGCGATCAACCATAAGAAGATTTAGCCAAATAAGGCTATAAACCAAATATGAAATACAATTCTTTTATTCATCCTTTTACATTTTTGGCTAAAAAATGACAAGAAAATATAGAAATATTTCGATTTTCATTATTAATTCTCAATTTTGGCGATTTGAGAACCTCCAACAATTAGTTATTTTCAAATTTTTCATTTTTCATTTCGCCAATTAGAAAGAGATGCTGATTGGGAGTTGGGAGTTGGGACCTGGCAGCCAATGCAAATTTGCGAAGAGAGCGTCGCATCGAAGTGACAAAACCGTTTGACCCCAAAAAAAACCGACACCTGGAAACTGCGAACCTGGATTCGATCGGGACCTGGTTTCGGATGGTGAGAAATTGGGAAACTCAGCCTGTGATTGGACCATTGGATATCCTAGAACGCTATCTTCTATCCCTGCCCGAAGAGAAAGTTTTCACGAATGCCCGTTGGGTATGTCGTCAGCCATGCCACAACATATCTGCAAAGCAGATAGGATACCCAATGAAACGGATTTGTTTTGTGGTCTGCCCGTGAAATGCTCTCTCGTCTTCGCACGACCATCGCCAAGCTCCTGTAGAAATTCGCACTTTCTTGAAGCGATTTTTGCATTTGTGTGTTGTGTTCGCAGTAATTTTGGCAGTTCGGCTTTTCGTTGTGTCTCCACGCGTTTGCAGAGTGGCTCATTGTTGTTTCTTGAAAAAAAATTGTTTAGATCTAACTAATTAGCAGCAATGGCCGCTTCAGCCGCGCTTTCCGTCAATGTGACCGCAGCAGCTGCTCCCTTGTCGAAGGAGTTTCAAGGTCTTAAGGCTAGCACTAGCTTCAGCAAGGTCCAAAGCGTGGTAAGGTTTTCTCTTCGTCTCCTCCTGAAGTCCCTAGTGTTCTCTTCGATTGTTTCTTGTTTTTGTGTGGAGATTGTTAGTACACACTTTTTCTAAACAATTCTGGTCTCGATGCATGATGCAGGCGATGCTTCCACGATCCGTCAAGGGAAAGGGCGCCTTAGGTGCTCGCTGTGACTTCATCGGATCTCCCACGAACATTGTAAGTTCTTCCAGTATCCTTCATCGTTCTTGTTTTGTCTGTGGACATTGTGGATGCATGCATGCTCCTTGTTTTTGTATGTATGTCTTCTAATGGCGGAGTATCTACTCGAACATACCCTTCTTTCTCTCCACATGATGATATTGTTTGTTTCGTGCTCCGAACAGATCGTAGTTGCGTCCACAACACTCCTGCTCTTCGCTGGAAGGTTTGGTCTTGCACCTTCCGCCAACAGGAAAGCTCTTGCCGGTTTGAAGCTGGTGGATAGGGATTCAGGCCTCCAGACCGGCGATCCCGCCGGTTTCACCGCCACAGACACCTTGGCATTCGGCGTCCTGGGACACATCCTCGGCGTAGGCATCGTTCTTGGCCTCAAGGGCATCGGAACGCTGTGACTAATTCCCTTCAGTTTTCGCCAGCTTCTTCTGTAAAGACTACTTGTGCATTAGTAAAGCTCATGCTCTCATTTCTTCCTGCCAAACAACAGACCGTTTTCCTTTTGTCCCATTGTCTCACCAAAAATGGTCAGAATATGTGTTTTCTGCACTCACATTATTTCCAATGATTTATAGTTTCAATGCTGCCTGTGGTATTGTGAGCAACTGTTGCTAGATGGTCATATAATTTGTTATCCACTCAACAAGCTGGAGCACAAAAAGAATCAACCATGTGTGCTCCAGGAATGTGGCTTATTCCAGGAAAGATGGAGCACAGATGTTTGATTCTCTTGTGGAGAAATCATGTGTACCTGGTTCTTTTAACATTTCTTGGATCAAATTGAGCAATCCCACAGGATAGGGAAAAAGCGTTGCAACCCAACTAACTGGCGGGGAATCTGTGAAATGCTTGCCATATTGAGATCATTGGAGTCATCATCATGGAGCCTAGCAGTCCAAAGATAAGGTCCTAACTACATCTGTGCCTGCATGTGCCTTTGAGTTCATAATTCTCATGAATGTGCAACAGGTTTGGGGTAGTTGATTATGGGTCCCCATCAGCTTCTTATCTTTTTCCAAGGGTAGAACCCGAGAGTCTTGGTGCACTCGAATTCAATTGTGTGTGTGTGTGTGTGTGTGTGTATATT
>Ga0209611_10014735_pt1 | contig 10367 bp, 11 predicted proteins | sample S1TSphgellanicum_3_FD_187693 | JGI IMG/M metagenome (GOLD analysis project Ga0209611, IMG submission 187693) | Host-associated microbial communities from peat moss isolated from Minnesota, USA - S1T2_Fc - Sphagnum magellanicum MG (SPAdes) (version 2) | ecosystem: Host-associated > Plants > Peat... | reverse complement strand
CCCGCCCCCCACCCAGACACAGACACAGAGAGACAGAGAGATGGATGAGAGAGAGAGAGAGAGGAATTTGAGAGATGGATTTGAGAGGATGTATCATCATCATTGCTTTATGTAGACTGGGGTCCCTCTTAGAACTGTTCCCAATTTCAGAGATTTCAAAAAAGGGGAAGAAAGGGTTGGGAGTGCTGCTCCGAGATTGCTTGCTGCCATGGTTTCTGTCACTCCCCTTTTTGTTTTTTGTTCTCTTTTTCTTCTTTCTTCTTCCTGTGCTACCTATCAAGGTCCCATGAGGTTTAAAGTATATATGTTTATTGCACAAGTGTAATCAACAATTGTCGTGTAGCTCACACACACACACAACTGTGGCTACCACCAGGACTCTAGAGTGTCACAATGTAGTGTTGTGCACAAGTTTAGTACATTGCTGTTGTTGCAAGTTTTTTGCGATTCTAAAGAAAATGCAAGAAAATCGTGCGTTGTGTTAAGTTAGGAATCAAGAAGAAGAAGAAGAAGAAGACTATCATCATCATTATATCGAAACCCCCAGAAAACAAATTTTGCCCCAAAAAAAAAAAAAAATCCATTTCGGCAACTTTTTGGTTTGAAGCGAAGACGGAAATTTGCTCGTTGAACTCTCAACAAAAGTTTTGGGTTTGAGATTTTTTGTCTAATTTTTTTTGGGGGTTTGGGTTGGGTTTGAAGGCGAAGATTTTTGTTTGGATCAACGTGGGTATAATGGTTTTTGGTTTGATTGCTGGAAATCCACCAAAAAAAGAAAGAATTGAAGCGGTCGTGTAGGGGGTAGAACTGGGGCTAGCGGAGGAAGGAACTAGTACTACTACTGTAGCCTGAAACGAAGTCGTGGCCCCGTGCTCATTCCTCGTGCTTGCTTCTCTTGCTCGCTCGCTCGCTCGCTCGCTGGAGGTCCGCGCTCGTGCTGACTACCGATACACCGCCTGAGGACCCGCAAACACGTGCAGGACAGCATTGCCACAAGCTCTGAATTTTTGGAAAGCAAAAAAGACCAAGAAGAAGAAGAAGAAGAAGAAGAAGAAAGAAGACCGACCGAGTCTCGAGGGACGATTCACACACACACACACACACACACAAACACTCGCTCTCTGTCTCTGTCTCTGTCTCTCTCTCTGTGTGACTCTTTCCAACACATACGACACGACGGAACAGCAACAAGGAAGGAAGGAATCTAGTAAGGATCGTAGACAGAAAGAAAGAAAAAAGTCGGGGAAAAACAACAAAGGAACAGGAACTCACCCACATCGATGGTCCGTCCACAGGCTGAGCTTGAATCTTTGAGGAGGACTCGGAGAGAAAGAAGAACAATCAGTCGGGCTCCTCATGACTGCTGCTGCTGTACATGAAGAAGAGGAAACTCATGCAGCAGCAGAAGAAGAAGAGGAAGAAGAAGAAGAAGACCAGTGTTTTGTTTGCCATGGGTTTTTTGGAAACTTGAGAGCAGTCTCGCCAATGCTAGCTGGAGAGAAGATTGTGTCGAGGTTCCTGCTGCCACTGACACATACTGCTCCAGAGGTTTAGAGAAACTTTGGAGGAGGAGGAGGAGGAGGAAAAGGAAGTGTGTAGAGCATTCATTCTCTGCTTGTGTTGAAGAAGACTTACTGTGTTTTTGTTTTTGGGGTTGAGAAATGGAGTTCCGAGACTAAAAGAGATTGATCCGTCCAGCTGCTTTCTTGGTGGAGACAATTGCAAAAAAGGTGGGCTGGAAGGAATTCTTCAGCAATTTTCCTGAAGCTGCTGAATCCATGTAACAGCAGATTTTGAAGAAAGAAAGAAAGAAAGAAAGAAAGAAAGTAGAAGAAGAAGAATGAATGAATGAATGAATGAATGATGGCAGAAGGAAGGAAGCACCATGACCCATCAGGCAACAGTAGTAGGCATGGACAGAGAGAGGAGGACACAGACACTAGTATTATTGCACACACAACAGTTTCTTGAGCTTCAGGAACAATCGATCATCACTGACTGCAAAAAAATCATGAACTTGAGAAAGTTTGCTATGGGAAAGAACAAAAGTCTGCTAGCGGAAGAAGCAAGTGCAACAGCAATGATGAGGAAAGCTTCATGTCTCTTCTGCTTCATGTTTCTTCTTTTTCTCCATCAAAGCTTCAACACTGTAGTAGCACAACCTGGTGAGCTAAATTTCATCTTTCCTCCTCCAAAGTCATTCTTCTTCTTCTTCTTCAGGCACATACATACATTCTGTAGGCCTTGCAAAAATAAAACCCCCCACATCAGAAATTTCTGTCACAACAAAGAAAGGATTGAGTCCGAGTGCTTGGAGGATGGCAGCTCCAGGGAAGCTTTGCACATGATCTCACTGTATAAATGATCTTCTTGACAGTAGAAGTACTGTATCCTCCTGCTGCAATTGACATCAGTTCTTCTTCACAATTTCCTGCAATGATTTTCTGAATGCCTGCTGCAGGATTCATAAGCTTGGATTGTGGTGGAGATCAAGAATACACAGACAGCAACAACATTACATGGATTCCAGACAACACAAGCTTTGTGCAGACAGGGTCAGTGGCTACACTTCCAACTGCAAACAACCAGTCTAGCATTCCACAATCACTAACAAGATTGCGCTACTTCCCAAACAACCAAACCAAAAACTGCTACACACTTCCGGCAAATCTGAGTACACGGTACCTGATCCGAGCCACATTTCTGTATGGCAATTATGATGGAGCAACCACAAACCCAATTTTTGACATCTCTCTTGATGCCACCATTTGGGCAACCATCACTATTCTGAATGCAACAGAGACATACTACCAGGAGATTGTCGCCATTGCTCAAAGCAGATCCTCCACATTCTCAGTTTGTCTCTTGAATGTTAACCAGGGCACTCCTTTCCTTTCATCTCTTGAGTTGAGACCGCTTTTTGGAGGCATTTATGGACAACCCTACATGAGTGCTGCCTACTTGAGTTCTATGCTGCGCATCAACTTTGGAGCACCTTCATTTGCATCAGTCCGGTAAGTAATTATTCTTTTTTTTTCCGTTTATTGCTGCACAAACAAACAAAAAAATCTGCCTCCCTCCTTGTCTTCATAGATTGGCAGGATTAAGAAACCTAAGTTCTTTGCAGCCTGTGAAGAAAGTACATCATGCAGTGGGTAGGTTGGTGCACTATTGTATTCTTGAAAGCTTGCACAAATTGCATATATCTTCTTCTTCTTCTTCTTCTTCTTCTTCATTTTGGGTAGTGTGGAAATCAATGTGCAATGTTTTCCAGAGCCATATAATTTTTTAAAAATTTTTTCCTTGCCGCTTAGAGATCAGATGCTGCAATCAGTCTACACTATATCAAAACATGATTTTTGCAACTAGTCCTTTTTGACTGTAGTTGAATCAGCCCCATTGCCTATGCCATGTGTAGTCATATAGGATTAGTCAGGGACGTCATGTTTTGGCATAGTGCTAAGAGCTAGGGTTGTGACTTTGATACTTACTACAGGTATCCTTATGACCCTGTGGACCGAATCTGGATGTCAGATCAAGCAGCATTGGCTGAAACAACAAGCTTGTTGCAGAATGTGGGATCAAATGTCACAAGCATCAGTACCACAAGATCTGTGCGCGTCACTAGTACATCTGACCAACCTCCACAACTGGTGATGCAAACAGCAGCAGTTGGGAATAATGGTATTCTTTCTTATCGGTCACGCTTGAATGGTTTCCCCAGCCAAGCTTATGCAGTGAGCTACTTTGCGGAGATTCAGGTCCTGAAACCAACTGACGTGCGCTCCTTCATCTTCAATACCAACATTGCTGACCCCACTTTTAATGACCAGAACCTTAATCTCCAACAAGATGCAACTGGGCCTTTCATAGCTTTTGAGCCGGGCTACCCTAATGTCACCATTCCACAATATGTTGATTACTCATTGATAAGGACACCCAACTCCACTCTTAACCCTATTATAAATGCTCTTGAAATCTACAAGATTGTGACCAAGGTTTCTACAACCAACTATGCTGATGGTAATTTTTTTTTTCTTTCTTACAAACTCAAGTCTTTTTGTCAAAGATATGAAATTCCTCTCTCCTTCCTTTCAAAGAAAAGCATAGCTTCAAATTGGTGGATCCTGTTGTATGCACATCATGGATCATGGCTTGCAATGGAAATTCATAGGTAGTAGATGATGGCATATTGTGAATGGATTTAAACCCTAAACCCTCCAATTGATTCAGATCAGAATGTAAATTCTTCCTTATTTAATCTCTAACAAGAGACTCAAGGCAGGGACTGGCTCAGACGTGCTTCAGATTCTTCAATTGTGAAGAATGGGTAGGTGATTTCAAAGCTCATATTGTAATGTCTTTGTGTGATTATTTGTGTCACAGTGTTGGCACTGAGTTCTCTTGCAAGTCAGCTCCCTCCTCAACATTCTCAAGGTGATCCTTGCCTCCCTGTTCCATGGGACTGGGTGTCATGTAACAGTGCATCACCACCACAAGTTACAACCATGTAAGAAGTACATGCATTTCTCACTAAATTTCTGATATGCTTTCTCGTTGGTTCTTTTGTAAAATTATTGGGTGGTGTTGTTTTTCTAGTCTGTTAATCTTTTATTGTAAAAAAATGGATTGTGCTTAACTAAGTACCTTCCTTTCTTGCTGTTAGCACCCGTAGGAGGTTGCATTTTCTTGATCACATAAACTTACAGAATTGTAAAACAGTTTGCCCCAGGTTTTATGGGACCCATTCATTTTACATATTAGAAAATATTTTTTGGGGTGCTTGCTTGCAGAGCTTTATCCAACAAGAACCTCTCGGGCACAATCCCGAATAGTCTCGCCACAATGACAGCCTTACAAAGCATGTCTGTGTCTTCAACTTCACTTGGAAATCTATTTCCTTGATTTCTGATTTTCTGTACTAAATTTACTACTTGTTTCAGTGAGAGACAGATTTCAGTTTCATAAATTGTCTCTTGCAATCTTTTCAATGTTTTGCAGTAGTTCAGGATGATGAAGCTCTCTTAAACCTTTCTAAAGACAAAAGAATCCTGACTTGGGTGCTCAGATCTTACAAGAGTTTGTTGGCTGATGTTGTTATTCTTGGCACCTACAGATCCCTTGATTACAACAATTTCACAGGACCAATACCTGACTTGAGCTCTCTCGGCAGCTTGCAATTCTTGTACATCATCTTTCTTTCTATCACCCCTCTCTTTTGTTACTCTTTAGAAAAAAAAATGAATCCTTCAATAGCTAGTGCAATACCCATGAGCCCACAACTTTTCATGAATGTACAATATTATGCATGGGCTCTAAATGAATTCAGCACTTGCTATATGCTCCTATATATATATATATATTGTACTTACTGTTGATGTCCTTCTTTGGGTATAATCCCTGTTTCAGAGTCGGTTGCTAAATTTGTCTTTAGGAACAAAATTTGGTGATTTTTCAAAAGGCTTTCTTTTCTGCACAGGAACCTAGAAGACAATGATTTGAGCGGGGATTTTCCTCAGTGGCTTGCAAATCTTCCTAGTCTGACTGTACTGTAAGTTTTATACAATCTGTTTCAGAGAACTTATATGTTTCTTGTGAATGATTATTCACTTTGAGACTTTGAATTTTTTTCTGTCTCGAATGGAACTGTGAATTTGGGAATGAACTCTTTTGATGTTCAAATGCAAATAGGTATCACCAACTGGGGTGGAGAATGTTGAGATCTAATTTGCAGAAGTTTTGAAATTGTACTAGGACTTGTTTAGATCAAATAATTTGGGTGTTTAATACTTGCTTGAAGGTCCCTTTTATTCTTGCTAAGTGGGATCATGGGAATTGAAATCAAGGACTCTGTTGCTGATGCTTGGGAGCTGCAGATGGGTGGATAACAACAATCTGACAGGATCGGTGCCACAAAGTCTACTCAACAGAGCTGGCTTGCAAACCAGGTTAACTTTCCAACTACAAAAACTCAACCCTAATTGGATGGTTTTGCCACCATAATATTGGAACTCACTAGCTAGGCAGTACAAAAGATATTAAGTGTCAAAGAAATTTATATATCAACCCATATTTGGATTTTGTGAAATTACCTTGCACAGAGAGAGAGAGAGAGATGCCTTAAATTCTAGGGTTTAGGGTTTAGGCACTCTTGGTCTTCCCAAGTTCCTAGAAACTCAATCACCAAATGTTTCCAAACCACTCAAGAATTAATAGGTCTCAAACTTCCTAATTTTGATGCATATGAATCACATTGTCAGCTGCTTCTCCAAGCTCTAAATGTTACAAATCTAGAAAAAAATACTGCACCTTCATATTTGTATTGCATTTTGTTGACACCATTTAGTTTTATATGTAACTATGCTTTTCAATGGTTTTGAAAGAATTCGATGATCCATCAGCTTCATGAATTCTAAAAACATTTTCATGGCTGTTTGCTGGCCTTCTTCAATTTCAACAGGTTTTATGACAACCCATTTTTGTGTACAAACACAAGCTGCATGACAAATTTGCCAAAGTCACACACAAATGTTGTAGCAGTGGTAGCAGGAGTGGTAGGCGGTGTGCTTGCTTTATTCTTGGTACTTGGAGCTGTAGGAACATGCTTCTATTGCCGACATATCCAGCAACTACCAAAAGGCGGCAGCACAAAAATAAGTGGGTGGAGCCAAGTCTTAAACTCTTTTTTCTCCCTGTTATTGAAATTCAGATCATAAGTGATGGAATTCATGATCATAGTGCCACTCTCGCAGCACTTCAAACATTATTGTTGATGTTTGAAGTGTTCATAAACTTGAAGAAAAAATCCCAAAGACATTTCAAGTTCTGGTTTTTTTTATAATGCCTTGAAAACAATCTTTAGTTTATGGATTAGATGCCAGGCAGATTGTGACTAACTGCTTTGGGCCCAAAAAAAAAATCAGGTTTGATTGGGGTAATGTCATCGGTGACTGATGCAACGTCAGAGGCTGTGGAGTCAATGCATGAAGAACAGAGTACCTTGCCAGCTCCAGCTGAAACTTCCTTTGATCAAGCCCGCTACTTTCAATTACCTGAACTGAAAGCAGCCACTAAAAATTTCACCACGAAGATTGGAGAGGGAGGATTTGGCCCTGTCTATTATGGGAAGACTAAAGAGAATCAAGAAATTGCAGTCAAAGTTTTGGCTGGTGATTCCCGCCAAGGAGCCCGAGAGTTCACAAATGAGGTCAGCCAATAATATGTCTTAAATCTCTAAAGGACATGAATGATTGCCTCCACAATTGGGACAACTCCTCCCTCAATCCATGATAGAAATGGAAGATCTATTTGCTAGAAAGAAAACCCATTACTTTGGAAGGAAATTTTCTTGAGTAAAATGAGGATCTATTATGTTGTGTGCCTCCAATGAACCATATGTTTTTAGACTTGTTGGAACATTTGGGTGGGTCAATGGGTGCAGGTGACTTTGTTGTCACGAGTGCATCATCGGAACTTGGTGGCTATGATTGGGTACTGCCAGCATGCAAAAGATCGAATCCTTGTATACGAATATATGCCGAATGGATCACTTCATGACTGCCTCCACGGTAGAAAAAACTTCTTACAGTCAATTAAATCGTCATGAGCTTTTCCTTTATATGTACACCATGATGTTACAATGATATTATTGCTTTTCACCACTTTTTGCAGATCAAACACTTTAAAACAAAGCTTCTTTTTTGGGTCTTTTGTTCAGGACCATCAGCAGTTTCAGATCCACTCGACTGGATGACCCGCCTCAATATTGCCCATGATGCTGCAAAAGGTGCTCAAAAAAAAGAATTGGTTTGAATTTTTGCCACTGGATGGAGAAAGCAAGCAATTTCTTTGCTTCACAATTTCAAGTTGAGGAGAACTTGATTAAAAAAAAAGTGTTCAATGAATATGATAATTGAGTTGGTTTGGTCACTATTCATATTCCAAGAACTAGTATGGCTTCAAGGAAACATCTTAACCTGAGAACAGGCTTGATCTGAGAGATAACAAAATCTTGACTACATACTACTTTGTGCTCTGTTGTTGATCTTGAGCTGCTATTGCCAGACTTTCAACAGTGGGTCAATTTTGTGCGTGTGGGGTAACTCTTCAGGACTGGAGTATTTGCACACTGGTTGCAGTCCAGGAATTATCCACAGGGATGTGAAAAGCAGTAACATCCTCCTCACTAACAAGATGGTGGCCAAAGTATCCGACTTTGGACTCTCGAAACTCACGTCAGATGAGTTCACACATATTTCAAGCACCATCCAAGGAACCATAGGCTATCTTGACCCTGAGTAAGTACACCTAGTTCCTTTTTTCTAAACACTTTCCCACTTGGGTTTTTCTTTTCCTACTGTTACCGATAGAAATTCTCCAATAGGTTTTTTTTCTTTGCATATCTGAGCAGCCAGCATAACCCCAAGTCTTACTAGCTTCTCTGAGCTCTAAGTGCATGAATTGTGGTCTCCAAAAGTCCATTGATGTAGTAGAAGAAGTACTATCCATCTCACAAGTTTTGTACTTCCTTGACTTCTGTAGCCAAGAAATGTTTCCAAGAAGATGAAGAACATCATCACAACAACCAGTGGGCTGCTGCTGGGCTTTAAGGCAGATTGCACCCAGAATTGATGGTTATGTGTCTGTGTGTGCACAGGTATTATCAATTGCAGCAGCTGACAATGAAGAGTGATGTTTACAGCTTTGGAGTAGTTCTTCTTGAGCTCATCTCAGGACGTGAACCAATCTCACCAAAACAGATAGACTTCAGTATCGTCACTTGGGTAAGGCTTTTTTGTATAACACTCCTTCCTCCCATTGGCAAACACGTAAACTATTAGCTCATGAGATCAGGAAGAGGAGCAAGACTTCAGAAATTCACAAAAAGAAAATGCTTGGGTACTTGAATTACTGCTTGGCTGAGTGTTGAAGAATTCACATTCAAATAGTACTTGAAAACCATATTTTGTGAACCATAATGTACTAGTACTGACACCAGCTGCCATGAAAATGGGATTTTTGTTATGTGATGTAAAAATTAGGCAAGGGGGCTATTACAAAGAGGCGACATCGAATCAATTGTTGACCCAGCCTTGGGTCAGTTCTACAGTTCGGAATCAATGTGGAAGTTTGCTGAACTTGCAATCTCATGTGTGGAGCCATCAAGTTTCCACCGGCCGGCTATGTGTGATGTCTTCCAAGGAATCTTGGAAGCCATTAAACTCGAGACTGGGATGAGCATGAATGCAAGTGATCCACGCAGTAAAGCAGCAAGTCTTGCCACCTGCGCCATCTCACCTGGGTATTTTGACAACGACTACTTGGGAGGTGAGGGTGGTTATCCAATCATGTCTGTTGATTTAAGAAAATCATTTGTGGAACCCACCTTAAGATAATCTACACTTTTGTGTATTCACGAGTTATGTATGTCCAGCTAAAAGAGTTTGTAGATTCTGAGATGATGTATAAAAAGAAGATGAGATAGGGAAGTTTACTTGTCACCATGTACAACTGCCAATATGGGTGTTGAGAAAATCTTAAGCCCATTATTAAGTAGTGAATTTTAGGATTAGATCAACAGAGTTGGAAAAGTTCCCAATTGTATTCAGATTCGTGACTAGCTTGGATACATGGGAGAAATCTTTAGCACAGAGTTTTTTTGTGAGACCCAATAATGTCTCACACGTAATTTATTTCCATAGAAGTCCACAACACCCAAAAAAAAATTCAATCTGATCACGGGCATGTTCAGGTTGCAACATTCTACACTTCAATTCAAATTCTGCCACGTTCTGAGGCTGAACAAGCACACAACATATATAGTTGTCTTCATAAAGTCTAGTAGCATATTATTTTGCTACACACAATTCACATTGCTGCCAGCCACACATACCTGAAGTGTGGTTATTTGCATTCAACTCAACATGACCTAAATTTTCCATTCTTGACCCATAGTCTGCTACTGTGGTCCAGTAGTACTACTACAGAAATTCCAAGGGCTCTTTCTTATGAATTTTGAGTTGAAGCCCTTTCTGGAACATAGGAAGTGGATTCCGAATGAGTGTCTCATTGGGATCAACCATTGACCATTCATAATTGAGCACCAAGTAGTGCAAGAACACAACCATTTCAGTGCGTGCAAACTCCATGCCAAGACATATCCGTGGTCCACCTCCAAACGGTATGTAAGTGAACGGTGGTGGCCCTAGTCCTTCAAACCGATCTGGATCAAATCTCTCTGGATTTGGAAAAAATTGTGGTGAGAAATGTGAGCGCCCAACGTGCCAAAATACCTATGCAACACCAAAAAAAACGAAAAAAGGAGGGATGCATGTTTTCAGCACAAAAGATATCACAACAACTTTAGT
>Ga0209611_10014733_pt1 | contig 10368 bp, 7 predicted proteins | sample S1TSphgellanicum_3_FD_187693 | JGI IMG/M metagenome (GOLD analysis project Ga0209611, IMG submission 187693) | Host-associated microbial communities from peat moss isolated from Minnesota, USA - S1T2_Fc - Sphagnum magellanicum MG (SPAdes) (version 2) | ecosystem: Host-associated > Plants > Peat... | reverse complement strand
GCGGACGTGCAGAAAAGAGTGTAATAAATATGATCTGACAGGTGCTGAGTGTTTTTTATTGGACTGTCATAACGATTGGTCCAAGTGGTTTGCTATTAGTAGTCCCCCACCTATTTGTTGTCTCGGTTTCAGTTTTATGAGTGGGGTTCCAAAACAGTAAATAACTAAACTTGGATGTTTAAAATATTTTTGCGGGATCACATACTGAGCACCGCTGGGGATGCTCAAACGTTTTAGGAAGTGACCAATCCTCCTTTACCAACATCTTCACAAACTTTATGATGTCATCCATTTTTTCTTTAGGAGAACTGCATAAGAATCAAACAAATGCATCAATTCGAAATATATATTATATGACTAGCAACTTTACAATTATGGCTAATATTTTCCAAAGTTGACTACTCGAGAAAACATATTTTACATCTTGCTTTTCCTCTTAAGGAGAATTTTTTTTCTATTTTTCACTTAATACAAGTTGCCAATACATTATAAATTTAACTTCTTGCAATCTTCCCAACATTATAATTTATAAAGTTTGTTCCAAAACAAGTGTCTCCTAGTTTTAATAATTCCATTTTGTTTTCTTTGATTGAATTTTTTCTAAATAATGTCTGGGTTTTATTATGAATATTTATGATTATATATTTCCTTTGGTTTATTTCACAATTTTGTTAACCCACTCTAAGTTTCCTATATTTTCAAGTACAAGATCTAGGCTATGAGTTGTATAACCACTATAAGTAATATGAAAAGGAAGATACTTACTTTCTAAATTCTATAATGTGGCTTGCACTTCTTCTTTTTTTAATTCCATTATCAATGACAACTTGTACAACAATTTCAAGTCCGACTTGCTCTATTGCATTAAAATTATTATTTGCAATATATGTTGTCATTTTTACTCTTCAACTTGTATCAATAGCACCAAGAAAAAATTACACCTTAGAGACATACACTTAATACATTCGACAAGGGTGTATTAATAGTACTTGAACATCACATATTGGTATTATTGTATATCTACTTTCAATCCCAATTGATAATGGTACTTCTAACTCTTTAAATAAATCATTTAAAACTTTCATCAATAATTTCATCTTTCATATAATAAACAAACATTGATAGGGCCATGATCCAATTCTAATAGCAATCAAGTCAATACATATGACTGAAAGGAAAATGGAACATGGTCCTATTTTAGTGTGAAATTGAAATCTATTTTTTATGTGTGACCAAAGATTTAATACATGCAATGGAAAAGAAATAATGGAACAAAATCCAATTTTAACATGCAAGTGAAAAGTTAAAACTTTAGGATAAATTTTATATTTTAAATTTTGTGATGTTGGAAAGTTTTCCCTTGACACCAAAAACATGCATAAAAATAAATTTTAATGTGTGGACAAAAAGCTATTACATGTCATCGAGAAAAAAAATTAAATCTGAAGGTGAAACTTAAAAATAATATATACAATTGAGAATAGAAAATACAAATACATCTGATTTTAATTATAACTGAAATTTTCATACATTCAACTAAAAGGAAAATGGGAAAATTTTCAATTTTAACGCATGGTCAAAACTTAAAACATGAAACCAAAAAAATTTTAAATAATAATGCTAAGTTGAAAGTGTGATTGAAAAGTTAATACATTTGACTCAAAAACTATTTTAGGAAATTCATTTTATTTGATGCATGCAATGATCAATTGAAAGGAAAGAATGAAAATATATTTTATGCTGTAATTAAAAACTCAATGCATGAAAAAACTAAAATGAGAACAAATCTTAGGGTATAGGGTTAGAGATAAGCTACAAACAAGCAACTGAAAATAAGAAGATATCAAATGAATTTAAAATGGGTGATTGAAAACTACATGCAATTGACCAACTACAAAGTGAAGTCAAGAATTATTTTCAATAAAATTTGATTCAGAGCTTTAAATACAAACGATCAGGGGGAAAAAAATAAAATGAAATGAAAACTAAATTGAAAATGTGCTACTTTGAAAACTACATACAAGCAACTAATGATTTTTAAAAAAAAACATTTGTTACCAAAAATTACAAGGAAGTAGCTGAAAATAAGTAAAATTTTAAAAATGATTTAAAATGTACAATAGTAAACAATATACAAAGTGAATGCAATTTTTAAAATTTTAAGGCTCAAACAAAACTACATACAAGGGATTGAAAAATATATATATATAATAAGATTTTAAAACATGTGACCCAAACCTACACATATTGAGTAGAAAAGTTATACACTCTCAAAGGCATTAGGGAATGCATCGATGCCATTTTGGCATGATCCATGTTAGACTTTGTCAGCCATAAAAGTTTCATGGCATGATATCTTTTTCCATTTAACCAAATATTCTCATTCATGCCCTTTCAAGTGCCTTAACAGAAGCACACCTTCAACCTCAAATCTTGATCATTATCAATGACACCCTATGGAGATCACAACTCATGACCCTACTCTGGCCTCTAGGTGTCTTTGGCAATTGGCTTCAAAAATGAGAAATTGGAAGGTTATGTGAATTTTTAAAAATTGTTTGAAACTTTAATTGATGACATAGCTCCACTTGGCTACGACACTTTTTTTTTGGTTTGTTCGTTTTAGGAGGCTGACTTGAAATCCTCACATTTTGTGAGCAAAATCCCCCTAGGTAGATAGATAGAGGATGGACATCGATGGTGGAAGATATATCAAGTTATGTGACTTTTCCTTATTGGCCCAAATCGTGCTCAAAGATCACACATGTGGATTTTTCTTTGAGCAAGGCTCGTGCATGGTTGACAAGTTCATGTTGCAAGGAGTTATTCAAATAGATTCAAATGAACTAATGATACTTCACATTTTCATTTTGCAAATAATAGTATTTTGTATTTCTTTCTTATAATCTTTCATGAACTGAATTATGATATTTTTTATAAAGTAAATCACAACAACTATGATAAAAATGCATTATCTTAAAACTATGTTTTAGTACCTGATTATTTATTTTCAAAGTAAAAATTTAATAGTTAAAATAGTTTACAATGAGTGTACCCAAAAAAGGTTTTTTCTATGTCAGTGAATGGAAGTTTCGTGCATATTAATCACAAATCCTAGTTTTACATTGGGAATACTACTTTCCGTGCATACAAGTTTACCATGCTTTCAGTTAAACAAACATTTTTCTTCCTAATATTTACTATTTTTCATTTAGAAGAGCTTATAATTACAAATGAATAATGTTACAAAACTTGCATCTATAATATATTTCATGAACATGTTTAAATAAAAAGCACCTTCAGATTTTCAATCCTTTCACAAGTCCTTTATCATAACATTTATAAAATTCCAGGAACAATCTATCATCACGTACGAATGTCTTCACAAGCTTTATAACATTGAAAAACTACATAAGAACCAAACAAACATGTCAATTAAATTCATGTTGCAAAAGTATAAATTAAAAACATGTGAATAAATGACTAAAATTATACTCACTTACAACAATGGCCTATAAGATCTCTTTGTCTTTTGGATTCCTTGTATGATGTTAAAGACTTAGGCAGTAAAGTAACATTGAATCACACCAATGTTACTCCAACATGTGCATGGACATATTCTGAACTTTTTTTTTGCAGTATCATTGTCCCATGATTTCTCAAGCAACCAATCATATGTATCAAGTAATTTTGTACCTTTTGACTAAAATCTCCATCTTAAACTTTGATTAAGCTCAATGGCCTCCATTTTGTTGTTGCAAGCTTGAAAGAAAGGCATGACAAAATCACAAAATACAAATAAAAGGTTGGATCCTTTTGGGGCATGGACAAAAATGATCACAATAAACATGAATGACAAGGGTTTTCTCAATTTTTTTTTGTCCAAAACTTATAATGAATGTCAAATATTGGTAATGACCTATAAGCTTCATACCTTGACTATTTGATCAAAAATCTAATGTACCTCCATGTTATGCTTCAACTAGTGAAATTGATCATGCAATTTTTCCAATGCACAAACTTCATCACATAGGTTCTTCACATTGCAAATTAGATAAGGGGTTTCATTGGAACAATCCAACTGCAATAATTTTGTACCATGGGTTCAAAGGTCTTTCCAATGATCTTTTTTTTGTGTATTTACAATGAACTTGTTTATATTCATGTGCTTTGTACATGGGAAGGCTAAATGGTCACACTTCAATGAAGTCAAGTGTATTGACCACACATGCAATTGTACATACACATTGAAATGCCTACACATCCTCCACCTCTTCAAACTCCCCAAAGTTCCATCAACAACACAATATTGCTCTAGTTCACATCATCCACCTACATAGAAACGTAAAAAGTTTTCCAATAATTTTTATTTTTTACTCCTTTTCACATATGTTGTCATGTTGGCATGGCTCAAAAGGTTTTGTTAAAACAAGCATGGGAACAAGTTTGACCGCAATTTTTTTAATTGATTTTCTTTCAACATTTCATTTCTATAATACAACATAAAGCAATTATAGATGAATTACTGGAATAACTATTGAATATAACACTTACACATGTACATTACTAATAGGTAGGATAAAAGGAAAGTAATCTAATGTGTGGCAAAAAATAAATAGAATTTACTAAAAAGAATTAGTTTATGATTTATTTAAATGGACTATCAAAATGTTAATACTTGCAGGTGAGAAAAAACTAACAAGTTGTGAACATTATAAAAATTAAACAATATTAAACCCGTTAAGGAATTTATGGATTTAGAATGTGATTTAATGGATTGTAATACACCAAAACATGTTGTTATTTTCATATGAAACCAAATGTTAAAATTTGAAGTTTTACAAATTATAATCATGATGTATAGGTCAAGAACTTCAATTGTAATTGTAAATTCATGTTTTAAACATAAATGTATTATTTAATAGGCCACCAAAATTTTAATGCATTTGTTGAATGAAAAGATGAAGTTCACAAATTTGCAATTGATTGTGAATCATGCACAAAAGAATATCAAGGTTTTCAAGACCTTGGTGTGACACATAGTGATAATAGGGTGAAAGACATGTGATTTATGGTTTAAATGCAATTGATTTTATCAAAATATTAAGTCTTTGAAAATGTAAAATTTGAAACCAAGAACCAAACTTAATTTGAACATATTTCAACTACATGAAAAATGGAAAAGAATTACAATTCAAAAATTAAAATTGTTGTGATCACTTGTATGGTATTTACAAAAAGAATTGTCCATCTCAATTTGCAAGCATTCATGTAGTGACCACAAATTGAATCATTTCTTTTTATTTTTTCCTTTTTTCCTGCCTTCTTTGTTTTTTATAAAGCTTCTATGACAAGAAGCCATTCATTCTCCCATGCATTTAATTTAATTAATGACTAACATTGAAAGACAATTGTAACTCTTATAACATATTCATGCAACAATGTAAAAAACACACATGACTTAACAAATTTATGATATTTTCAAAATTGCTTAAATACATTTGATTATTTAATATATGGGAAGACTTAACACATGTTTGTAAATAATTGCTGAAATTTGAAATTTTCATGTCAAGAATAATGTTTTGAAAATATTCCAAAATATTATGTATTTTTCTTCACAAAATTTTGTTCTTTGAAAAAAATATTTGTTTAAATTACGTGATTTTTAAATGCCAAGATGTTATGGTAGTAACTAAAATGTTAATATATAGAAATGATATCCATGTATAATAAATTGTGCAATAAACAAGATGAATTGTTTTCATATAATATGTCATATTTGCATTAAGGACAAGGATGACCAAATGCATTTAAAAAGACATACAAATTGTTTGATCTTAACAAGTTCTACTTGTTTTATAGCAACACCTTCATCCCCTATCCTCTTCTACAATGTCAATAACAATTCAACATGTTTCCACAAGTAACAAGATATTTTAAATTCATATATAAAAAAAACCACCAATTCAGATACATTGAAAGTTTTTTAGGATTTATCATCAATTAATTGTAACAAGGACAATGTTGGTCATTTGCCCATATAATTAATGATGCTCCAAATTAAGATTTTAACTAATGAATTTCCATAAACTTAATGAAAAGATCACAACTTGATTCAACATACATTGAAATACTAATGGTACCCATGACCTTCGGACACCCATGGCTACGCCACTCCAGCCACCCCGAACGCGCAGTGGTCCCGACCGACGTTGTGTGCGTATCAGAACCAGTCGTGTGTACCCTTAGGTTATCAGTCCGAGTATTTACTCCCTTACTCGACGTGAAAAAATCCAAAACCCTGGTTCTGACATTTTGAACCTTGGTTCCCGAAAATTTTGGAAATTTTCGAAAACATGCTCCTCTATATAACCACTGGTTCTTTCGGTAGTGACGCACTCCCAACTCCTTAAAGGGCTCAAATGTGAGCCCGAGTAGAAAACAACGGAAAAGGAGGAGTTGGAGCACACTCCCTAGCTCACAACCCTTTGAGGGGTAGAGGGGCGGGTTGGAGCTCCGGGATGGGACTAGGAAGAGTTGACAAGCTTTAGTCACTCACACGGGCCTGCACACAAGCCACACAAAGTGGTTAGTGCAAAGTTGGAACACCCTTGGTGCTAAGATGAGCCACGAGCAACACGGACACACAAGACTTACCACGGCCCGGACTTGGGGGAAGCCACCACCTTCCCCCTTATAGTATACTATGTGACTCTTCACGGAGGCTACATCCAAATGGCTATTTTTCCTGGGACTCCCGAATGAGAGTCCCGAAATCGCGCCAAATGGGACTCCCGAGACTTTGGAGCCCCATAACTTTGTGAACAGACCTCGGATTGCAATGCGATCTGAAGCAGAGTTGTAGCTCTCGTCGAGAGCTTTCCAAATCCATGTTGCACTCCCGAATCGGACATCGAAAAAAGGTCGATTCCCGACTTTTTGTGGTCGGGAGTCAAATTGGCAGTTCGACTCCCGGCCCTTCTTTGGGCCATAACTTGTGTTTCAGATGTCCAAAAGAGCCAAGCGAGCCCATTTTAGACATCTACGTTCCAAGAGCTTTTCAATGATATAAAGAATGCCACGCGCCATAGAGTTTTGACCCCTGCAATCGCTCTCTGAAGTTTCGAGAGTCCACCGGGACTCTATCTCTCAAGGTGGGAGTTGCCTTGGGAGTGTGAAGGTTCACTCCCTCATACTCCTTCACACTTTCTAACACTCCCAGAAGCATGTGATGTGACTCCCAGGCTCCCTCTTACTTTAACTCCCGGGTTTCCTCTTGGCATGCACTCTTGCAATGCCTTTGCCTTGACTCCTGGGCTTCCTTCCTCTTGGCCCGCAACCTTGCAACCCCCTTAGCCTTGGTCGCGAGCCCAAAGCTAGGGTTGCGACAGGTAGTGGGGGGGGGAGGGGAAGGTTTTTATATCCGCCTCTGGTGCGGTGGGAGAGGGATGTGATCCGACCGTCATTCCTACCCTTCGGATGGCTACAATGCTTTATGTAAATGGTTTGTACACGGAAACCGTGGTGGTCCAACCCCCGTCACAGACTGACAGACAGACAAACAGACTTAATGAATTAATATATTAGATATATATATACATAATAAAAGATTCATGCAAATGTGTTTTTATATATTTATGATATGAAAATTTGGATTGTCACACATGTCATTATGCCAATAGATTGTTAGTAACCATTGATTTTGTCAAAAGACATGCATAATTATTTTAGTTCATTTATTCATATTATGTACACAAGCTTAAAACAATGATCAAATGAAATTTTGCATGTATAATGTTTTGTAAACACTCATAAATTCTTATTCAATTTTTCTAAATTTTGACTTTATATGAAAAAATTCAAATGTGGATTTCAAAGATAATATTATTTGCATGTATACTTCTTGAAACCATTATTTGATCATTTTCCTTTTGTACCTATTGAATCTTCAAATTTTTTAATCTTTTATTTCATTTTTGTTTAAATAATTTAAATGTTTAGAAAAGAAAGAAAAGAAATATTCATATCATTTAAAACATGTTTAAATAAAGGTATAAGTGGGTTGTGCTATATAGTAATGTCATGATGCATACAACTTAATCAAGTTATCACAACACATATCAAAATTATTTTTAGCTCAAAATAAATGAGTTAAGAAAAACATTGAGGAGAATATTACATCCTTCACGTTTTTGGTTTAGTAATTATTTTAATTGTTTTTGTTTCACATAATACATACATAATGATGTGAACAACATGTGTTGTATAACATTTTAATTGAATGCAAACCACAATGAAGGAGAAAAAAATATGTGCATGTGCTCAAACATAGAAAACTTATGACGAAAAATGCTCCATCATAAATCACCATCTACATGATAAAAAAAAAAATTTAATATTTTAAATTTTATGAGCAACCTTCATTTTCATTTCATGTTGGAAACACATTTTCATTACCAAGTTTATTAGCTCCCCTTGCCCTTGTAAATACAACTCCCAAATAATTGTAAGAAATCACACAAATTTGTATAATCATGATATATGAAACAAAAGAAATGAATTGGAAGAAGTAAAGAAGGGGATTGGATACCATGGATAATATCAAAATGACTCTACATGCTAATTACAAATGCATTTTTCTATTCTCACTTTTTGCATTGTTGTTTGTTCATGTGTCAATAATTTTTGGAACAATGTCAACATATCCACATGAAGCTTAACCACACAACACATTTCCATATTTCAATGATATCACATATTGAAATAACCTTGATATAAATGAATTTTGATTAAAAAATGATGATGATATGATGCAATGTATAACATGTAATAAATTTTCCTTATTTGCACCAAGACAAGGAAAGAACAAATTTTGCAAATACTTTTGAAGTGCAAAACACAAATTCATTCCTAGTAGTGTATTTTGTGCCTTTGGCCCAACTGTGAACACATTGAGGGTTCAACTCATTTTTCCTTCCGAACCCAATTTCTGCAATTTGTTTGGATTTCCAACAACAAAATTTACTCCAAAATCAATATCTTCCACACCTTAGCTTTGAAAATTATGAAATAAACTCTATTAAATCCGACTTGCCAAGGCCTTTCCAAAAACACTAAGAACACCTCCTAATTCCAATTTAGTTTTCAATTTCAATTTTATTTAATAATCAATAGCTTCCACACCATAGCTCCAAAAATCATCAAACCAAGTCAATGCACCCCTTACTCATCTACAACTTTTGACAACACCAAGAATGCCCCCAACTTCCAATATCGTTTTTAGTTTCAATTTTTATTTAATTTTCATTGAAAAAATTATTCAATAATCAATACCTTCCACACCATAGGTCCAAATTGTCTCAAATCAAGTTGATGCAACCCTACTCATCAACAACTTTTGAAAGCTATCAAGAGTGCAATATGAAGTGTTGTGGTTCGGGAAATCTTATTGTGACAAACAACAAAACAAAACAAACAACCTTGCTTCATAAATAAATACATAATTGAGACACAAAAAGATACAAATTACAAAAGATATTGTTCCATTCCATTCAAGAGAAATATATCCAACGAATCACATCTAGAATTGTCATAGTGACAACCACCATTGAACCCTATACTTGGTTCACCCAAACCAGTTTCCATTATCATGGTCATTGGAATGATACTAACAATGTAAGAAACTATAAACCTAACATTAAATGTACACTTTATGAGAATATTATTAATACCTTAAAGCTACAAGAGGAATTTGTCATCACATTCAATTTTACATTTTATATAAATATAAATTTGAATATTCCTGCTTAATAAATATGCAACTTAAAAAAGTAATAAACCCCCCTTCTTGGTTTCATGTAAACCCCAAATGTGGAAAATATGGTCTTCTTGCAACTACTGAAATACACACCCACACAAGAACGAATTCTCAACTACATGTGTTCAACACCAATTTTTTTTATTCATTCACATGCACCACTGTTCTTTCCAAGTTGTGGGCATAAATGGGGGGAACAGGGACACAAACATGTCCTCAAGGTCCTTCTAAAGCTTGGTGAGCTTTTCAGAGATCAAGAAGCTGTCGTGAATTATCATCAGCTGTTCTTTGCTATTTCTTAAGCCATCATGTATTTTGCTAAATCTTCCATCTCTTTGTACCATCAAAAAGGGTGAAGACATAAGCCCAATTCTTGTAGCTTCTCTGTTGTGTATCCTTTACCTCTGCTAGTATTACATGCAGACACCATATTCTAGAACAAAGGGACTTGCAAAACGAAACTACATGAACTCCAAATTGCCTCTACATAATCCATGGAAACATTATTACAATTTAGAAAACATACCTTAAAACCTTTTTGCACCCTC
>Ga0209611_10014732_pt1 | contig 10368 bp, 2 predicted proteins | sample S1TSphgellanicum_3_FD_187693 | JGI IMG/M metagenome (GOLD analysis project Ga0209611, IMG submission 187693) | Host-associated microbial communities from peat moss isolated from Minnesota, USA - S1T2_Fc - Sphagnum magellanicum MG (SPAdes) (version 2) | ecosystem: Host-associated > Plants > Peat... | reverse complement strand
TGGGTCATAATTTTTTTAAAATTCATATATGCTTATAAATCATGGATTTGAAAATGTTTTTGTAACCAATCATGTTTTGCCACATAGGTTTGACTAATTAAATACCACATAGGTTGGGTTAATTAATATATTTGTTTTAAAACTCTCTTAGTGAAGCACAATTGGTTCCTTATATTGCAATTGCACTTAGACCCATTTATTACTTTGTCATAAAAGAATTTGTGCCAATTTTAAAAATATGTTAAGAAAAAAGGTTTATTCAACATTCCAAATTTCCAACTTTCGTTTTAATTTTTTTAATTTTCACATAAATTGTTGAATTTCTTTAAATTTTTGTTAATTACTATAGATTAAAAATAAAATAGGAAACGCATCATGGAAAGAAACATTTCAAATGTGTTATCGTCGTTTTGAATATGTTGTGATGCATATTAGCCTTATATTTGTACATGTTATCTTTGAACATGTAATAAAAGATGTCTGACTTGTTTTGGAAAAAGTTGAAAGAATTTAAATTTAAGGTCAAACTAGAAAAATGTGAATTTTCTAGTCCAATGAAATGGAATTCCTTGATTACATCATTTTTATTCATGCCATCAACATGGACCTTCATAAGGTTTAAGTTAATGTTGGTAGATTCCTAGATTTGGAGTGCTAAACTTGGGGGTTCAAGTTCAAATTATTGTGACCTTGACCTAAATTGACACCCTTTTGGTGGAACCAAAAGAAAAATTGTGTTGTGGAACTAGCCATTTGTTAGAACCACCATCATAAACTTCCTAGACCACAATTTCACAATGTTGTGTGTCTAAAACACATATGAAACATGTATAAATACAATCCAAGATTATAATGTGGATGACTTTATAATGGAATAAGATGTTCAAGATTTTCATCCATACTAAAATCTTGCATTCTACTTATATGTGCTTCATACATGTTTTAAATGCATGACATCCATGTCTAAACAATAGAAACCTAGATGAAAAAAATTCACACAATTACTATCACCAAATTGTGCCCCATAAGTTTGTGACGTGAAACCAAAACCGTGAAAAAAATCTTGAATACAAGTTTAGGTTGTTGAACAAGTTGATTTTCTTTAAAAGGTTGGCATGTACATGTTGAACTTTATAAGTATTTGATTAAAACTAATTAGAACTCCATAACTATATAATCCCCAATTTTAATTTGTTATAAAACTTCAAACCTATAAAATTTCTAATTTTTGGGAGTGTGTAGTATGTACATGGAACTAGACTTGGTTTTCAAACTGAGCCTAAAGATTCTTGAATTTGAAAAAAAAAAGTGCTAAAACCAAAAGTATAGGTTCAAAAATTTGAAAAATTAGGCTTGAACCCACACTTCAACCTATCAAAACTAAAGTTGAAGTTACTTTTTAAAAGGAAGAATCAACCAACACCAATTTAAATCATTATGGATTGAGTTGTATGCATATTTTGGAAGTGATATTCCATGTTCTATTGGGTGAATACTAACTTTTATTTATGCTTCAACACCCATTATTCCAAGATAACCCTTTTCATTTCTTTGATTATGAAGGATTGACCTTTCTAATGGGACCTAAAAGCTCAAATTGTTTCAATCATTGAAGGTTTCATTTGCAACATTTTATTTTTTGATTCATGTTGGCATTTCTAAACCATGTTTTTTGGAGACTAACAATTTTGCATTAGGATTTTTTTAAACATAAACTAAAGATGATGATTTTTTCCATCTTGTTGGTTTACATTTTTGGAAATTTCTTTGTTGAAAATATCTAAGATTCATGATATATATATATATATATATATAAATAATTATTATTGACAAATTTGAGGTCAATAGTTTCATTTGTTTGAAAAATTCAACTTGAAATATATTTGAAAACTATTCACAATAACACAAACCAAAACATGTGAAACAAATGTACTCATTAGTAAAGTTGTGAATAAGTTCATGTTGAAAGTGTGTGTTGTGTCTATTCAACAATGTTTCAAATATGCATTGAAATGAATGTTAAATTTGAAATGAATATAATGAGTATGCAATACCCAAAAACTCAATATAAATAATGTAATTAATGTCTTTATGGTCAAAATGACTTAAAGTGTACCATGCATATAACCATTTAGTAAATACAACTACTCTTTATTTGAAACCATAAATGAAATACATATTAACAAAAATAAAATGTTTTGTTCTTTATATTTACAAATTCAAATGCATTAATCAAATATATGTCATTTGAAGGCTTTAGAATTTATGCAACATGAATTAATGAACTAAACCTTTATGCAAATGTTTATGTTGTTGTAATGGCATGAAGCAAAGGAAAGCCAATATAAATAGACTGTTTGATTTGGACTTTGGATTACGTTAATAACCTCATTGATATATAATGTCATGATTTTTAGGACCACTTTATATATATATATATCCAAGGTGGATGGTTACCACATGTTTTTAGTGATATGCCAAGTGGCATTTGTTTTTGGCTAATGATTACAGTTGACTATGCACAAATTATCTAGCTTGAAATGAGTGTTCTTTTGTGTTTGGAATTCAAGTGGCTACAATTTTTTCCACCTTTTTATGTAGGGGCTATCAGATGCAAAGGAAGGTAAAGTGGATAGCAACAAAACCTTGACATAATAGTTATTGTGGCTATTGAACAGTTTGAAAAATGTGTCAAAATATGTCATGATGCCAAAATCTAAACCAAAGACGAAAAAGTTAAAGTATATTCCAAGCTCATGTTTCTATCAATTTTATAATCTAAAATAATAATAAAAATAAAATGCAAACACTTTGAAAAGTCATTGAATTGACTAGCCACATTGTAGATTCCTTCACAATATCATATGAAGTAGAACCTTCATTCATTGCCATGTTGTTCCATAGGCTAACCATTACTATCTTTTGACTATAAATCCCACACCATCTTCATCCAACAACTTGACAATAAAATTTTCCCATAGTCCATCAACATGTAACCCAAGCTCGAAATAGAAATGTTTACCTTTGGATGTTGAATTTTACATTTTTCCAAGACCAATTTGACATGCTTGCACACATCTAGTTGAAGGGGAATTGAACCCCAATCCCAAATCAGGAATTTTTCCCACTACAAATTGAGCATTAACTACACTCGCACTCATGTTAAACATACATAAGAAAAGCAAAAAATCAATTGTCTTTTAGTCCATGATTGAATTTGCGAGATTGTTACACTTGACAACTAGAGGCCCAAATGTGCTTTCAAAACAAGTGCATAATAACAAAACACATGCATCATCATAACCCTTTTTTATTCATTGTGGGCTTATAAGCATTATGATACAATTCTAATATGAAACCAACAAGTTTAATTCCATTAGTAACCCATTATAACATCCTTTTTTAGAAGCCAAGACTATAGAAAGCTATTGTTGCATATGATTATTGATGTGATTGGCAACTCCATCCTCTTACACAATTCACAAAGTCTTCTTACACAATTCACAAAGAGTAGTGGGTAGATGCAAGCTACGGTGGCTCACTTTTTTTGTCCTTACATATTTTTTACATAATACACTTTATTCAAATGCCACAAATGCATTTTAAAATCCTCAATTTGATAAAAATATTTATGGATTATGATTTTAAACTTGAATAAGAATATTATTAAGGGGTGAAATTCAATAAACATACACTAACCATATAATAATGGACTTTTAAAGTGGACATATGCATTAACATTTGAATGCACTTTCTGTTATGATTTCATCTCAATATTTTTTATATGGACTCACTATATGATACATGATGGGGAAAAAAAATGGATTGAAAAAAATTACAAAAAAACTTTAATCAATAAATAATTTTGGACTTTTGAATGGTTAGATTCAGGCTTTATTTTCAAAAGTCCCAATCTTGGTCATTTTTTGTTGGATTGATATTTTTTCCCCCTTAACATGTATAATAAAAAGTTTTTTAAATGGGCAACCTTTCATATGAAATTTATTAATTGATTAATCACCACATATGGCCCCCCTCAACATTGGTTTTTAACATTTTTTTTCCATTCTAGTGTTATTTTTTCCATTTATATAGACTTTTGGGATCGGGACCCTTGCCACTTTTGAGCCACCATAGCTTGTATCTACCCTAGTTCAATTCCTCGAAGGTCTCAAATGGCCATAAATAAAAGTTATAAAGAAACAATGAGGCAAGATTCTCCTATTAATATATTGTGTTACTTTGCACCAAGTTGTATTACTCAACTCATTAGAGTTTCATTAAACTCAGAAAGCAAATGCATTAAAAGAGCAAGAATAATAATAAATTAATACATTTAGATACAAATCAATAAAGCTCTTGGATTATATGTCAAAATAAAAAAATATTGACCTATGGTTTAGCGAAGTAATATAGGTACAACTAAATGAAATCTACTTTTGTTAAACAATACTCATTGCAAGAAAGGGCTTTATTCATCTAACAAGACAAAGGGTTAAAAGCTTTATCAAAAGTGCTGCATTCAAAAAATGAACATTTGTATTGTGTTCATATATAAATTCCTAAACCTTTTGGACTTCTAATAGTTTTAGTAGTACAAAACACCATAAGACATATAATTGTTTTCCAACACATGTTTTATAATATATTATTGTTTATAATTATAACGATTATTGTAAAAAAAAAGATGCTTGTAAACATGTGTTGTAGAAATTATTTATATTTTTGGCATGAATGAGAACAATAATCATTTAAAAATATATTTTGATGTTTATCATTTTTTAAAACCTTTTTTTAATTCTTATTTGCCTTCACAATTCTTAATTTTTGTTTTCCCCACTTATGTGTGACCATTTCAACAAACTTCATAAAGTAATGATCGACAAATTTGTGAAAACCAAACTTCAAACTTTTCATGAGAATTTTCTTGAATAATGTGTTCAAGGTTTTAATGGTGATTTCATTTTGGATTTATAAATTTTTTGATAGTGGTTTGTAGTGGTCAAAATGGATTAAAAAAAAAATTGCAACAATGTTCAAAAAGATTGTAAATGAAGAGAAACAATCACAATTAGAATGTGATATACAAGTTGTCAACAAACAATTGATTCAATAACTATTGGTTGCCACAAACCATATTAATGTCATGTTGGTAGGCCAATGAAGGTTGTAGCTACACTATTATCTCCATGAAAAATAAAGAAAGAAAGAGGATGAAGAATCACCTACTAGGGATGGGAAGTAGCCAAATAAGAGAGGGATATCCTACACAAAGCACTTCCAACTTCATTTATGGCCTCCCAATATTGCTATAATAGAAAAACATGGTAACAATTTTGGAACACTACACTTTTTGAAATGACCTTCAAGAAGCCCAACATGTCAAATCCTTACGAAAATTGAGTAGGTCATGCTTATGGGAGTGGTTCATTATTAATGTTGAATTAAAACCAAACTATATGCATGTAGTGGAGGTTGGGACAACCGTGAAGTTTAATAAAAAAAACTATCCATAAACTATTGGAAGAACACCCATAAATTTGTGATTTACTTGGTGCCATGTTACAAAAAAATGAAACAAGCTCGACAATTGCTTTCAACCAACATTGTGTAATCTATTTTTCATAGTATGATCAAATCTTCAACACCTGAAATTTTTAAAAGGCCCTAAAAGGTTTATAATCATAAGAGAGTGGACACAACAATTCATAAAACAATACATGAATTGGTTTTTCATAATGGTCGCAATGGCAACAAATAAACTACCACCTAGTTGATATCAACATGGATGCAACATGGCTTATCAAGTAGTTTGCCTAATGAAGCCTTATAATATTTCACCGACCGTTATCATCAATAATGACCAAACATGGGTTCATCTCATTCAAACAACAAGAGAAAGGACTTGGGAAAGCTAAAGAACACAACATATCCAAGTTTTACGGGTTGAAGATAGGAGGCAAGTTATGTTAGTTGTATTTTGAGTTACGAATGGTTTTTTTACTTATGCTTTAAATTGTTTTCTTAGGTACTATTCATTGTTGTTTGCCATTATAAACCTACTAAAGGAAAAAATAAATGCGTGAGTTTAGGTTGGGACCTCTCCTTTAGTGAAAACCATTGGTCAACATTAGAGACAACAAAGTAATTCATCCATAAGATCCTAGTGTCATATGTGCACATTCAAATCAATCACATAGGGTAATTATTAGAAAATTAAAAGATGGTGTAGTTGTTGGATTGTTGTGTGCAAGAATGATGATGTTTTTAACTCAATGAAATAAACATACTTAAATATCTTGGTCATATTTGTTCCATCTAATGCATTAGGGTCTTCTAGCTAGTTGATATCATTTTACAATGCCCATTAAAACATGTTTTCAAAGCACAATTAGTTTTTGAACTACTATAGTCATCAAACAATAAATCATTGAGGATCAATAAAATCCATAAATTGATTCAAGATTAATAGTTCCTAGAGCCTCACATTTGTGAAAATGATTACATTGTGCATGGAAGTAAGCGCACAAAACATGGAGGAGACCATAATGAAAAGTTTGGATAAAACATGAATTATTAGGGCATTCAAAAGTGAATTTCAACTTGCTACAATGGAAGAAAATATAATCACTTCCTTATTCAATGTCACACTAAACATTGAGAAACATAATGAAACAAAGATTGAGATTGATCCAACAAAAGTAACATTGACAATAATATAAGAATATTTACAAGTATAATCACAATGTTAATTATGATTGCAAGTTGTACAACTATTGGTAGTACAAAAGGACTAAAATAACTATTTAGGAAATAGAAGACATTGATATAAATGTTACTTGTAAAGACTTTTAAATCATATTGTATAATAGTATTGTTGCCTGATTGGGCTTTACTTCCTTTCATTCCTTTAGGAAGGTGGTATTAGTGTTATTAGTAGTTGCATCTAGGTCATTGTTGGTTGGTGCCATAGATCAATGTTAGTAAAGTTGTATCTATAGTCTATTGTAGAAATGTGGACATGTGCACCAATCCTATTGTTGGAATACATCAAGTTCAACACAAGCAATGGTGTTTGATTAAGAGATATAAGGTGAAAAATATTTACTGTTCATCTTAGACATTTCTTAGTTCACTAGGGTCTATTTAGATAAAATCCAAATGAGTTTTGCATGTTTATAATGTGATTATTTAAGACATATTTGGAGTGATCTTTCACTTGTCTTTGGATTCATCTTCATGTAATCAATATTCTTAAAGAAGATTGCCAAGTTGTTTATGAAATGTCAAATATATCCAATCTTTGGCAGACATTATTAGTATGTAAAACTTGTTTGGTTGATAGGAAAATCATTAGTACAACAAAAATGTCTTCATTTTGACTAAGTTTTCCATATCTAAAAACCCAATGAATTGAACAATCTATAATCGTTTTAAAACATGCAATAGTTGAAAAAACATTCAATGACAATAAAAAGTAAATAAAGATATATTTGAACCACAACATCATTTTCATAATTGCAACCGAAATGTGTACATGAGCAAAACAAATATGTCAAACCTTGCAAGGAATATATCAAAAAGTTATTATACAAATTTAGTACTTGATTATCATTCAACATGTTTTAGGTCCCAAATAAAACACATTTGATTTGTTATTTTCAACAATAGTAAAAAAAAAATTATTAAAAAAAACATTATGGAAAATGATCGTGAATAACAAGCTTACATGACATTAATTGATCAAATTTAGGTTTTTAAAAAGTAAGTTTTGACCTACAATGCAACTTTGCTTCCAAGAATTATTGCATGTTCCCAAACCTAGCATGTTTACCAAACTTCTTGACATCAAAACCACTAATCACATTCTCATGGAGTTGCTTTAAGATATCTATGTCAAAATTGTAATTTAATGCATGAAATTTTCATTGGTGCTATTTCTTCAATCTTTGGGCAATGCCACAAAGAAGCATTGGACATTAACATTAGGATATCCTCTTGCATTTATGTGTTTGTTTACTTCCCAATGGTTTACAAACTCCTACATAGGCAAGGTTTAGGGACTTAGGTGAAATAAAGCGTTGATGGATTGAAGTTTGTTTTAGAGTTTCTTTCATAAAAAAAATAGGAAACAACATGATAAGATGTCAAGAGAAAGTAGCTTGTGAACTTTGAGGCACATGTCAAAGTTTAAAACCATAACAATCATGCACCCCAAAGAATGATCAATGGATTTGACAACATAAAGCTAAAATGGTGAACACCATTTTACATTACTATATTGTAAGAACAACTATTTGTGTTTTGGAGCAACCCACGTTCACACCTTGGGCAATATCTCATGCCTCACCTTTCTTACCTTGGAAAACAATCCTAGTAGTGTCAATGATGGTGAAATTGGGGCAAAACACATATTATGTTTACATCACTATTGGTTTTATCAATATCCTAGAACATTTTTAGACATTCTTTAATCTTCACTTGGATTGTTTCAACTATTATTGAAACAAACATAATGACTAGATTTTAGTCATGTGCGTCCTCCTTGAAAATTAGGAATGTAACCACTTTTAGAATCAACAACAACTGGCAAGGTGGCCGCCATAAGCCTATACTAGTTTCCTAAAAACTCAATGTTCAACTACAAGGTAACAAATGTCGAAATAATTAAAGCACAAAATTTTATATATATATATATATATGATTCCAATAGTTTGGATTTGGAAACTTTGTTTAATTAGAGAAGATAGCAAAGCTCCAAAACACAAGGATTGTGCAAAATCCCCAAATAGAGGAAATTTCAAATCTAGAGACACAAATCATGAGATTGAATTTGAAAGAAAGCTTGATGGGTGTGTACATCCTCCACAATGAGACAAAAATGTTTTTCAATTGACAAGTTTTGAATGTTTCAACCAACATTTTTAACTCTTATGGAACTTTGTTTTGACACACTGTTGGTGGCATTGTTCCATTCAAATGGGAGGTGGAGCTTGACAAGCCATTGAAGGTGGATATATCATCTATTAATTATGAAGCCAACCTTGTCTTTCTCCTTTTATTGCTTGAAAATATAGCCATGAACACATTTTTCTACTTTGGCAATCAATTTTGCATTTATGTAAAATTAATTTTAGGACCTAATCAATTCACATTGCAAACCCATGATCAACATCCATTTGGTTTATGTCACAAGTAGGTGTTGCTACTACATTCTTCCTCTCACACCATTTTCAACATTAGTTTTGAACAATGGGAAAAAGAAAAAAGGTTTCTATGTCAAACAACGTCACCTATTTTTGTTCACGAGTTCAAAACCAAGCTCATGATTGAGTTCAAAACTCAGTTCACAAATCACTCAATGATTACGTGTCAAAGAAATATTATGATGACCCAACAATTAAATCATAAATTTTTTGCCATGGACATCTCAAATTTCCCAAATTTTGACATTATGGGGTCAAAATAGGTCGAAATCGTAGGTGAACATTAAATTGCTTAATTAATCCACATTGGTTTGTCATAATCAAAATCAAATCATTTTTGACATTTTCACAAGTGTTAAAAAAAATAGTTTGATCTTGGATGCCCCAAAATAAATCTTGAGATAGGCAATCAACAAAATGGTTGCCAACACAATTGCATTAAAAATGCAAATCATAGTAGAATTAAACAACCTCATGTTGAGTTGAGTTTTAGTATTTGATCAAAACTTTTTAGACTTGATGACTAACAACAAAGAAGAATGACAAAATGAATCTTACACTCAACGGATGGGTCTTACACTAACTATAGTTTACTCATTAAGAGCGGGAGGATCTTACACCCTACTATATAGTAGGTGTAAGACCCTTCTATTTCAAGGAGTCAATGTAAGGTCCCTCTACACCTACTCTTTAGGATCGCTCTAGAGGGCTTGCTCTTAGCTCTTAAGGCTTGTGATCTACATATGTTTAGGCCGATGATAAGGTCCTAGCATATTATGTAGGAATTTGTATTAATTGGTTGGGGGGCACTCCTAAAGGTCAAATTTGATTGGTCTATCATCACAAAAGAATATTTCACTTTGTGCACACCCCTAGAATATAAATGAGTGCAAATTTAATGTTTCTCCCCTTTGGCTTTACTTGAATAAATAAATAAGTAGGTTACAAAAGTGAAGGATGATGTTCCCATTAAGTGGAGTACTATGTAAGAACAAGTTGGGGAAATATATGGGAACTTGGGGAACAAATTGGGGAATATTTCATTCAATATTAGTAGGAGCTTGGTGGGAACAGATTGAGAAGATATCGGGAACCATATGGAACACATTGGGAACTTCAGAATCTTTAAGAACAAAACCAAAAAAAAAGCCCTTTGGGGTGG
>Ga0209611_10014731_pt1 | contig 10368 bp, 7 predicted proteins | sample S1TSphgellanicum_3_FD_187693 | JGI IMG/M metagenome (GOLD analysis project Ga0209611, IMG submission 187693) | Host-associated microbial communities from peat moss isolated from Minnesota, USA - S1T2_Fc - Sphagnum magellanicum MG (SPAdes) (version 2) | ecosystem: Host-associated > Plants > Peat... | reverse complement strand
ACAACAAAATGCACTAAAAACCTTCTTAACTATGTTGTTTTCCTTCTATAGATAGAGAGTATCAATGGCTTTACAAAGAATCCTTAGCTTGTATTTCTAACATGGAGTGTAGGTTGCTTCAATCTCGAAACAAACTATTACTGCAAAGGAAGGTTCTTCTAAGTTAGGAGTTTTATCATGTTTACCTCCCTTCTCTTTAGTCAATTTGCTCATGCAATTGGTGGAAGGTTCGAGTTTTAGTGGTTTCCTTTCCTCCTTATGGAAAGTATCAAACCACCATCACATATGGATGAAATTGCAAAAACAATTTTAAAACAACAATTTGAACATAACATGACAAATTTAATGCAATCATAACCTTATGAAAGTCGTTCACTCAAAAGATATCAAATCATCACCTTTGAATCCAAATATCAGCAATTAATTACCATGAATCCATTCTTAATTTCATCAAGTCTCAATGACATTTTAATATCAATGAAATTGCAAAAACATATTCAAAACGACAATTTGAAATAACACGACAATGAGTTGTCATCATAAAAACCTTATAAGAATCATTCACAAAATATCAAACCATCATTTTTGGATTTGTATAATAGCTTTTAGTTAACATGACAAAATCCCTAAACATTCATTGACTTCATCAACTTTTTCTTGGCAATATGGAAGGAAACATACAAAAATTTGCTTGAAGTTTTGGGCCAAAAAATTGTACCAAAATTTGCATTTTCAATTTCTATTACATTTTCAAAAGCAAAAAATAACGCTTAGTCACGATGTTTAATAATATTCAAGAAAATGATTGTAACGATTCAATAACATTAACAATATCTTCATTTAAGTTGAAACAACAAAACTTGTGATGGTAAGTTTTGTTTCATTTGAAATTCTTACAAAATAATACAAAGAAAACATTTAAACCTTGATGCAAAAAAAGATAATCTACACAAAGGGTTGTAGATTTTGGCATTTCATCTAATCCTCCTTAAAAGAATCCTTCCAATCAGACTTAACACATAACCTTAAGAGAAAAAATGAACCCAAATTCTTGATCCAAGTAAAAATTATTATTAGAGATTCAAAGAAAAAAATCCAAAAGTAAAAAATGCACAAAAATGAAGATAAAACATGAGGGTTGTTGATTAATATACATGTAGCAATATGTAGATAACATGTGGATAAGAATTGTTGTAGTTTGCGGTGAGAAACATCAAGCACACAATGTTGTTTATTACTACAATAATGATGTTGTAAACCATCATGTTATTTTTATTTTAGGGTTCACATTTTTGCAACAATACCCACAACAACTTCAACCACTTTGTTTGATTTGAAAAAGTTTCCAATGAAATCTACTACAATTGACTATCACCAAAAAATCTTCATGTTTTTGTTAACTTTACATTTGCTTATAATAAAAGAGAATTTTTGAGTGTTCCTATGGTGGAGGGTGCAAACAAACAAAGAGTTTTAATAATGTTGTATTTTTCATCGCAAACATCATGATAATCAATCCCTAATACCTTTCCATTACCTAAATGAAAACCTTTTGAAGGTCATAATTTTCAACTATTGTTTCTTTGGTGGCATTCTCTATCTTCCTCAAAAGAAAAAGTAAATTATTGCATTGGAAAAATTCTTGTTTTTCAACATCTTGTGATCATCACCAAGAAAAAATATTTGCATTTGAAATCTTGTTTTTCTTTATTTCTTTTTTCAAAACCCTTATCATAAAAAATCAATCAACATCCTTTCATTTTGATCATCTTTCCATTTTTTCTCAATTTTATAAACAATGTTGTGTGGGTATTTGATTTTGTTGATAAGCCTCCACCTAGGCTTTTGTATTATGGATTAAGATCAAAATGTAATGAAATCAATAAGGTGAATTGTATTTTGTTAGGTCGTAAGATGTATCACATTGTGTAACTAATTTTTAGCCAATGATTCAAATTTCAAACATGTATTTTAATCTTTGATACATTAGAATTAAAACTAATTTACTAGGCTCATTAATAGTCCTTTAGGTGGTAAGATGTTTTGCCATGACTTATTCCACAATATAATTGGCTTTTGATTGATGATTTAAATTTCAAACACATATTTAGTAATTCACTAAAAATAAAACTAAAAGCAAAAAATTGTGAAGCTAACATATAGTCACATGTCTTACCTAGGAAAAAGGTTCCAATAGTACCTAAATAGAATTTAGGACCAGTTATAAATCTTTAAATATTCAACAAACTAGCACCAAGCCTAATTTGGGTTTTAAAAGGAAAAAAAAATTTAAACAAGCTCTGATTCCTAGTTATTCCAAATATTCGTAAAGAATTATCAATTTTTTTCTTTGTATTTTGGGTTCCTTCATTATCATTTAGGTGTAAACCTCTTAAAATATCTTCCACCTATCATAAGTTACCCACCATCTTGTCAAAATAACTTTTGAATGGTGGAAATTATCCATTAATTTATCCTTTTTTTAAACTTTTAAGAAAACATAAAAATGCATCATTTTTTTAATATAAGAAAATTTCCTAACATGTAGAACAAGAGTTTTTTTTTCAAAAATGAAAAAAATTACAAAATTAGAATAAAAACTAAGGTGATTAAAAAATGTCAATCCTACTATTTTTTATATTTTAATATGTTGAATACACTTGCACAAATAAATTTATGTGGGAAAGAATAATGAATCATAACTCTCAATGTTTTGTATTTTGGATTTCATTCACCTAATACCACAATGCACAGAGGATGTTTTCAAATGAACCCCAAAAACCATCACCAACAATCTTGCTTATATTCCCCATCCATAGACCAAATCCCCAAAGGATGTCTATAAATGAACCCCAAAAACCAAAACTACAAAAATTTCACTCACTTGGAAATCAAAATTTCAACAAGAAATTTTACCATATAAATAATACCCAAATCCACAAAGGATGTTTATAAATGAACTCCAAAAACCATCACTAAAATTCTTGTAAAAATTCCCCATTCCATGATTATTTTTCAAACAATTCAACCTTGGACCTTAGGCATCCTCATGAAATTCATAATTTTCCTTGATTTTTCCATCAGATCCACATTCTTCTTTAAATCTTTATTATGCATGTGTTACAACAAGCAAAAGACATTTGCACAATGGAAATCTAATGTTAATAACATAATGAAAAGTCTATGAATGTTTACATTATGCATGAAATCTTATTAACTACTCATAATGGTGTAAGAATAAATTTTAGATCCATATGTGATAATTATGAAGGTGGTTGAAAACATGGCCAAAAGTAATGTTGATATTGATAATTTTAAGAGGTGGATGAGGAATAAAAATGACATTGAACTTTTCCTTGTACTTGGGAAATTCTTTCTCAAACAAGTTATTTTGAAAGTTTTTTCAAAATCAAAAGTAAGTCTATTTGATCCTGGTTTTTGCACAACAAAACAAACATGATAATCATCTTCATGAACATACAACGAATAAACATTATTTTCAAAAGCATGCAAATAATAATTACCATCATACATTTTAAAAACATGCAAAGAAAAACACCATCATCTTCATTTTCATTGATTTCTGTATGTATATCATAATATTATTTTAATATGTAAAAACAACAATATAATCAATTTTGCTCATGGTGTTTTCTTGATTTATAGAAATAAAATTAATAAACACACTGCTAGAAGAAGGAATAATAATAACTTTGCTAGAACTAATAATTTTAAAACTTTAAACAATAACAAAAAGGTGATTAAGGTGAAAACACACTAGGGTGTATCAATTATGATGCATTATAGTCCTTTTTCAAAGTCCTTTTCTAATGTTGTTTAAAATATGAATATTTGGATGATATTCAAAGTAACATTTTTTTTTTCCATTTCCAATTTCAAGTCATGATGCTATAAGACATATAAAAAAACTATAAATTTTTTGTAAAAAATGTTTTAAATGGTTTAAAAAATAATTACAATTATTGGGATTTTGAAAAGTTCATAAATTAATAAATCAAAATCACATTTGATTCATTCAATGGATCTTTAGTTTCTAAAACATAATTCATCCAATATTTCAAGGTTTCATACACATAAGACTAACACATTATAAGATAAAAGTTCATATCCATGAATTTTGTAAGGTGTGATAGAATTTGTTGCCAAAATTCAAAAGTTCATTACGCATTAAATATTTAGGAATTTGATTTTTTTTTGCATTTTAAAAATGCCAAATTTAATAGCATTACATATGAATCCCTTTTTGATATTTCAATGAAAATGTTAATGTTTTATATTTAAGTTTCAAAAAGATGCAAGAAAAACTATAAATGTGACATCTAAAAAAGGACTGCATGGTGTGTGAATGTCCATCATGCGTAGGATGAACATTAACTTTCACACGAGTATAAACAATAGCAAAGTAGCATAAAAAACTCCATCAATAATTGCATCTTCTCCATAATGAAATTCAGATTTCATGAAACATAAATCATTCAAAATTAAAGGAATGAATTGTAAAAATTAAAAGTCAAATACAAAAAAAATAATTCAAATATAAAATCTTAAGGCAATTAAAAAAATATGAACCCCACATGCCTGTTGACATATTTTACCATTCCTTTGAAAGACATCATTTGTAACAATGTTTGGACATTTTGCATGTAACTTGGAAATTTGTATATGTACAAGTTTGATGAACATAAGTTATAAAAATGAAATTGAATTATTCTCAAACAAAAACACATCCTTAGAAAAAAAATGGAAACATTTACTTTGTTGTTTTGCAAACATCCATCTTTTCATTAAATCCCTCCTCATAATACAACAAGTAACCAAGTTTCAATTCACCTCTAGTAATCCACTCCATTGTTTAATAGTGTAAATGCATATCAATTTGTTTATACCTACACAAAGAAAAACTAAAAATCAAATGCAAAAACACAAAATCACATTAAAAATTTAAAAAAATGCAAATCAAATTTTAAAAAACAAGTTAGATTACCTATTTGTTATGAAAAATAGGATCCATGTGGCTTGTTATTTCCATCCCACATTCCCAAGGAATAAACATTTCATCCATTTGGGTGATTTTGATATCCCAACGAATCTTTTTGGATAAAACCTTATTTCTTAAATCAATAAAATCAATAGTAAGCTTGCCCATGATAAGTTGTAACCAATTCGAACTATAGGAATAATAGTAAACCATATATTTTAGAAGCTCTCCATTTAAGTTTATAACACAAAAATAATATATGTGAGCCATATTTGTCACCAAATTAAACAATAGGGTGACAATGAACAAGCTTTTTATAGGTTTCAATAACATCAATAATTTGATAATTTATGGTAATGTCAATTTGCAAAATAATGAGTAATGTCTATCTTCTAATTTTTGGAGATTCCTTGATAAAATTTCACAATGACACCATTAGGTAATGAAAGTAAAATGAATTCATCAAAATCCACAGTGTGAAGTTCAAAAAACCCCCTATAAAATAAATTCGCATACAAAAGTATTTGAATATGATATTAAAAACCAAATGCAAATGTGGTTGAACACATTGTTTATATTAACATCTTATGTTCCTTTCTAATGGATATCACATCAAAAATTTTAATGAATTTACCAAGACCAATTGCTGAGGTTTAATATTACAAACATCACTTTCACATGATAAATGAAATTAATTCATATGGATGTTCATCCATAATTTCTAATTAAATTTTAGTTCATTATTAATTAATTTTCAATTCACTCTTAATCAATTTCAAGTTCATTTATAGTCAATTCATAATTTACTAATTCATAGTTTACTTTCAATTCATTCTTGATTAACTTTTGTTCAATTCATAGTTAAATTTGAATTCACTCTTAATTAATTTTTAGTTAACTTGTAGTTCACTTGAAATTAAGAAGCCTTTAAATTTATTTTTTTGGTCGGTGGGCACATAAAAACTTCTTTGAATTAGGTCTCCAACTGGGTATAAACAGAGATAGGACCCTCATTATTTTCAGTCTGTCCAACAAAAATCTAAAGCGCAATCTTGTTCGATACTTTATTTTTGAATTTTTTGTTGATGTTTTTTTATTTCATTGCAATAAAGATCTATTTGTATTTTGGTCTTGCACATTTTCTATTTATGGTTTTTTAACCTTTATGTTATAATTTTAGTCCTTTGTTTCATGTTTTGATTTAGATTTGAACCTATTATTTTGTCATCTATTTTGGTAGTTTAATTCATGCATGTGACATTTAGAGAGTTATTTCATTATCAATAATTTTAACATATGATTACCTTACAATATTTGTGAATTAAAATTTTTTTTTAAAAATTTGATTAAACCATGCATTATTGCTATTTTATAAGCCTTCCAATACTTTTACTAAAAATGGATGTTAACAAAAATAAAATAATATATATACAAGGTATTTTTTACAAAACCACAAACCAATATGAAGAAAATTTTAAAAAAACATTACAAAGGTAAAAAAGGAAAAAAAACAAAGAACCATGTTTAAGGTTTATATGGGTTTAGGATTTAAATGTTAAGGTTTATAATGATGTAAGAAAAAACCAAAAACCTTAAACCTTCTTTGGAAATAAAAAACAAGAATGAAAGAAAATGAAAGAATATAATATTCATATAAGTTGCCATCTTTTTTTTGCAACTTGCAAAACAAAAGAGAACAACAAACTTTTTAATGAAAATTCATTGTTAGAAAAATCAACAAATGAATTTCTTTGTGTCAAACCCACAAAAGATTTCTTGTCGATCAAAAACATTATTTGTTTAAAGCTTAATGTGCTTGCTCACTTTTTGACCTCTCTTATTTACATTTTTCATTTTTTAGTATCAATATCAAAGAAGTGAGATTTCGAAATTACCTCCCTCACAGTAGATTCATAATTAATCCCTTCAACAACTCCAAATCCATAATGAATATCATATTTAAAAGGAATAACATCATGATTAGGATGAATAAAAAAATTAAATGTAAAAACAACATCTAAACAACAATGACCAACAAAATTAAATAAAGGAGAAATAATTTCATAACTAGGACTAGGAATAAAATAAAATACAATATAATTTAAAAAATCAAAAATTTCAAGATTAAATTTTTTTAATGTTAGGATAAAAAAAATGCATAAACAAATTGATCTTTGCTTTAGGATGTAATTAAGGAGATTCAACATGGGACTCATAAAAAAAGAAAGAGATTCAAGAAAAGATTGATGAAGATCTACACATTGCACATAAATGTTAGATTCATCAATGAACCAAAATAATTGATTTCAAACATTAGTAGTTAGTGATGGTATATAATAGATAATGAAGTAGAAAAGAAGCCCATAAAGCTTGGAGGTCAAAAACTTCAGTAAGTAGAGAAATTGATGAGGTTAACATTACAAGATTTCAAGAACATCTCCAAAACTTGCACTATAATTTTTTTTGACAATTGTTGCAATAGACATTACAAAAATAAGGAAAAAAAAAAAACACAAAAAAATACTCACAAAAAGAAGAATTGGGTTACAATACTTGAAGATGTAAGATGTAAAGGATCTACAATCACACCAACACTTGCAAAAATAAAACAAATAAAGACTTGACAACAAAAAATTTGCACACATCAAACACACATTAAAAAAGAAGAAGCAAAGACTAAAAAAACATGACAAAACAAAGAAAACAAGACAATGTAAATGAATAAAAAAAACTTGTAATGCAAAAAGCAACACAAAACAAAGGTGTTATCGCATAAGTTTAGGGTTTAGGGTTTTGAGTTTAGGTGCAAAAAATATGCTTAAAAAAACCCTTAAACATGAAGGAGAAAAAATGTAAGCCTTGAAACAAGGATGTGGAAAATAAAGGCATGTAGAAAAACGATTGCATAAAAATTAATTTAAATTTAAATTTAAAAATTATTATTTAAAAATTTATAAAAAAAATTAAAATTGCACACATCAAACATAAAGAGAATTTAAACAAGAAAGAGAAAATAACTTGAGGAACATAAAAGGAAAAAAAATGCGAAAAATAGAAAATTATGTGAGATTTCAAGAATCAGACCCTGGTTCTCTCTTTTTCTGACAGATGCGGTTATGAGCTCAAAGAACCGCCATGATACCCGTACGACACTGGGTCTACGTCGTCGTGTACGTTGTCGTCTACGTCTTCGCCTACGTCGTCGTCGAGCCCTGGAACATGTTGTTACTGTGCGGGGAGACGCTGTTGTGCCCTCATCAAATCACACAACAGCAAAGACTGATCTTCCTCTCTATTCAAGCTTTGTTTATGGTGATCAATCGAGCTCATCAACAGGCAGCCAAATCTATCTCTCTGTCGCAGGACTTGGGGACGTTTTTTTTGGTTTTGTTTCGAAGAACAGATTTTGTGTCTGGACAAATCTCTGGGTTTCTCTTTCTTTTTCTTCTGGCAGTTGGGGGGTGAGCGGGTATCGGCTTTCTCAGTACTAGAATTTTGTGTTTATTTATGAGACTTCTTCCGTCTGTTCGACTCTTTGGGTTTCGTGTTCTCGTTTGCGGGAAGGTTTGCATTTTTTAGGGTTTTGGGATTTTTTAGGGTTTGGGGATCAGCGGACAAAGAATATGCTGCAGCACCAGCAGCACGAGAGCGATGAGAAGCTGTTGCAGTTATTGCTTGACGACGATGGGATCCCCGTGCCCGCTTTGTTGGAGTGGATTGATGCGTACCGTGGCCCAGGGCCTCCTTCTCCGTTCTCGCATCCGACCGCCATAGAAACCGTGGTATGTGACCCACCGTGTACCTGCTTTCTTTCTTTGCTGGTTTTGGTTATGAATTGCGTGTGGACCTGGATACTCTGGTCCCTGAAAAGTTTTCTATCTGTTTTATGTGCCGGAGAAATTCGCGTCGGTAACTGCACCACAACCTTGCATTTTTTTTCAGAATGGAGAATTCTTTAGGGTTCGAGAGCTGATACAAATTCTGAACACTCCGATGGGGAGTCATGGCATGTGTTCATAGTCTCCATGTATTGATCGTTAAATCAGAAGCACTCTGCAAGAGTTGGCATTTTGCTTTTGCCCAGGTTTTAGTGCTTGCTAGGTCTGCAAGTACTTCATCAACCTAAGCCTCACATTAGTGGTTTGATGCAGTTGACAGACAGTCTGCAATCCTAAGTTTCAAATTCCCCATTGCTTCAGAAACTTTTTCTGCTCATGAGCTGTTCAATCAGAGCTTATGAATTGAAGATATTAGGGTTCCTATCCACGAGACAATGATTTGTTTGTTTTGGTTTTCTCTCTGTGTAAGCATGCATGTGTCTATACTGATGTTTTTCTTTTCCAAATGATTGAATTGTGGGGAGCTATGGATGTCTTCAATTGTCAGGCTATTCCTGTTTCAGAAGAGATTCTAATGCTGTTCTGTGAAATTTTGCAGAAAACAACTCACTCACCCTGTGCTGTTAGTAGTTACAACAATTTTGATGCATGGAGGGAGAAGCTAGTTGCTACTAGTCCTCAGTCTTTTGCTGTGATATTTTTGAACCATGTGCGAGCTGAGGTCCAGCCCTTTTTAGGGTTAGCAGATTGTGCTGTGGATACGATCACAAATACAGTACCTCCATCTCAGAAAAATGAGCCGGCTCAAGTTCTGCTGAAGGGGACAAAGGACTTTGTGAATCCAGATCCTTTTGGGGGGCTCAATACTAATTATACTCGGAAACCCAAACCAGGAGCAAGTAGTGCTGATCAAATTGCTGCCCAGAATGGTGCAAAACAAAAAGAAAAGGGCAAGCTTGGAGGGGTTACCCAGTCTTCTGCAGCTCCAAGGTGCATGGACTTGCCAGCTTATGAAGATAACTTCCCTGCCCTTGGCAGAGGGGTGTTGTCGAAGAATATCCCTTCACAATCCAAACAGGTACCATGTTTCAACCTTTTGGTAAAGTGTAGCAAATGAGCTTCTACATTCCCATTCATGGACAACTTGATGCACTCATATGCAGGGTAAATTTTGCTATTTATTGAGAAACAATCAATATGGAACTGGTTTTTTCTGCAGATGTGTTTTAGATTCCAAGTTAGACTAGGAACTTTTTAATGGTAGCATGAAGTATGCTGCTTGTAGAGTTTTCCTGTCAGAATGATGATGAATTCTGTCTTTAAACAGAAGCGACGGGTCACTCCCACACCCACAGCAAATCCAACGGTGGATAGTGCTTTCATATTGGCAAAAGTGGAGGTTAATGCCTTGCCCAATAAAGCTAGTTTTCCAGGAGGAGGACCATTGAAGGTGGATATGGACACCCTTATGCAACGATTTGGAAAAACTAGCAAGCAAAAGCAAAAGGAGACTTCTCAGGCTCTGAGTAA
>Ga0209611_10014730_pt1 | contig 10368 bp, 4 predicted proteins | sample S1TSphgellanicum_3_FD_187693 | JGI IMG/M metagenome (GOLD analysis project Ga0209611, IMG submission 187693) | Host-associated microbial communities from peat moss isolated from Minnesota, USA - S1T2_Fc - Sphagnum magellanicum MG (SPAdes) (version 2) | ecosystem: Host-associated > Plants > Peat... | reverse complement strand
GGCTGCCCATCAAACACTTGACAAGCCCCTTAGGGTGAGACAGGCAGCAGACCCAGCATAATCGCCAGTCATGAGCTTGTTCCATTGCGTTACCATATTTGGTCAATCATTATGACATTTAGTTCATAATCTTTTACCCTGGAAGATTATGAACAAGATGAAGAACATTAAACATTACCCAGTTTACTTAGGGTATAATCACCATGGTGAACATGAACCCAAAACCAAAAAAACAAAAAAGCATGGTGTAATCACCACAGACCTTAAAGAGGCTAGAGACATTTAGTGACCCTAACCTGGTTTGCAGGCAGACTGACTAATAATGTTTTTGGTGGTCATTTACGTTTCTCAGTAAAAGAAATAATATTTTATAATTCATTATTTTATTTTCCTGACAATTCATGTTTAAGCCATGATCGTCTCATTGCATATTGCGTAGATAACTCCTATTTGAAGATAACTTGGAACATATTTGCCCTTAACATATACCTGGTAAGAGCTCAAACATTTGTCAAATAAAAGTTGGATTGAGAATCACCTCTTCAGTGCTTTTATCAAGCTGAATGGATGAGATTCTAAAAATTTCTGAATATGCATAATATTCACAAAATTGTCAGAATATATATCATGACCTGATTCAAGTATGATTTTTGAAAATCTATCTCAAAATTCAATTGCCTTAAACTTTCTAATGTTATCAGTCTTTAACCTTAGCTGGTCAGTTGGGTTGGTTCAAGTCCATATTATTGGGGTCATTTCTCTCAATGCTCGCCCTATTAGCTCCCAAGTTTCTTTCACTTTATGTCCAACCTTTCAAGGATTAATTTTGTTTATGTGGGACCCATTTTGTATCAAAGTCAAAAATATATATTTCAGCCATGTGTTTTAGATTGATACTTTGTAATTTGTTAGTGATCAGATGGGGTAATTGAGGGTAGATGTGTCAAAAGGCCGAGACATTTTTTCACATACATGAGGGAGTTCACAGTAGACCTTTTCTATCATTTCTATGGTTGCCCATCAGCATTTTTATTCTTTGTGTTTTTGTTGGGTGTTTTTTTTTTAATGGTGCCTTGGTGGCTCTTTTCAACCTAGGCTGATCAAAACAGGTGGAAAAATGAGGAAAGAGAGGAGAGGAAAGATACCAGCAAGAACCAAAGCCAAGAATTCTTCAATATTATTGTGTGATGGTTATGTTACATGACAATTTTGTTTGATAATAAGCTGGATTATTCTTGAATTGATTTGATTCTGATGTATATGAACGGGAGATCTTTGTGAGGCGACTTTTCATCCCTCTACTCCCGGTTCTACAAAGTGACTATGCTAGAAAGCACAAATGCTACCGATGAAGGAAAAATGCAAGTGTATTTCGAGATGTTAGATTACGTTTGTAGTTGAAATTAAATAGCCTATCTCCTATGCATCATTTATAATTAGAACTGATAGATATATTTTTCAAGCTCACACACTCCACACTGTAACATTTTATGTCAAATTGTCATTCATTTAAACCAATGTTTAAGGACTCAACACCATGTCCAACATAGCTGCAGATCACTAGTTACTTGAAATATTGTTTCTAACGCATAGGTTATTCAAATATGGCTTACCATAGCTCACTAAAAAGCTAACTACAAGGCGCATCTTGCTACCAAATCCTAAGCTCTGCAGCTAAACCAACAAGAAGTTATGCGAGAGGGTTTTACAAAGGTGATAATTCAACTTGGCTACAGACCACCAGTCACTTGAAATATTAATTCTAACACATAGGTTATTCAAATCTGGTTTGCCTTAGCTCACTAGGGTGTTAACTACAAGGCGCACCATCTTACCAAATCTTAAGATCTGTAGCTAAACCCGTAAGGAGTTATACTACCAAACCCGAGAGGGTTTTATGAAGGCAATTGGTTCAACTTGACTACAGACCATCAGTCACTTGAAATATCATTTCTAACACATACATTATTCAAATATGGTTTGCCTTAGCTCATTAGAAAGCTAACTACAAGGCGCAACTTGTTACCAAATCCTAAGCTCTACAGCTAAACTAGCAAGAAGTTAAGCTATGAAACTCGAGAGGGTTTGTGAGATTTCTCTAAAGTTCCAACCTCCCAACACTATCACTACCCACCTCCATTCCTTCAAAACTATTACAAGATTTTCATTCTACTTTCCTTCTTTTTCCCATCTACCAAAACTAATCATTTTTTTCCTCTTCAAGAAGCTTGTGGGAACAAGTATTCAAGATTGAATTGAAAATTATGTCCGGGGAAAAAAGAAAACCCCCAATGATCCGAGTCCGCCTTTTAAAGAGAAGGAGAAGGGAGGTGAAGATAGATCCAAAGCTTGGTGGCCAATGGAATGTTCCAAACTTGGTGGCCAATGGAATGTCCCAAGCTTGGTGGCCAATGGAAGGTTCCATGTTTGGTGGCCAATGGAAGGTTCCATGTTTGGTGGCCAATGGAATGTCCCAAGCTTGGTGGCCAATGGAAGGTAAAGGAAAAACACATTTTCACCTCTTCCCATTTTCCCCCCAACAAACTTTATTTAAACCTTCAATTTTTTCCTTTGACCTTACGGTTTTACTTTACCATGGTTCTAGGCCATTACTCCCACCTTTCTTTCCTTTTCCTTGATCTATAAATTACGACTGCGCACCTCAATGTAACAAGTTCTTCACACCTTCATTATCGATTTGATTTTGATTGAAGATCTGACCTTTTTCCTCTTCTTGAAATTATGGCGTCACGCATGGTCACATCTTACAGGCCCCAGGCCGCACAAGCGAATGAAGAACCGCCTCCGGAGTCATCTTTAGATTTGACCCTAACACGACATCTTCGTGATGAAAAACCCGAACCTCAAGAAGTGTGTGCTTGTCTTGAAGTTGAACCCCCTTGAGCTTGGTACTATCGTATTTCTCCAAACTCTCGCACCCTGGTGATCTTGCTGCAAATCGACCTCGCTTCTGGTGACGAACCTAAGACCATTTGTGAAGGTTGTTACGAAACTGAAGATACTTCTATCTTCGCATGGTCTTCAGTTCCTAGTGTTGGACATTATCATTGGTTGCGCGGTTCGATTCATCGACTACCTCCTAATAGCAAAGCGGACTACCTAGTTCGCACCATCTGATGCATCCTAGATTTCCTACAGTTATGAACTATCACTATGGCATAGCCCAGGATTTCACATGTACTTGTAGCTCCTTGCTAAGCTCATTCACAAATTAAATAAATTTTTCAATTATTATGAGACTCCTGTTGCCATTAGCACACTATTATACTATCTATTTAATCGTTGATTGTCACAAATTAACCTTATGTTCAACGGCTTGAAGATTGTTCTATCTCTATTAGACCTTTCATTAACATCCCTTTAACTGCTTCAAGAATTTTTAACATCCTTAATGTTCACTAAAGACTAAAACAAGACCAATGTTGCTCTAAACACTATGAATTCTAGTGTCTACTTCTACCCCCAACCTTCTAGAAATTTCTCACCCCTAATTACGCAACAAAGTTCCCAAAACTATGGTTACCAACTTTTTGTTGAAGAAAAAAACTAACCCAACACCTTATTCACCAATAACGCACTTCATAAAAAGAAACAACCCTTCCACGCACCAAGTGCATTCATCATTCCCTATGAAGTTGCTAAAAGCCCCTAATAACCTTACCCCATTCAAATAACCCTAATGCAACTCTTAAAAATTGAAACTACTGCACATGGTTGTGTCGGTATGGTTCACAATCTTATGTGACCTAATTTTTGGAATTAGATGTTAATTATGTGTGCTCGCAATGAATATGGGCAAAGGGTAATAATTTGCAAGTAAAATGAGCAAGCATATGAGAACTGTAGCAGCAAACATACACAAAGCAATTGTGGGTGTTAATGTAGGTCTGCAATAAACATAAAACTTTGTGGGCCTTCCTTTTCTGGGTGACAACTTATTGTTGAATAAGCTATTGATCTGATATTGGGATGACTCAAACAGGACAGATGAGGGTGCTTTTGGCCCAACATTTATTGATGGTCTTGATACTAAGTGTTAGCGTTATTTTCCAGCAATCACAAATCAATCGGCCTGAGTGACCCAGCACCCACTAGTGCACCATCCTAAAAATCCCTTTCTGGGATTTCATGGATGGGATGAAACTGTCTCCTACTTGGTCAGCATCATTTTATTTTTCCTTCTGGACCTTTTTTCTCTTCTGGTTTTTTTTTTCTCATCTTACATTTTTTTTCTTCCCAACCCTTTTTGCCCTTTGACATTTTTTTTTTTTTTTTACCGTTTTTTTTTTCTTTTTTTTTTTTTTTTTTTTTTTTTTTTTTTTTTCTCATCTTACATTTTTTTTTTCCTGGGCCTTTTTGCCCATTTACATTTTTTCCCTTCTGGGACAGTTTTTTTTTTAATTTTATCATTTTTTTTTTGGCTCGACCGCTGACCCGAATCTTTTTTTTGGGAACCTCCTACCTCCCCCCTCCAAACTACCTACCACCCTTCCTCCTACCAACCCACCTACCTCCCTCATGACACCCACCTCCTTCTCCACTCACCTACATTGTTAAAGCTTGAGACCAAGGGAGAGCTTTAGTAGTTTTGAGCTTTGATTAGGGTTCTAACACTTTAGACTCTCCACAGCTTGAGGAGTGTGGAGAGATGAGGAGCTTTAGGAGTGTGACAAGAAGAGGAACTTGAAGGTGTCAGAAGCGAGAGGTTAAGGTATTAAGCTTCCTTCTTTTTTTTCTTTTTTAAAAAATATTTTTTTTGGTTTTCAACTATGAAGAGGATGATGACACACACATCATTGTCATCCTCTTCCATTGTTTTATAGGTGTGAAAGAGGATGACAAGTTGGGCTTGTTGTCTTGTTCATGTTCTGGAGCAAGTACGAAATCACAACAAGTAGTTGCACTGCTTACTATCGTTTTGTTGTTTTTGCAAGTGTGAAGGAAGATGACGAGTTGGGCTCATCATCTTGTTCATGTTTAGGAATAGGTGTGAAATCATGATGATGAACAGTTGTGTTACTCGTTGTTGTGTTCTGATTTTTCCCAAGTTAGAAAAAAAGACGATGAACAACTGCATTGCTTGTCATCATTTATTGTTTTTGGAGGTGTGAAGCAAACACTAAAAAACAATGACGAGCAATGTAACTATTCGTCGTTGTTTTAATTTTGGTGTTTTGCAAGTTGGAAAAGGACGATGAGCCTAACTTGTTGTCCTCTTGTGATGTTGTAAAGGTGCAAAATGGACAACGAGCTAGGTTCATCATTTTCATTTGTTCTTAATGTTTGTTGTCGTCATTTTTTATAAAAAAAAAATTGTTGGTGGCTTGAAAGACAATTTAAGAAAATTCTTTCCTATTGTTTGTAGAAACGAACATTGCTACAATGTTTTTTTGTTTTTTTAGTTGTTGCCTCCACTGAATGCTAGTCTTGTGTTTTTTCCCTAGTCCTTTTCTTTGTTTTTACTATTGCACAATTGTGGTGGTCCTTTTTTTGTTTTTTACTACTAATGGTCCTTTTTTTAATTTGTGGTTTTTTGCTTTTGGTAGATGGAAATTCGGAAGAAAAGAGGGATTACTACCTCTGATTAACAAGCCTCAACTAAATCTGCATATGGCATGTTAGTTGCAATGAATGAAGAAGATTTGGAGACAAAGGTAATTGGATAGCAAGTGCAAGTTGATGTTGAAGATGTGCATGCATTGGCTTCAAATGGGAATATGGATGAACAAGTGCAAGCTAATGTTGATGTTGGGGAAACATTTACAATAGATATTAGTAGAATTGAGGTTGTTAGTATAATTAACATGATAGAGGAACAAGAAACTATAGTTTTTTAAAGTGCAATGCTAGAATAAGAGAATGTTAAACTTCATGTTGAAATTGATGAAAGTAACATCTTGAACTTTACTTCTTATAATTAATTGCCCCACACATCCTCTCAAGTAAAGAGGATGGGTGGGGTTTTTTTTATCAATTTTTTTTTTGCAATATATTCATTAATTGTGGTCCTCAAACCTTTGCCTCACCTTCCTTCTCCATGTGAAGGGGTCTGTGAGGCATGTTTTTTTGGAATAATTCTTTAGGCAATACCTCAAAGCTTTGTAAGTGATATATATTTTTTATGGGAAAGACTCCAAGTTGCCATGGGGGGACACACTTGAGGTTCCTAAGCTCGTTGTTATCAAGTTAACCTTTAGTGCCATCCTTGATCTTCTTGGCATGACTACATGGGGTGTGGGGTCCATCCCACTCAATGTGAAAGCCAAGGTGGAATGTGATGAGGACTTGGCAATTGTGATTCGAACAATTTGAGCCTTTAGTGCCATCCTTGACTTCTTGGCATGATTACATGGGGTGTGGGGTCCATCCCACTCAATGTGAAGGCCAAGGTGGAATGTGATGAAAATTTGGCAATTGTGATTCGAATGATTTGAGCTAGGTATGCAAAGGCATTAAAGGTGCCAAAGATGAACAGAACTAGACGAATACGTCCAATAAAACAATGCAACAAAAGATATTGGCCTTCTTACGTAGTACCATGAATCATAAATGATCTATGGTCAATAAATTTTAATAATGCCATATTTTATTTTATTTTCATTTTAGGTTTTAGTCGCATATGCCATAATAATTATTTTTTGTTGGTTGTTTTAAGGTTCGAGGCACCATTAGGGAGGTGTTTGTGGCTAATGTTGTGCATGCAACATTGGCCAATTGAGGGGTATTTATGCATCAACACGCTTGGGATGCGCAGGTTGTCGCAACATGTTATAGGAGGGTAAATGAAATCCCATCCCCCTCAAGTAATGACCCATATAACTTATAGTTTATCCCCATTTTGGTTAAGTTATTGTTTTAAACTTCAAGATGTTAGGGCAACATTTTATGTTTGAAGTGATCACATATTACGACATTACGACATGTTCCCCGTTTTACTTAGGGTTTGTTTTTGACTTAAACATTTTTGTAACACATGTCAACCAAATTTTGTTATTTGAAGCATTATATTTATTTTTTGCATCATATTGTGTTAATGGTTATAAATATATTTCAACATATGAGAAAAAAATTCATATTTGATGAAATTATCAAATAAAATATTCTAATATCGCATTCAAACTAAAAAGCCTTTCTTTACTCCCAAAAATTAAAGTTCAAACCTAGAAAAAAAACAATACCTTCATTGGGGTATTCTAGAAACACCATGGGTTGAATTGTTTTTGTGTAGGCTATTGGAGGGGTATTATTCATTGCCTATAACTATTTAATGCATTTACAATACCTTTCTTGAGGTGTTTCAAATATCCTTTGGGTTCCTTAACATATATTTGAAACTTGGAAGGGTATTACATAGATGTACCAAAACCTAGAAAGAAAGTAATACCCTCATTGGTCTATTTTGTAAAAATCATGGGCTGAATTATTTTGGTTTAGATTATCAAATGGATATTATTCGTGCCCAAAACTATTCAATACATTTACAATTCCCTTTTTAAGGTATCCCAAAAATCCTTTGGGCTCCATAACATATATTTTGAAATTTGGAAGGGTATTGCATAACCCTACCAAAACCTAGAAGGAAATTAATACCCGCACCATATTGTGACAATAACTTAAACCATGATACAAATGAATATTTTAAAAAATACTTATTTCATGTTCAATATATCATGCCACATGTAGTGGTTAAAATAAATGGGGATATTGCAATGTTGGTCACATTAATGGTAGAAGGTATAATTTGAAGAAAATTAAAGAAAATTATGAAGTTTAAATGCAATACCCACATCTTATTGTGATAATTTCATTAAACATGAAACATAAGAAAAAAATTAAATACTTGATTCCCACCCAATATATAATGAAATTCATGTTTTCAAAATTATTTGTCCACTTTACAAGATGATTTAAAATGAAAGTAATGCAAAATTGATCATATTCATGGTAGAGGGGTTTAGGCTTTAAGGTTTAATGTGAAATTTATTATTTAATGTTAGAATCCAAATTTTGTCAAAATCAAAAAAATTATGTGAATTTTTAACATTTTTTCAATTATGTGCATATTTAGGCTTTTTCCCTCTTATAGTTGTAAATGCATTTTAAAATAATAATTTTATGCTAATTTAATTACTCACATAAATTTTTTAAAATATTTCTTATATAAATCTTATGTCTGATTAAAATGTTATTTTATAGTTTTTTGATATATAATAAATAATTTCTCACTTAAAATAATTATACAGTACATCATTAATATTTTATAAATATATAACATAAGTTCTTATGTACATTTCATTTTTTGTGATGTATATATAAACCCATGGTTATGTATAATGCAATTTGTTTATGGTGTATTTTATTTTCAAAGAGAATTAAAAATTTCCAAAAGATAAGTTATTAAAATTGTGTATTTTATTAATGCATGCAATAGAATATTATTTTTATGTATACTGAAATTTAGTTTATAACATATCAAATAATGCCATATCTTATCAATATTTTTTTGATACTTTAATGTCCATTCCCTTTTTTATTATAATATATTAAATTTGTAATTTTCTTAAAATTTTATTAAAACATATACATGTAAAGTTTCTTTGAATAAATGAATGGTTATTTATGATTCAAAAAATATAAATGTTGGATAAATATCAAGTCTTAATTAAGGTTTGAAATATAAGTAGCTAATATTATGTACATTTAGTCAATGTCATTTATTAATTTTATATAAAATTTAGTTTACAATATATCAAATAATGATATACTTAATTAATTAATGTATGGAATTATAATTTGTTTTTGCATTCCTATAAATTTACTATCTTAATAATTAATTTAAAATAAAAAATTACTTAAAAATTAAATATTGTTTAAATAGATTTTCAAATTCATAGAAAAGAGGATTTTTTAAAAAATATTTATTCTAGCCCAATATATCATGCTATACATATTGATTCAAATAAATGAAGGTATTTTAAAGTTGGTCACATTGATGGTAAAAGGTAACGAAATTATCAATAGAACGAGGGTATTATAGTTACATTTGAGTACTTTCATTTACATATATTAATGATTTTGCATTGAACAATTTTTATCATTTATGAGTTTGAAAATGTCTTTCAACTATATTGAGTTGTTACTTAAAGTTTTTAACATAAAACAATTATTAAAATATGTATAAAAATGCAAGAAATTTAATAATCCACACATTAATTAATTAAAGTATATCATTATTTGATATATGGTAAACACAATTTTACATAAATTTAATAATTACATTGACTAAACGTACATAATATTAGCAACTTATATTTCAATTTTCAATTTTCAATTAAATTTCTTTTTAAAATTAAAAATTGATATTTATGCAACATTTATACTTTTAAAGCATAAGTAGCCATTCATTTATTTAAGAAAAAATTACATGTATTTTCTTTTTAATAAATAAAATAAAATAAAAATATTAAATATTTTATAATATAAACGCAAATAAACATTAAACTATCAAAATGCATTGATTATATATGCCATTATTTGATATGTCATAAATCAAATTTCATATTATTTTGAAATAATATTCAATTATATGCATTAATAAAATACACAATCTGAATAACTTATCTTTTGGAAATTTTTAATTCTCTTTGAAAATAGAAAATATCATAAATAAATTACAATATACATAATAATGGGTTTATATAGATTGAATTTACATTTAACATAAATTTAAATAAATTATTATCCTATTTTAAATCAATATAATAGTACAATAATATTATTAAATAAATAAATATTGCATTACTCGATATGTTTTGAACAACAATATATGTAGACCAATATTTAAGCTAATATTATGCATCCTAAAAAATAAAATTTACATAAGAACTTGTGTTATATATTTATAAAATATAAAATAAAATTTCAATCATACATATGATTAATATATGGGAAATATATCTTTTTTATTATTATGTCAACCATTTGATACCCAAAGTGGGGTATTGCAAGTTTTTTTAATTTTTTTGGTCATGAACAATACCCCTCAGATAACATAGCCAGGGACCCGTAGTCGGTCCTTATTTACATATAGTCGTAGTTGTAACTATCTATCCTCTAGCCCATAGATAGATAGTCGACTATAGTTCATTAAATAGTCGACTATAGTCGACTACATAGTCGACTACTCTGGCCTTGAATTAGTTAATTGTAGACTGTTGTCGTTTATTCATTGTGAGCCCTCTTCTGAACGATGGCAGACCCATTCGCATCGTGTTGTTGTTGGATGTCACAAGCTGCTGTTGTTGGATGTCACGAGTAGCAAGTTACGTTTAGTTTGAGTTTTTATTG
>Ga0209611_10014729_pt1 | contig 10369 bp, 9 predicted proteins | sample S1TSphgellanicum_3_FD_187693 | JGI IMG/M metagenome (GOLD analysis project Ga0209611, IMG submission 187693) | Host-associated microbial communities from peat moss isolated from Minnesota, USA - S1T2_Fc - Sphagnum magellanicum MG (SPAdes) (version 2) | ecosystem: Host-associated > Plants > Peat... | reverse complement strand
ATGTCCAGGGGTTGCCTTGGAAAGGTGAATCCGCCCGTGTGGTAGGCCAAGTGCCCGGGTTGGTCTTCCTCTCTTTCGCGAGCTTGCTCGCCCAGGAGGATGAAGGGCCAGTCGATGTTGAGTTCTCCAGGGGCTTCCCATTCCTTCCAAACTCTCTTGAAGGCTTCCCAAGCTTCAAGCGCTTTTGGGCAGTCGAGCAGACAGTGCTGAGGGGATTCTTCCATGTTGCGGTCGCAGGTCTTGCAATGGGAGGTGATCCCCATTTGCTGGAGCCAAGTGCCCACAGGTAGTCCCCGGTTGAGCGCCATCCAGATGAGGGTGCCGACTTTTCTCGGTCTCGAGTTGTGCCAAATTTTGGCGGTGACTTGGTGAGTGGTTGAGTCGTTTAGGTTGAGGCCTTGGATGAACGTGTTCATCGCGGGTGTGTGCGTTGTCTGTTGGGCATTTCTGTAGCCTCTTTTTGCAGTGTATCCGAAGAAGGGAGAGTCTCCAAGGGGGGGGATGGCCTGCCAGTGCCAATCTCCTGGGTCCCACGGGAGTTCCTGAATAAAGCCTGTTTCGAAAATCCAGTAGATTAGTGGTCTCTTGCCAGGTATCGGTGCATCCCTGGCCACCTTCAGGGTTGCACCGTGTTTGTCTTGTGACAAGACCCTGACTTGATGGTATCCTTTGGTTGAGATCGTGATCTCCTTGTTTGTTGTAGCCCGAATGATCTCGCTCTGAGTAGCTCTCTTGAACTCAATCACTACGGCGGTGTTCCGGTGAGGCTCGAGAACGTGGTAAATCCATGAAGGGGCGGTGCTCATATTGGGATCTGGTTTGCTTATCCAGTTTCCTGTCTGAATTATGCTGTTGAGGTCTTCAGGTTGCCAAGGGATGCTTGCTGTGAATCTTGCCAGACCACTCCTGTTTGCTGGGTGGTGGCGCATCTGCAGCTCCTCAAGGCTCTTCCATTCCTTTCTTGCTGTGCTTCGTAAGTCCTTGACTCTGGAGCAGCCATAGTGCATGAAAGCATTCCCCTCTCCTATGCCGCTTATCTCGAGTGGGGATCCGTTGGGGTTGCGAATTGAGGGGTTCCCGAATAGCGGTTGCCTGAGGATTTCAGCACTGTTAGATGGTTCCGACTTTGCTAGTCCGGGTCTGACTGACAGCCAGGCGCCTAGGATGCTGTTCCACATAGAGCCTTGTGTTTTCTTGAACTTGCTTGCTGCGAAGATCCAGTTGATGTCAGCGGTGCTGGGCCCTTTTCCGTGGACCGGCAATCGGGTTTGATCAGCTTTATGTCTAATGAGCTCCTTCCAGGGTTCGCCCCCTGGTGCGAGACCTCTGGTCAGAAGCTTGGCTAACAGAGCTTCGGATTGCGCCTTGGGATCTATTATCCCCAGTCCTCCTTGAGCGATTGGGCGTACCAAGGTGATCCATTTCACCTTTTGCTCGTGTGGGGGTGTCTCTGCCACCCTAGATGAAGTTTCTTACGATTCCCCTGATGTGGGAGCACATCCCGTGGCTGGGGTTCCAGGATGCTGCAATATACCACATGGATGCCAGCAACACTTGGTTCGCTACCAAGATTCTGCCTGCCAGTGATAGCCGATTATTGCTCCAGTTGATGAGCTTGTTTTTTAGGGCCAGCCTCAATTTTCCGAAATTTACTTCCGGGGGGAGGTGGAAGCCCACCTGAATTCCGAGGTACCTGGTGCCCTCGCCTGCTGGTACCCATTTGAGGCCTACTTCTTCACCCCAGCTCCATCCTCTTTCATTTTTGCTGGCCCAGATCGCGGCAGACTTGTGCCAGTTAACCTTTGCCCCAGATGCTGTGCAGAAAATGTCGATCACCTTTTGGGCTCTGTCCAGGTTGATGGGAGAGCCCTGAAGGTATAACGCCGTGTTGTCGGCAAAAGTCTGATCCCTGACCCGGCCTCCCCCGGGGAGGGTAAGGCCTTCCACTTTGTAACTCGGGTCGGCTAGCATGTAGCCTAAGACATCAGTTGCCAAGATAAACAGGTAAGGTGCGAGAGGACAACCCTGTCTCACCGAGCGGGCTAACTGAAAGGTTGGGCCAGTTGAGCCATTGATCCTTATCGCCGATGAGGCATCCTTGTACAAAGTCTTGACCCAGTGAATCCACTTTTCGCTGAATCCTAGTTTTGACAGGGCAGAGAACAGGAAGCCCCACTCTATTCTATCAAAGGCTTTTTCAAAGTCGAGCAGGAGCAGGACGAGGTCCTGCTCGCTCTCCTCGGCCCACTCTAAAGCTTCTTGGGCCATGAAAGTATTATCTATGATGCTTCTGCCTTCTACAAAGCTGGTCTGGTTTGGTCTGATAACTTGCGGAAGGACTGCCTTTACCCTTCTAGCCAGGACCTTTGCCAGTACCTTGTAGGTGCTTCCTAACAAGGTAATTGGCCTCCAGTTGCCAATCTTTGCTCTGTCCCCCGCCTTTGGGATGAGGGTTATCAGCCCTTTATTAATTGAGGCTGAGGCACTTCCTGAGTTTAACATTGCGGAGAAGGCTTGGAGGAGAATCGGCGCTGTTTCCTCGGCGCATGCATGGAAGAATTCCATGGGCAGGCCGTCCTCCCCGGGGGCTTTGCCTTTGGGGAGGGCGTTGATTGTCGTGTGGATTTCTTCCAGGGAGAGCTTCTTTGTCAGAGCCACATTGCATTCCCCCGATACCTTGCTTGGAATGCTGGTCCAGCATCGCTGTTTTGCTTCCTCGGTGCCTGCTGTGCTTGCGCTCGAGGAATACAGTTTTGCGTAGAATTCCGTAATGTGCTGGGTCAAGTCGTTCTGCCCCGTAACGGTGCTTCCCTCAGTTACTAGCTCCCTCAGTAGGGTTTTTTTGTTTCCCGCGCGGTGGAAATCAAAAAAGGTGTTTGAACACGTGTCCCCGTACCTGAGCCAGTTTGAGGCTGAGAGGTGACGATTCCTCTCGACCAAGTTTTGGAACACTTCGGTGAGCTTGCTTTGAGAGTCCGACAGGATGTCTCTTATGTCCTCGCTTGTGGGGTTCTTCTGAAGCTGAACCTCTGCGAGTTGGATTTTTTTTGTGCAGCTCCTTATCTGAGCTCCTTGTGCGCGTTTCTTTTCTTTGGAGAGGCGGTGGTTGCATTGTGTTGCTGTGTCCGTGGCTGCCTCCAACCACGGCGCCCAGCCTTGATCGCTCGTGGGGAGCGGGTCTTCTCCGATCCAGGCTTGAAGGATTTCCTTCTTCTTGCTCTCGTCATTCAGCAGCGAGGCGTCGAAGTATCCAGACGTGCTCTTGGCGAAATCAAGGTTTCCCCAGATTTTGATGCAAAGAGGTGAGTGATCTGAGAGTTTTTTCATGGAGACCCCTGCCTCGATCCTTCCCCCTCTTTCTTCTATCGCTTGCGAAATCAAAAACTTATCTATTCTTGAGATCGCAAAGCTGCTTCCTGATCTCCCATTATCAAATGTGTATTCTTTCTATGTCTGTTTGTGAAAGCTGTCGAGGAGCCAGGCGTCCACGAGGCCGTACCTCAGTGTCATGCGGTGCCAGGCTGCAGCTTCTCTCCTGTTCATTCTTCTTGAGCCTAAGGTGCTCGTTAGGTCTGTGTTTTCGGCGTGATTGAGATCGCTGCCCAGTATGACTCGGTCCGATGCAAAGTCTGCCTGGGTTATGCTGTTCCAGAGGAGGGCTCTGCCGGTGGAGGTTTGGGGGGCGTACACGTTGATTATTGTGAGGAGCTCATTATCAGGTGAGAGCAGAGTGACGAATTGTACTCTGCCCTCCACCAGTATGCCGTGTTCTTTGATGAGCGGGGTTGTTGCCCTGTCTATTAGAATTGCTGTTCCTGCCATGGTCTTTTGAGATCGTCCAAGTGGGATTCCTTCGTTCCAGAGCGAGGTTCCTCTCCAGAATTCCATTCCTCTGGCAAATCTTGGGTCGTCGTCCTTCCCAATATGGTGTTCTTGAATGAGCGATATTTGTGGAGGTGTTTGGAGCGAAGCCATCCACGCCTTGATTTTTTTTGGCTTGTCCTTTCCACCTTTCAGCCCTCTGACGTTGAGGGAGACCAATGTCAGGGGTTTATCACTCATAATTGAGGCAGCTTCGGGCGGCCGACGGGCCGATCGATCCCGGTGTCCTGGCTAGCATTAGAGCTAGGTCTAGTTTTGTGAAGTTTTTTTTCCTTGCCGCCTGTGGTGAGGCTAGCAGGCTTGCTGCGTTGTTCCTATGTGTTTGGCACACTGAGTTCCCTATGTCTGTTTTCCTCAACAGATTATGGGCCGGAGTGACAAAATCAATATCGTTGTTCAACTCCTGCTCGGGGTCCAGGGCCTTCCAGTGCAGGTGTCGTTTATTCTGGGTGCTCAGAGCGCTGGTTCCAGTTTCGATGTGCACTAAAATGGTGCAATCCATCCCCCCTCTTCTCTTCTCTTCTTGCCAGCTCCAATCCAGCTGAAGCTGATCTCTGATGCTCCATTTGAATCTTAAGATGTTCTCTTCCAATTCCAGTTCAATCCGCTGGGTGAGGTCTGCCCTTGCCGAGGTTTGGGTCCATTCCATTTCTGATGCTTCCGTTGGGCCTGTGATTCTGAAACAAAGTGGGAGATTCGGTGGTGATTGGTTTCTGCAGTGGACAAGAGTTTCCTTTTTTCCTACTTTCATTCGTGTGAGGACCGTCCAGATTCTGGCCCTGAGGGGTTCCTTGCCGTGTGGTACCTGTATGCCGAGAGAATTGAAATAAGACGGATGCACCTCGGAGTGCATTGAGCCCCTCTTTCCTCCTGGAGTGAGTTCTATGAGTGGGGATTGCAGGGAGGGGTGTTGTGTACATTGCCGGGGCGGAGTCTGCTTTGGGTCGGGTCTCTTACGTCCTTGGAAGGACCAGTCCTTTATCATCTCCCCCTGAGTTTCCAAGAGTGGTGCTACCTCTGCATTGCCTTCCCCTAGGATTGCGAAGGGATTGGATCGCGTTGCTGGATCCGGGGGTTTTGAATTGTCAGACCCTCGTATTCCAAAAATTAGAGTGGAGATTTGGATGGTTTCCATCCTTTTTCTCCCTTCTTCCAATCTTTGTCTCCCTTCTTCTTGGAGTTCCTCACCGGTCTTGGTTGTGCTTTCGAGCTGAGCCGGCAGTGTTGAGGCTTCCTCCATTTCCTGGTCTATTTTGGGTGTCCCTGAAGTAGTCTTCGGGGGTCGGTTCCGTGGGGTGGCTGTCTCTGTGTTGGGCGGGGTTGTGGAGGTGCTGTCGGCAATTCTTTGAGCAGGGTGCTTTGGGGCTTTGTTAGCCTCATTCTGCTGAGAGATTGTCCTGTGGTGCCCTCCATTTTTCAGCCCCTTGTGTTTTGGTGACAGTTTGCCGGTCTGCACTTGGCTGGGATGAGGAATTTCTTCCCTCCCTGGTTCCTTTCCTTCTGCATTCCGGGTTTTTGAGGAGGGGCGGGCTGCCCCTCCTTCCCATGGTTTGCGTATGTTGGTTGTACAAGCGTGTGCGTGGTGCCCAAACCTCCTGCACTTTCTGCATTGGTTTGGCAGTCCGGCGTAAAGGATTTTTTGTGCCACTGTGTCGCTGGGTCCTGCTCCTTCAGCCATGGACGGAATCCTGATATATCCGGGGAGCTTGGATATGTCCTTGAGTTCGACAGTGATCATGGGTCCTGCCGGGCGTTTGATGTAGGAATTTGCCGATTCTATTTCCAGTACTTCACCTATCTTGCTTGCCATTATGGTCATGGCCCTCGTATTCCTGAACTGCTCGTGCAGGTCGGGGAATTGAACTTTGACCGCGTGTGTGAGTTGGGCTTCTGCCCCCTGAGAGTTTGAGTCGAAGTTTGGTATGTATCGGGAGAAGGATAGGCCCAGGCCGCTCCATTCAACTGCTGCCAGTCGTCTTGTGGCCTTAGCTCCTTCCTCACTCTCGAAGAGCACTTCGAAGTACCCTCTTGTGAGGAGGGATACTGAACTGAAGGGTGCGGGGAGATGGAGCTTGAGGCAATCTAACAGGGCTTTGAATGTGGCTCTGCCTCCAAGGGTTCTCCCAATGACGGTTCGTCTAGCTTTCTTTGCCGCGCTTTCTTGCATCTCTACTACTAAATCTGTTGGAAAGTTCGCCTTTATTTCTAATCCGTAATCTATAGGCGATGGGCCTTGGGCCGTTTCCCCCTGGGGGGGGTCAGCGCCTGTCCCGCTGCCTGGTTGAGCGATCAGAGATTGGGGGAAGGGGGCGTTCACTGAACTTGTCGAGTTCTTTCGCAAGGAATTCCTCACTCTTGGCGCCTTGGCTCTGGCTGCGGATAGGTCAATCCTCTCCGCTTGCCTGGCTGCGGCGATATCCGGGCCCTCCGAGCTTCTTCCGTTGCCAACAGGAACAGAATTGAATTCTGATTTGCGGGGATGGGAAGAATCTCCTTTCGGAGGTACCTGATGGGTGTGCGATCTGCTCGCGCCTCCAGTCTCGCATCCTCGAGGTTTCGACGCGTCGTCCAGCTGAGCGAAGAGCGATGGTGACCGTTGGGGAGGCTCTCCTCGTGGTCCGCCATTGCTTTCGGCCTGAAAAGCTTTCGTCTCCTTGCCTTTCTGCTGGAGTTCTGGTCGTTCCTGAGGGGCGATCGGGGGCGCCTGATTCGAGCCTGCATTTCCTCCCTCCTTGCCGATCTCCGCTCCCGGAGTTGTGGGGATTGTCTTGGTTGAAACAGTGCGAGGCTCGAGCGTTGCAAAATTCGCAGAGTCGTTGGGAGCCGACGAGTTCTTTCTGTCCGTTGGGGGAGAGACGTGAGCGCCACGCCCGGCCTTCCTTATCCTTCGGGAGACTTGAACATATTCGTCGAGCTCCGTGGTCTGAGAATCTGCAAAAATAGAGTCGATTTCCATCATTAGATTGAGGAAGCGCTTAAGAATCGACTAAGAAAAGTAGCAATCGGACAGCAAAATCATGGTTCTCTCTGATACACGTCCAGACAGCGCGACCTTCGCCGTTTCTATGTTAGTGTTGTAGAAGGCCACTCTTAGGATTAATAGCCATGATTCGTCCCTGCTTTTGAGAATACTTTAAAGGGATGTATTTTACTTTTCTCCCATTGTGCTAATATGCTGGATAAAGGCATAAAGTGAGTGGCCTTGTCCCGTCCAAAAATTGATTGCCCTTCCACCAACATTATATAGTACCTCTGAATGTCCAAGATGATGTTGCTAACTAAACTTCAAGAATTTTTTTTTTGTTGACTCCCATGTTGGAGAGCACATATGCAGTTCACACTACGACACAGTACTACGGCTGTGTGGATGATACTACTACATTACAGTCCTCCTAAAAAGTTTTAAAATAAAATAAAATCAGACGCTTTATGTAAACTGTAAGTTTTCCCAAATGAAAACAAAAGTATTTGTGGAAAAAATGTATGAGAATTCATCTGGCCCCCACAACAATATGCCAGGAGTGAACAATTCTCTTGATCTTTGGTGGCAATCTGTCACTTCTGCCTACTTGTGTTCGCGACACGCTACCCACTTGACTGTGTTGGCCTCATCAACCTCTCGGTCCCAACAGTCGATGAAAAGATCTTTTTGCTTTTGCCAGGCTTTCCATTACAGCTGCTCCTTGTGACCCGCGAAGAAGCCACAGAATTCACATCCGCCTCTTCCTTCTTCTTTCGCACCCTTTACCAAGCTGTTGATTCGGTCACAGCTTGAACAGTAGGAGGAGGAGGAGAGCATTTCAATGCATTTATAGAGAAAAGAGTTTCCTTTTCTCCGTCGTCGGCTCTTGAAGAGTTTGCAAAACTTCATTCTACTACAGCAGCACCATCATTAGCGGGAGCAACAACAACGTCAATAGGCCCGGGCCGCCTTTGGTTTGTCCAAACAAATGTAGTACCTGTGAATCTTGAACGATCAAGTCCACCAACAGATAGATATGAGCTTGGAATGGGGAAGAATTGGATTCTATGATCACAGACAGACAGAGCATGGACAAAAGCCCTTCACGTGATGAGCACCCATGCAAGGAAGGACCCGCTGCTGCAAGCAACCCAAGCTTTACGGAGCTGGCTTACGGTGCTGGATTTGGTTTTTGTGTATTTCTAGAGTCTTGCAATGCAGCAGATGATCAACCCTTTGTTTTACCTCTTCTGCTAGCAAGAGTTGTTGAACTCGTTGACTCGCGCCTGCACGACTTATTTTACGTCCCTTGCGCCTTTTTAGCTGCACCCACATGAAGCAGCAGCGTGGACGGATCGAATGCAGACCAAATTTCGAAAAACAGAAAATGACGGAGAGCGGCCATGTGGATGTGAGAGCGTGGAATCCGTCCGTCAAGGAAGGATGGGAGGAGGCGGCCTGAAATTTTAAAAAAAAACTTCTTGGCCAGCAGACAATAGGCAGGCAGATCATTGGGTTCCTTGACTCTCATTCACACTCCGACATGGCAAATCGATCACATCACATCGCATAATCACTTCGTTGGAGATTAGAAAACCTAAGATCAACTGCTAATGAGATGTGATGCGCGGGAGCTCGCGAGGGCGGTTGAGAGGCCATCCCACACCCGCGTGCATGCGGACACATTGTCCCACCCTTCGACGTATATTTAGCTACTTTCCGTAGCCATTGTCCATCCGGAGTCAGGGGAAGGAACTTCTTTCCTTTACATTATATGATATTTATAAATCTGAATTGGTGTAAAATGTTTCAAAATTTTTTGTTGGTTGTTTAATGTATGATTGCAAAATGTTTTTGAATTTTTAACAAATCAACTAGCAAATTTATTAATGTTACTAAGAATAGTAGAGTCCCAATACCAACCAAGGTATCAAAATAAATCAAAACATAAGTACAATGCAAAAATAATTATATCATGAACATGAATACAATATTGGACCAATGCAATTGTAAAGTTTGTGACCATATTGTTGCAAAAGGAATGCCTTATTTTGAAGTAAACAACCACTTTGAAATTAGTTGCACAAATTAATTAGTATATAATATTTTATATTAGGTACATATAAAAAAAATTGGCTGAAGTAAGTAGACAAGACTAAAATTACACAAATATTTTTTCTTGGGCTATGCATACATAATGTGTATCTACACTTTTTGGGGGAAAAAACCAAAAGTAATTTTTTTTACAAATCCAAATAATCATTTTCAAAATGACACCAAAGATTCTATCCAAAAAAAAAGTCAAAACTAAAATAAAAGATTCATCTCAAAACTAAAAATTGGACAATATTGTTCATACAAATGTTGTACATGTATATGGTTTTTGATATACATGTTCAATAAGTGTAAATGTATTCAAAATATACATACATTGCATGTGTATATTTTTCATTTACATTCATGTAAGTGTATAATTTTAAAACGTTATAAGCAAAAAATTGTGTAAAGATAATTTATCCCATCTAAAACAAGATAAGTGTAAAACACACACAAAAAACACATATTTTTATGCAGTTTTACACATTATTAATTATAAACTTAAAATTTGATGTGTTTATGCAAATTCAATAAAGATTTTGCCAATCAAAATTCTTGAATGCCAAAGGTCTCAATGTTTTTATTAAAACATGAAGATGAAGAAGCTAAAATGCCCTTCAATGTAACATCATACAAAGACAAGAAAATGTAAAATATTTTTTCGTTTGGGAAACTAAGGTTGTCTTCTTCATTTGGCCTAAAGCCTCTAAGACTAAATGCCCTTGCCCACCTGCCATAACCCCATAGATAAAACTAGGACATGCATCATTCATTTTCATTGTTGTAAAATAAATCATTTATGAATTAGAATCAAACTCTTGTACATTGTATGAAAAGATAACACAATTAAATATGTAGTTGCAAAGGATATTGTGGTATCATGATCGTTCTCCCACAAAAACTTAAGGTTTATAACAAAATAACAATGTTGCACCTTGCAGGGCAATGGAAGATCATGGTTTATAAGAGAATGTATTACATTTTGTATTATCATTGGAGATTATGGTTTATAAAAAAATGAAGGTATTGCACCTCACACTTATCGTTAACAATTGTGGTTTTCTAAACAATAAGGAAAGACCACAATGAAAGCATGTGCAAGATGATAATGGATGAAGCTCACCTAAACAAGAGCATTTATAATGAAGCTTACAACAATGTTAGGAATTGCAATAAGACCACAAGAACACCATTTACACTTGCAAAAAATGTACATGATGGAGAACAACATGAAGGAACTCATTGATAGAAAGGTTCATTTAAGGACACAATTTTTCATTTCCTTGTCAAAGACTAAAAACTACTAAGTCACAAGGCAAAAATAAATTTGGAGCAAGACATTAAACAAGGTGGTAGTCCCTTAACTAACTAGTTGTGTTTGCTCCATACATGTTTGGTATAACCTAAAATCATACATGTGCATGTCTA
>Ga0209611_10014728_pt1 | contig 10369 bp, 3 predicted proteins | sample S1TSphgellanicum_3_FD_187693 | JGI IMG/M metagenome (GOLD analysis project Ga0209611, IMG submission 187693) | Host-associated microbial communities from peat moss isolated from Minnesota, USA - S1T2_Fc - Sphagnum magellanicum MG (SPAdes) (version 2) | ecosystem: Host-associated > Plants > Peat... | reverse complement strand
TTTTTCCTTCAAAAATTTCACCATGTAGTGCGGGGGCATTTGCACAATTTTCAGAAAATAAAAATAGAAATAAAATAGAACCTTGGTATCCATAGATGATGCATAACCCCCAAAGAAAAAAGGCGAGAAAGTTTTTCAATTGGTCTTTTTCCACATGCATGCAAAATCAGTCATGGAGTGGACTCTTTCCAAACACTACAAACAAAATTTTGATCATGCAAAAGAAGGTATTTTTTTTCCTCCATGCAAATGCACGCTTACAAGTTGCAATTGTTCCAATCTGTGAAAACCACTTTAAAAATTCTACACATCATGAAAACCCCACCCCGCCGCCCCCAAAAAGTGTGAACCATTGCATGGTGATCAAAATCATATAATGGTCGTTTTGCCCAACTATTGCCATTTGTTAAGGGAACGTGGCCGCCACCCTAACCCCTTAAGTACATAAACTTGTCTAAAATTCATTGCATATGTTGGCAACCTAACAATGGATTACCAATGAAAATGTACACCAAAAGGTCCTTCATATGGACACACTTGCATACACCTCAACACAATCATTGACCCTTTTTTTCTTATCTTGTCTCTTTTTCATTTTTCCCTTAAAGCACTTGATCATGTCTTGCTAGTTTGTGTCTTGCCTTGTGCAAGAGATGTTTGAGTTTAACTTAGAACAAACAAGCTAGGTCGAAAAGACAAGTGTAGGGTTTAGGGTTGAGTCTTTTTGGTTATCCTATTTGACTCATTTTGTGGATGAATCCCAACTTGGTTTGCATTGGGTTTGGTTTTATTTTTGCTTCTCTTCATGTGTCTTAAACAACACAAAATTTTTAAAAAATTGTCGTCTAGTTTAAAGCAAGAGATTGGAGAGAATGGGTCTCGAAGATGTACAATATTGGTTAGCATTCATGTTGACCTGGTACTTGCTTTTGGGCCAGTTTTTGAGTCTAGTTCCTAGTTTGTTCCCTAGGACCTTTATCAACAACTATCTATCTATCTATGAAGGTAGTTTGTTTGTTTTGTTTCTCATGTTGAGATCTCACAAACCGTGAAGTGTTTGGTATTGATAGAAGGCCTTGTTCAAGTAATGTTTAGACTTATGGTGCAAGAGTTATTTGAATATTGAACATTTTTTTCAAAAAAACTCAAAAACATCAAAACTAAAAATTGCTTGGGAAATTGAGGCATGATATTGCTATTATTGGAAAGTTTTTGATGAGTGGGATTTCGTGTAGGTTATTATATAATTTTTAGACCTAAGGTGAGAGAGATGTTGAATGTTGAGTAATTTTCAAAACTAGAAATTCATTTAAACTTTGAAATAGTTTTTTTCATAATTGGGATTTAGATGGTCAAAGTCCTATTCACACTTGGAGTCGTTATATAGCCTTGTTCACACTTGGGCCAATGACATAGTCACACTATGAGGTATAATATGCGAAATAACTATCTTAGGACCTAGATAATTAATTTTCTACTTGAAAAAGCCTTGCTCTTGAACTTAACAAGGGTTCTCCATGTTGAGAGAAACATCTTATAGCCTATAACATTGTAAAAAATAGGTTTGAAGTTTTTGTGAGAATTCAATGAAAAATTAAGGTTTAGATGTTTTGAATGTGTTTTCTTTTGTTTGTTGTTTCATTGTACAAATTGTGACATGGGGTAATCCTATATATATATATATATATATATATAGATATATATAATTTTATTATTTTTTAAAATTTGTTTTAAATTTTTATTTTTTTGCCATTCACCTTTTAAGGTAATATTTTATATTTTTGTCTGTCATTTTATTTGTTGTGACTTGTGATAAATGTAAAGGTAAAGGGTGTTGTTAAGTGAAGTTATTTGACTATGACCTATTTGTGATGAAAAAAAAGAAAAATCATATAAGTGTCACCTTACCTTTGACACCTCTTGTTTATTTTATCATTTTAAAATCCTTGATGTGTAAGTTCTCATACAATTATCCTAATAGAGTTGTGTTATTATTTTTAACAAATATGTTGTGCACTACCATGTTGTTGTTTATGACTATTATTGTCCACACATACCATATGACATAGAACTATCTTAAATGATGTATCACATTCAAAATTTTGATGATTAAATATGATTTGCGTACAAACAATAGGAACCTAAGCCCAAACAAGAAATGAAATACACAAAAAACAATGTGTCACAATGAAACTTGCATAAAAGATAGAAAATTTTATTGCAATAAATTTGTGTGTTCTAGAATGTCAAAATCACCAAAAGTGATTTGAAACACATAACTTGAAATTATATCCCAAACATGAAATACCTGAAACCATGTTCACACATGAATTAGTTCTAAACTAAACCACAATGTGTTGCACTAATTTAAATTAAGATTAACCTAATCAAGATTTAACCAAACAATTAACATAATACACCTAACAAATTAAAGAGGAATCACATGCATTGTTTTTAATTCAATATCTTCCACTTGCATTATTATCCCAAATTTCTTTCAAACCAACATCTATGGTGGATTTTTCAAAAGAATTCAAAACCCCTTTATATAGTTTGATCATCTTAAATTCGCTCCAAACAAGTTCAAACAAGCCAAAAAACCATGTTAGATCATAGTGATGATCATCACATATTAGACATGCACTTATGCATTATTATGCAAAAACTATTTCAATATTGGAAATTTGTGTTCAATGATTAATATGAATGTCAGGAAATTAAAATTTAAAATTCAATTAATTAAATTTTAGGCTTTGCTTTTAGTTACAGACTTTTGAATTTCCATAAAAACCATGTTAAATAAGGACATTTTTGTAGAGGATTAGGCTAAGGACTCTCCTAGTAAAGAAAATTTGATAGTAAAATGAAATGATATTAACCTATTACTCAAACTCAAAAGGCACTCACAAGTTTAATAATATGAAATTTGAAATTCTCAAAAACTCAATTTAGGCTTTAGAATCTCATCATTTCAAGAATCCTTCACCACATGCAAATGGAATGTAATGTATGTATAATTTTAAAAATATATATAGCTTATAACTCAAAAAAAAAACGTTAAAATAGTTAACATATTTTCGTATGACTAAAAATTTTGATCAATTTTCAAATGTAAAATGTAAAATTTCATTAAATCTACACACTTTTATAAATCCCACATTTTTTCAAAAATAATTAATACACAACAATTAATTATTTGGACAACTGCAAGTATTTTTAACAATAAGTGGGTGCAAATATGTGCAATAAGTGGGAGCCAATGGGAGTACTTAATAAAAGGATTGTGAATCATTTTTAGTCTTTTTCACTTTTTCATATCAAAATTTTTTTGAATGAAACCTTTGCAAATTGTTATTAAAATTGTATATGACTCTCCCAATATATCACATGTCACTTGTGTTAATCATTGTTAAATAATGTGAATTTCTCAAAATGTGTAGATTTTTGTCAAATTCTATGTTTTGTTTTGAAAATTTGTCATAATTTTGAATCATACAAAAATAAGTTAACCATTTTAGATTTTTGTTTCTTATATCATAAACTATAACTTTGTCTTATATGTCATGTGCATACACCCCCATCATATGTGGTAAAAGACTCTTAAAACTTGAGACTTTGAAACATATTTTGAATTATTAAAAATTTCAAATTCCATAACTTTTTAATTGTGAGTGTTTTTTGAATGTGGGTAATAGGTTATTATCATCTTTTTTTTTTTACTATCAAATTTTTGATGAAAAGAGTCCTTTACCTTAATATTTTACAAAATTTAATACTTTTGACACATTTATTGTTCAAGTTCAAAAGATTAACTAAAACCAACACCCAAAATTAAATTTAATAAATTTCTAATTTGGATTCTTCAACATTCATATTAGTCATTTAACACAACTTGAAATGATTAACATAACTTTAAAATGTCCAAAAAAAAGAGTGTAAAAGAGTTTATAGTTTTCACCACTATTGGACATGGTTTTTGACTCCTTTGAATGTATTCATATCCAAGTTGCAAAAGATTTCATCCAAAAAAATTTACGACTTTTTTGTTTTGGTGACAAAAAGGTTATATATCCTTAAAATAAAATAATCACATTAGTTCATTTGATCTTGTTTGGACCCGATTTCTCTTTTTGATTGGGTCATGTTGAGAGGCTTACCACATTAAGAAGTTGCACTATCCTCCATTATGAACCTTTAAGATCCTTGTTCGCATGATTTTTTATGTAGTCTTGTAAATATGATTAGCCATGTTTTGCTTTACCTTGTGATGTGTTCATACTTATTTAGTGCAAACTCATAGTTAATTCCATTGTTGTTAATAAACTTCCTAGATTCTTTTGTTTTTCACCCAACACATTTGTAGCATGGGTCCCAAGCTTTCGAGACTATGTTTATTTCATGTAACACATTTGTACCATGTTTTCCAAGTTTTTGGTGACAAGGTTATAATGATAAAAAAGATGTAAACTTGTTTAGATGCACAACTCAAAATGGAAACAAACAATGCAAATTTAAACTTGTAAGCCACTTTCAAATAGATGATGAAGTGTTTGTTTTGTTCATGCTTTGAAAACACAAGACCTATAAACAACATATGTAGATGACTTTGCCTAAATTCAAGTTTCACTTAACTTTGAAAAGTAAGTGCCTCAAATCACTTTTTTTTTTTTTAAATTCAATTTTTCCTTCATTTCAACCAATGCTCCTTGTTCCCAATTTTGCAACCAATTTCAATTCTTCTAGATTGATGGTTTTTGGGAGTTTAAAAATTGCTTCAAAAACCAATCTAGCAATTTTTGAGGTGGTGAAAAACCTACTCCAAAACTAATTGAGCAACTCTTATGGCCCATTTGGTATGTTCTAGTTCCTACGTGTAAGTAGTAGGTAGGCTACTTTAGGATCCTCTATGTCTACTATTGCAAAAACAATATAAATTTAACCATTTTCTTTTTGCTTACATGATTGTCAAAATTGAGTATGGAAACCAATGTGTGCATTCAAGGAAGGTTAATTAAACCATTAATATGTTGATCTCAAGTATGGGGAACATAGTAGTCAATGGGGTTACAATGGATGTTTTAAAGCAAATTTGGAAGGTTTGGCAAGACATAAAATGATGGACAAGAAATTCATGAATTACTAGAAAAAATGGAAACTTGATCCATGTGTTCAATTCTTGTATCTATGGTGTAAACAACAAGGGTTACATGAAATTATATTTACATCCTTACACCCTAAAACCCAAATTATTGGGTCTTATCAAGATAAGAACCATTAGAACTAAAAATTGGTGATAATTTATTTTTGACCTAGACTAGAACCAATGGGTTTTGTTTTTCTAAACAAATTAAAAAAACAAAAACTAATTGTTCTTCATTTTAATGAAAATTTGAAAAAATGGAACCAATAAGTTTTTTAAAAACCTAAGAACTAAGCAACATTGGTTTCAACCTGCTCCTTAAAATCCATATTTTAATGTAAAAGACAATGTTTTGAATCAAAATACTCATTTGATTGATTTTAGATTATGTTTAAAAAATATTCATAATCATATTGTTGAATACCTTCAAGTTTGACATAATTCACAATTAAAATAAACATGAAAACTTGACAAGGTTAAAACAAAAGGCTCTTGCTTAAATCATAGAACAATTGATGGAATCTTGCAATATCATGAAACTATATATTTTTAGATCTCAAATCAACTTCCATATGTGATTGTTCCTCTTGTTTATAGTTTTTTGTTATTTTTGTAATTTAAAATTTTGATATTTTGAAGATCCTAAGTGGTGATTTTGAGCCTCAACCATTGACATACTCATTGTCATGAGATGTAATGATGATGATTCCATCATCCATGGTTGACACTACTTGAATTGAATTTTGGAGGTGGTATGCTTCTTCTTGATAAAAGTTGTTAAAGAAAGTGAATTGTCATGATAGATGTTGTGAACTACTTGCTTGCTTTCATTTACTATAAGTTGTCATTCAAACCCTTTTTTTTTACTGAATTTTATATGAACAAGGTATACAAAATTGTTTGCAAACTACCCTTATGCATAAGCCCTTTCATTATATAAAGAAATGCGATGGGCAAACATTGTGGAAAGTCTATTAAACCACTTAATATTCGTAATACATGACCATGCCATTCTTGTGTCCACATTTCTTATGCTATTGTTTTCTTCCAATGTTGCATATTGTTCAGGATGTCTACACATGTAAAAGAAAATATGAATAACAAAAAAAATGAATTCAACACTTGGTTAGAGGTTTACATTTATAAGTGATAATTCAACCTTAGTAAGAGAATAGAATGGGGAGCTACTCCAAGGTTTGACAAATTGAACCATGAAGGAGTTAATGTGAAGTTCCAACTAGATCATTAATTTGGAATTTGCATTGAATAGTGATTTTGGAGTAGAAGGGAATGTGGAGCGATTCTATAGCTTGACAATTTGAATTGCATAATCATGTAATTGCAATTGAACAATTATTGTAGAATAGTTGAGAAATCACTATCAATGTTTTTTTCCTCCCATTTTATAATACAGCCAAAGTGATGATCGTCTAGAAGAAAATCTAGCACAATTTGGCTATAAACTAAACCTTTTTTCTAAAAGAAAAATGAAGAATCCTTCTATATTCTTGACTACCTGCTAGAACTTATCATAAAAATATGGCTACTTGGAGAGAAAAAAATCTCAAAATTTGACAAATTTGGGTCTTTTTTTCCATGAAAAATCCTGTGTATAAGTTGGAATCATATATATATAGCAAGGCAAGAAGTAAGAGGACATCAAACGATGTTGGATGTTCAAGTCAACCTTTTACTTTTCATTCATGGCAGCATTGAATGGCTGGACACTACCCTCTTACATTTTGCCCTTACATACATACATCCACCCCACCAACCCCTCCTCACACCCCACCTTATGAAAGGGCACTCCAGAGTACAATCCCCTACTGTGGTTGTATTCTAATTGAGTTGAAGTTGGGTTTCACCTTGGTAACCTATCTTATGAAAAGAAGGTCCTGTAGGTAGGTAGGTAGGTAGGTAGGTAGGACAATAGGTGATCAAAGTAAGTGTCTGCATGTAGATAGCTACCATGTAGGTAAGGGCTAGCAGGTTGTTGATAGGCTAGGCAGGCAAAAATATAGCATGATGCTTAAACTTTCTTTCACTTTTGTATCTTACTTACAGCCAAAGTTGGGTTTCCTTGGCTAGTTCAGTTTTGTGATTTAGCCCAAGTGATGATCATCCATCCTTCCTTGTGCACTGGTGCAGTTTGTCCACACAGAGCTGTTAGTTCACACAGAGCTGTAGAAATAGGAATTGATTATATCCCTTGCCTTTTGAATCTCCACTCCTCCAGGCTCGTTGGTTGTACTGCTCTGTTGCAATAGAGTTTGGCAAGTTTACATCATATTTAGAACACATTCTTGTTTCCTCCTTATGCTCAAATAATTGGCAGAACATTGCAATCCCAGGTGATCAGATGTATACAGTTGATCCTGCATCTGGTTGAAGACCACTTTGCTTTGCTATCAAGATTCATCACATTACCAACATGAGTACTCCCTGCGATGATCACTTCATACATTGATGAAAATGCAACAAATTATTGGATACTTAAGAGCCATAGGCAACAGACAATTGCAAGTGAAAAAAACGCACAGAAGTAAATTATCTCAAATATAATGAGTCTCTATACATGACAAAAAAAACATCAGTAAAAATGTCTGAAGTGTTTGGGCTTTGCACTGAGAGAAATGGATCATGTTGTTATGGTATATAGGCTTGTGCCTGGTATCAATACCAGTACACCTTAGTCTAAGTTGTTTGGGCTTTGCACTCAGAGAAAAGACCTTGTTGGTATGGTATATAGGCTTATGCCTGGTATCAAGGAACCTACCAGGCTGCTCTAACCTCATGCAGTACCAGCCTTGTGCCAGTACCAACCTAGTAGGGACCTGAGGTAATCCCAGTTTTGTACCAGTTTCATCCTAGTTTCAATACCAGGTTAGTATATACCTGCCTCATACCACCCTAAACAGAGTCTTGGGCCCCTTACCCAAGACCAGGCTGGTATGAATTGTTTTAAAAGAGTATCCATACCAGGATGTAGTAGAAATTGGTACTGCAAATGGTGGGAGACTAGTAATAGCAACCCACCTGTACCCATCAAACCATGTAGCCAATCAACAGCAATTGTTAAGCTTTGCTATGCCTTTTGCCAGCCTCAACATCCTCGGAAAAAATGCTGAGCAAAACCATTTTGCTGAGCTAAACCGGCATGTTTTGACTTTCCTTCATCCAATTTTAATTTGCTGTGCAGTGCACCAGTGGAGTTGCTCTTAGTACTGATGTATGTGCAGTGCACCAGCAGAAAATTAGGAATGGGCATTCATTCCACAACCCAACCATAAGTAACCACCTGACAATTCCAGTTTTGAGTCAAATCAACTAATTCATCCTTAACCTTCCATGTCACTCATGACTACCAAAAACAAACTATGCCTAAACAGACCAGGGAAAACCATCTTCCTCAAGATACAGGAATGAGAACAAACATCATATCGAATTCAGCAGCTGAACATACAAAAGAACAGTTCTTTAAGCATAGTATACCTCAATCTTGTTCTGACCCGAAAAGTGAAGATAGGATAATAGACACCAACTGCTCATTTATTAGTGTACAAGATGACTTACTTTGGTGATATGCTAAATGTAGCCAATCCTCTAATTCAATGAGAAGCTAATGGAGCTAATAATGCAGTGGTGTTCTGGGCATATTTGGCTCCTTTCTATATCATCAAAGTGTTGTAGTGTGGTCACTGGCATAGGCATAGAAGCGAGAAGAAAAACACATCTAACGCTATATTGACTAAGCTACCTGAAAGACAAACAGTGGACATTGAAGAATGTCGCAAACTTTGGAAGAATATTTACATACTGCCATGTCATGAACACAAATATTGACCCGCTTTGCAAATGTTCTCCACAACTGTAAAATTGGGTGCGTCTTTAGCTGTTGGTGAGATAACAATGCCTGATAGTGATGTTTCTCCAGAGCAGGAAAATTCAACTCTTACAACAATTTTGGGTTTCTCCACATGTCCATTTCCATTTGAAGTTGGCTCCTCTAGTTTGGGTCCAATTGGCAATTGTGCGCGCAACCGTTGTGGGGGAGCATTCACCTATTCCATACACAAGAAAATTCAAACTGATGACCATTCTGAAGTTCCAACCTGAAAATTGTCTCTAATGACTGGATCCAACTTCCCAATGCTCTCAAATTTGCCTATACCACTTGCTCAATTCAAATGGCAGAAAATATCAGGTGAACACTCTTGATAGATAACATGGCCCTGCTTGATAACTAGCTTGAATAAAACCTTGTCATGACCATGATCCATCCTTGTTTATCAAAGCTGGGATTTCAATGAAAATAGTACAGTAATCCACTCATTTGACACAAGGCATCAGAAGAAAGAGCAGCAGAAATATTCTAGGCTAAAAATTGAAGGTATGACAGGAAGCAACATATGAGGTTTGAACAGATTATACATTTTTGACAGGTGGTACAGGATTTCCAATCCAAGCACAGTAAGAAGAAAATCCAAGGAGATAATGAAAAGACACACACCTCAATGTGGGGCACCTGCCATCTCAGCTCATTGGAAGTCCGGTCCAGAGTACCCCTAATTTTCCCCATCATAAAATGTCAGATTGTTGAACTAACAGTCCACTCTCTAACAAGAGCTTAGATTCTCAGGAATTTATCAATGAGCCCAAGAGAATCAAGATTAGCAGTCAATGGAATTATCCTAACTAAGTTGACTTAAGCACTTCCAGTATGGCTGAGTTATTTGGACAGTGACACAGTTGGTTGCTGCATCAGTGTGGCCCTTGTTCTAAGTCTCATAACTCCAGAGCTCATCCCAGAGATGCAAATTGTGGATCTTGGGCTTTTGTCAATGTATCTCCCATATCAGGGCAGGCAAGAATTTGAGTTCACCACAGTCCCAAGCAGCACTGTGATCTTGTAGCAGAAGAATGATTGGGTGATATTTGCTCTGACATTAAGTACAACATCTGACCTAAATCCCTATGAATCTCTGGGATAGGATTGGATTCTGGAGCTTAAGATTCCTTGGGGGGCTTCATAAATTATTCAAGGATTTCAGCCCTAGACACCTTAACCTATGTTTCTAGACTTCTCAAAAAACACCTACAACAAAAAATAAGCAGAGGAGGTAGCTCCAACTGTCCACAACAAATCGAAGTTGAGGTGCACACCTTGGAGACATCTTCAATGAAATTGGAGAAAATGGCAAACTCAAGATGAAGTTCACATCCTTCAGT
>Ga0209611_10014727_pt1 | contig 10369 bp, 7 predicted proteins | sample S1TSphgellanicum_3_FD_187693 | JGI IMG/M metagenome (GOLD analysis project Ga0209611, IMG submission 187693) | Host-associated microbial communities from peat moss isolated from Minnesota, USA - S1T2_Fc - Sphagnum magellanicum MG (SPAdes) (version 2) | ecosystem: Host-associated > Plants > Peat... | reverse complement strand
GCATTGCCGAGTAACGCCTACGAGCGCGTCGCGGCGCACCTGGAGCTGGTGCCGATGAATCTGGGCGACGTGCTGTACGAACCTGGCATCCAGCTGCGTTATGTTTATTTTCCGACGACGGCGATCGTGTCGCTGCTGTACGTGATGGAAAACGGCGCCTCGGCTGAAATTGCCATCGTCGGCAATGAGGGAATCCTCGGTATTTCCCTGTTCATGGGCGGCGAGACCACGCCCAGTCGTGCCGTAGTGCAGAGCGCCGGCTACGGCTATCGGCTGCGGGCACACTTCCTGATGGATGAATTCAACCGCGCCGGGCCGTTCCTGCACCTGCTGCTGCGCTATACCCAGGCGCTGATCACGCAGATGGCGCAGACGGCAGTCTGCAACCGGCATCACTCGGTCGACCAGCAGCTGTGCCGCTGGCTGCTGCTGAGCCTGGACCGGCTCGAGAGCACGGAATTGTCGATGACTCAGGAGCTGATTGCCAACATGCTGGGCGTGCGCCGCGAAGGGGTCACCGAAGCCGCGGGCAAGCTGCAGCAGGCCGGGTTGATTCAGTATCGGCGCGGAAAAATCACGGTACTCGATCGCCTGCGACTGGAACAGCGCTGCTGCGAGTGCTACCAGGTGGTCAAGACCGAGTTCGATCGACTACTGCCCTACGCCGCAGCCTAGCTGCCGGCTCGCCCCCTGGCGCCGTTCCTGGCGCGCCGTGCCGCGGTGTGATGTGCAGCACTGAGTGTTGCGGCACTGTCATCGGCTCGTAATAAACAAGTATGTGCGCTAGCGAGCAGACCCGCTGCAGCAAACGCCATTAGGGTTGTGCGACCGCTCGGGAGCACACCAGTGTCGTCGACGTCATACAGAACCGCAGATAACCGCCTGCTGGCGGCACTGCCGAATTCCGATCGGCGGCGCGTCGTCGCCAGCTGTGACCTGGTCGAGCTCGACCTGGCCGACGTGCTGTATGCCGCCTGGGAGCCGCTCGACTGCATCTATTTCCCCACCACCAGTTTCATCTCGCTGACGGTCCCGCAAGGGGATTCAGCAGCGTTCGAGGTAGGCCTGGTCGGACGCGAGGGGATGCTGGGTCTGGCACTGGCGCTCGACGGCGGGCTGTCGAGCGAGCGCGCGGTGGTGCAGGGCGCCGGAGCCGCGCTGCGCCTGGACATTGCAGGCTTGCGGAGCGAACTGAGGCGTAGTGCTGCGCTGCGGGGCCAAATCGATCGCTACGTGCACGTGCGCCTGAGCCAACTGGCACAGTCGGCCATCTGCGCGCACTTCCATCTGCTCGAGTCGCGACTGGCGCGCCGTCTACTGATGACCCAGGATCGGGCCGGCGCCAATACCTTCACTGTCACGCAGGAAGTGCTCGCCTCCAAGCTGGGCGTGCGGCGGGTCGGTGTCACCAAGGCCGCCAGTGCACTGCAGAAACGCCGGCTGATTCACTACAGCCGTGGCGATATCACGGTGCTCGACCGACGCGGACTACTGGCGGCGTCCTGCCGCTGCTACAAGATCGACCAGGACTCCTATGACCGCATCAGGCGTCAGTGACATGAGCTGATGATTGCGGCGCTGCACCGGACAGTCGGGGCGCCGGGCGCTCCGGGCATGCACTATACTTCGTCCCACGGTCGCGCTATGTTCGCTAACGAACAGTCGGTAGAATCAACTACCGGCACACTGGCCCGTGCACAATCCTGGCCGCAGGGGCCATGGAACTTCGCACATTGACGAGGCTTCGCTACGCTGCACCAATTCCTCCGCGGCAACCGCTCGAAACTGATCGAGCGGTGCCGGACGACATCCGGTCGTCGTTCCGCGCCCAAGGCGACCGATGAGCCGTTGGCATACGGGATACCACTGTTTCTCGACCAGATCATCAAGACGCTGGAAATGGAACAGGGCGCTGAGCCGATGACCAGCCGCCGCGTGTCGGGCGCCGCGGGGGGCGGCAAGGTGGCGCTGTCGGAAATCGGCATGGCCGCCCGGCGACACGGCCAGGAGTTGCTGCGCCACGGCTACACGTTCGACCGCGTCGTACACGACTACGGCGACCTGTGCCAGGCAATCACGGACCTGGCGGTCGAGGAGAACATTCCCATCAAGGTCGACGAATTCCGCACGCTCAATCGCTGCCTGGACAATGCCATCGCCGATTCGGTGACCGAGTTCGCGTATGAGCGCGACCTGCTGGTGGCGGACCGGGACGCCGACGCGTTCCATGAGCGACTCGGAGTGTTCGCGCATGAACTGCGTAACCTGATCACGACCGCCACGCAGGCCGTCGGCGCCATTCGAACCGGCCAGGTCGGGCTGTCCGGACCGACCGGCGCGGTGCTGGACCGCTGCCTGATCGGGCTGCGCAACCTGGTGGATCGCTCGCTGGCAGACGTGCGGCTGCGCAGCGTCATTCCTGCGCGTGGCCGGCTCATCAGCCTGGCCGATTTCATCGCCGACCTGGCGGTATCCGCGCAACTCGAGGCCCAGGCGCATCATTGCACGCTGACCGTGGCGCCGGTCGACACGCGGCTGGCGGTGGACGCCGATCGTGACATGCTGTTTTCGGCGGCCGGCAACCTGCTGCAGAACGCGTTCAAGTTCACCAAACCGCGCACCGAGGTGGTGTTGAACGCCTACGCGACCGCGGAGCGCATTCTCATCGATGTCGAGGACAACTGCGGTGGCCTGCCGCAGGGGGATACGGAACGGCTGTTCCGGCCCTTTACCCAGGGCGGCCCGGACAAATCCGGGGTCGGACTCGGGTTGTCGATCAGCCGGCGCAGCGTCGAGGCCAACCACGGGGTGCTGACCGTGCGCAACCTGCCCGGCAAAGGCTGCGTGTTCACCATCGAACTGCCGCGTCACCTGCTGTCGGAAACCTTCTACAAGGTCTAGTGCCGTCACGTCGGCTTGCGTTCGCCAGCGTACCGACTGGTACTGCTGCGCGGCGCAATCTGGGCGCATCACCCTTGGCTGCATCACGATCGGGGAGCGGGTTTATGACGGCAGTACGCCGTGTGGCTTTCATCGGCAACTCGCTTCCACGTCGCTGCGGCATCGCGACGTTTACTACCGACCTGCAGCAGGCGCTGGCGCGCTTGCCGGATGGCGTCGAGACCGCCATCGTGGCGATGACCGACCACGACCATGCCTACGATTACCCGGCCGCGGTGCGCTTCCAGATCAACGATGGCCGGCTCGAGGACTACGAGCGCGCCGCCAGTTTCCTGAACTCGGGCAAGTACGACGTGGTGTCGCTGCAGCACGAATTCGGGATCTTCGGCGGCGATGCCGGCGGCCACATCATGACGCTGCTGTCGCGGCTGACCACGCCGGTCGTCACCACGCTGCACACCGTACTGTCGCAGCCCACCACGGTGCAGCGCCATGTGATCGACCGCGTCGTCGGCACCTCCGCGCGCGTCATCGTGATGGCGGAGAAGGGCCGGGAGCTGCTGCGCAGCGTCTACCGCGTGCCTGCCGACAAGATCGAGGTGATTCCGCACGGTACGCCCGATGTGGCGTTCGCCGAGCCGGATGAGGCCAAGGCCGCCATCAGCTTCGCCGGACGTAGCGTGATCCTGACCTTCGGCCTGCTGTCGCCCAGCAAGGGTATCGAAGTCATGATCGATGCGATGCCGGCGATCCTGAAGAGCCGGCCCGATGCGGTCTACGTGGTGCTCGGAGCCACCCACCCGAACCTGGTGCGCGATCGCGGCGAAGCCTATCGAGAGGGCCTGCAGGCGCGCGCGCGCGCGCTGGGCATTGAAGAGCACGTCGTGTTCCTGGATCAATTCGTCGACCAGGCGACCCTGCTCGGTTTCATCTCGATGTGCGACGTCTATGCAACGCCGTACCTGAATGAGGCGCAGATGACCTCGGGCACGCTGGCCTACAGCTTCGGCATGGGCAAGGCAGTCGTGTCCACGCCCTATTGGCATGCGCGCGAGTTGCTGGCCGACGGCCGCGGCGTGCTGGTGCCGTTCGGTGATGCCACCGTCATCGGCGCGGAGATCGCCGCGTTGCTGACCGACGACGTGCGCCGATCGGCGATGCGCCGGCGCGCCTACGAGAGCAGCCGGCCGATGATCTGGCCACGCATCGCCGAGCGCTACCTGGCCGCGTTCCGAAGCGTGCGGCGCACCCAGGGACCGCGCGCGCTGGCGCGCACTGGCGGCGAGGCGCCGCGCGAGGCCCAGTCGGTGCCACCGATGCAGCTCGGGCATTTCCTGTCGCTGTGCGATGACACCGGACTGTTCCAGCACGCGCTGCACTGCGTGCCGGATCGCGCGCACGGCTATTGCATCGATGACAATGCGCGCGCAATGCTGGTGGCGTGCGCGCTGGGCAAGCCAGGCGAGCAGTCCCTGGCCGAACCGCTGACACGCCGCTTCGCCGCCTTCATCGAGCACGCCTGGAATCGCGATAGCAAGCGGTTTCGAAACTTCATGAGCTTCGATCGACGCTGGCTGGAAGATTATGGCTCGGAGGACAGCCACGGGCGCGCGCTGTGGGCGCTGGGCGAGTGCGCACACAGCGGGCCCAATGTGTCGCTGCAGCGCTGGGCGGCATCGCTGTTCGTCGAGGCGTTGCCGGCAGTAGAGGCGTTTCGCTCCCCCAGGGCATGGAGTTTCACGTTGCTTGGGCTTGACGCCTACTGTGCCGCGGTGGCGGAGGATTCCGGCGCCAGGCGCCTGCGCGGCCTGCTCGCCAGCCGGCTGATCGCGATCCTGGCCACGGTCGAGACCGACGACTGGCACTGGTTCGAGGACGGGCTGGCTTACGACAACGCACGCTTGTCGCAGGCGCTGATCGTCACCGGCCGCTCGACCGGGACGCCGGCGTACGTGAGCGCGGGATTGCGTTCGCTGCGCTGGCTGATGGCGCTGCAGACGAACCCGGCCGGCCTCTTCAGGCCGATTGGCTCGCACAGCTTTGGCGCCCTGCGCACGCTGCCGCAGCCCTTCGACCAGCAGCCGCTGGAGGCCAGTGCGTCGATTTCCGCCTGCCTGGCCGCGTGGCGCGCCGATGGCGATCCGGCATGGAAATCCGAGGCAGCGCGCGCATTCGCGTGGTTCTTCGGCGGCAACGATCTGGCGGTATCGCTGGTGGACCTTGAAACCGGCAGCTGCCGCGACGGCCTGCATCCGGATCGGGCCAACGAGAATCGTGGTGGGGAATCGGTCGTCTCCTACCTGCTCGGCCTGGCGGAGATGCGCGAGCTGGCACGCCTGGGCGGCGAGCGCAGGAGTACGCCGACCTCGGAGCTGGCCGCCAGCGCCTGAGGCGCGGCACGACAGCAATACCGGCAAGAGCTCAGTTTGTCACCATCCACCTTCCTGAACCGCCACGTGCTGTACCTGCGTCCCGATCCGACCAGGGTCGTGGTGCGGCCGTTCAAGGTCGCGCCCGAACCGCGCGGCCTGCGCAAGACCGATCGCACGCGGGCCAATCACATCGTCGATCGGGTGCTGGCGCTCGGGCTGGAGACCGCGCGCGCGCTGCTGGATGAAGTACTGGAGAATTTCCAGGGCCGCCACCGCAACCTGCTGGCGACTTTCGAGGAGCGCGCCGACGAGATGGAGTTTGCATTCTTTGCCCACGCCGCGTTCACCAAGACACAGCGCCAGCTGATCGGCGCGTATTTCCTGCTGGAATATTCGTTCGAAGCCGCGGCGCTGTTCAACCCCAGTATCGTCGCCCATCCCGACCAGGCCGGCGTGCCCGAGGGCGCGCGCCGCTTCATCCTCAGCCTGCGTGCGGTGGGCGAAGGGCATGTCTCATCGCTGACGTTCCGCTCCGGGATCATCGCCGCCGATGGCGGTGTCAGTGTCGATGCGACCGCCCGCCTGGCATCCATTCCGCGCGTGCAGCAGCACAGCCACGCCGATGGGGTCGGCGATTCCGTCGACCTGGTGTTTCATCCGGACCTGGACATCAGCGAGCGGGTGATCTTTCCGATCACCGATGCGCAGTCGAACGGCATCGAGGATGCGCGCTTCGTGGAGTTCGAGGACGATGGCAAGAAGACTTTCTATGCCACCTATACCGCCTACAGTGGCCGGGCGATCCGCTCCGAGCTGATCGAGACCACCGACTTCCTGTCGTTCCGCATGACGCCGCTCACCGGCAGTGCCGCGCGCAACAAGGGCATGGCGCTGTTTCCGCGCAAGATCAACGGCCGCTACGCGATGATCGGCCGCCAGGATAACGAGAACCTGTCGCTCATCTACTCGGATGACCTGCACTCCTGGGGGGAGGGCGAGATCTTCCTGCGGCCCGAATTTCCCTGGGAATTCGTGCAGATCGGCAACTGTGGCTCGCCGATCGAGCTTGACGAGGGCTGGCTGCTGCTGACCCACGGGGTCGGGCCGGTGCGCAAATATTCGATCGGCGCCTGCCTGCTCGACAAGACCGACCCCTCCAAGGTGCTGGGTCGCTCCTCCGATCCGCTGCTGCGGACGGAGCAATCCGAGCGCGAGGGCTATGTGCCGAACGTCGTGTATACCTGCGGCGCGATGCGCCACACTGGCCGAATCGTCATGCCGTACGCCGTGTCAGACACCTATTCCAACTTTGCGACCATGCCGATTGCGGCCCTGGTCGGCGCGATGAGCTTGAAACCGACGCGCTAAAGCGGCAGTCTGGCCGCAGATGTCGAGCTTGCGGCAGATCTGGCGACGGCTGGCCGAGCACCCACTGGCGCGCGTGGGGCCTGGGCTCATTACCGGAGCCGCCGACGACGACCCGAGTGGCATCGCCACCTATTCGCAGGCCGGCGCGCAATACGGCCTCAACATGCTTTGGACCATGGTGGTCTCGTATCCGCTGATGGCCGCGGTGCAGGCGATCTGCGCACGCATCGGGCGCGTCACCGGCCGCGGACTGGCGGTCAATATCAAGGACGCCTTCCCCGCCTGGGTACTGTTTGGCGCCGTGGGGCTGCTGCTGGTGGCGAACACCATCAACATCGCGGCCGACGTGGCGACCATGGGCGACGTGCTGGCGCTGATGGTCGGCGGCAATCGTCACCTGCTGACGGTCGTGCTGGTGAGCCTGTCGCTGGCAACGCAGGTACTCGTGCCCTACCACCGCTACGTCAAGCTGCTGAAGTGGCTGACGCTGTCGTTGCTGTCCTACGCGGCGGTGCTGTTCACGGTACACGTGCCATGGTCGCTGGTGGCGCTGCGCACCGTGGCACCGAGGCTCGCGTTCGATGCGGCCACGGCGACAGTGGTGGTGGGCGTGTTCGGCACCACGATCAGTCCGTACCTGTTCTTCTGGCAGTGCGCCGAGGAAGTCGAGGACCTGCGCGCCAGGCGCGAGGATCGCGCGTTGATCGAAGATCCTGCGGCGGCGCCGCGCGAGCTGCGCCGCATCCGCTGGGACACCTGGAGCGGGATGCTGTATTCGAACGTGACGGCGTTTTTTATCATCCTGGCCACGGCAGTCACGCTGAACGCGGCAGGGGTCACCGACATCGACACTGCGACACAGGCCGCGCAGGCGCTGCGGCCGCTGGCCGGCGATTTCGCCTTCTACCTGTTCGCACTGGGAATCCTGGGCGTGGGCGCTATCGGGGTGCCGGTGCTGGCCGGTTCCGCCGCCTATGCGATCGCCGAGGCAATGGACTGGCCCGGCAGCCTTGCCGCCCGGGCGCGCGATGCGCGCGGCTTCTATGGCGTCATCGCCGGCTCGATGATCGCCGGCCTGGGGCTGGGATTCACCTCGATCAACCCGATCAAGGCGCTGTTCTACAGCGCGGTGATCAACGGCGTGGTGGCGGTGCCGCTGACGGTGCTGATCGTGCTGCTTGGCGGCCGTTCCTCGGTGCTCGGCTCCTATACGGCCAGCCGATCCTCGCTGCTGCTGGGCTGGATCACCGCGCTGCTGATGGCCTGCGCCTCGGTGGGGATGCTGCTGCCGGCGTGAGCAATGCAGCGCTCGCGGCGCTGTCTTACAGACCAGGCGCCTGCTGCCGGTTATGGTCGGCGTGCAATAACCGGAGACAACGCATGGATCTTCTGATCATCGTGATCGTGCTGCTGCTGCTGTTCGGCGGCGGCGGCGGACTTTACTGGGGCATGGGCGCTGGCTGGGGCATCGGTCCGGTCGGCCTGATCATCGCCGTACTGGTGGTGGCTTTCCTTCTCAATGGCTATCGCGGCCGGCGCGGCCCGCGTCTCTAGCACAGCCGCGTCGCTGTCAGAGCTGCGGCTCCGGCGCAGCTGTGAGCGGCCTCCTACGGAGATTGCCGCGCGCCGCCGATCGTGTGTGGATGGCGCCGCGTGAGATGCTGCATGGCTCGGCGGCGAGCCGCCTCGATGATCGTAGATTCCCACCATTATCGCGCTGGAGAAACACATTGACTTACCAGGTACGGACGTTTGATCTGTCGGGTGTACAGGGATTGTCGAAGAAGGCTATCGATCTGCACCTGGGTTTGTACAAGACCTATGTCGAGACACTCAACAAGCTGCTGGAGCAGTCACCGCTCAAGCCGGCTGCCGCACCCGCCGCTGGCGCGCCCGCTGCTGCCAGCGCCTCGCCGCTGGCGCTGGACGGCTATAACCGCCGCTTTGCATTCGAATACAACGGCGTCGCACTGCACGAGCTGTTCTTCGAGCAGCTGGCTGGCAAGCATCGCCAACCCGACCCGGAAGGCGAGCTGCTCGAGTCGCTGCAGCAGGAGCATGGCGGTTTCGCCGGCTGGAAGGCGTCGATCGCCGCGCTCGCCAAGACCCGCGGTGTCGGCTGGGTGCTGACGCTGCGCCAGCACGGCACCGAGAGCCTGCACAACTGCTGGATCGACCTGCACCAGTTGAGCGTGCCGGTCAATTGCGATGTAGTGTTCGCACTGGATCTGTGGGAGCACGCGTACATGGTCGATTTCACGCCGGCGCAGCGCGCCGACTATGTGAAGATCATTCTCGACAATGTCGATTGGCCGGTGGTCGAACAGCGCTGTGCGCCGGTGCATGAGGCGGCGCACGCCTGACGAGCGCGGCGGTCAACCGACGGCGATGACCTTGTGCTGGCTGACGTTGACCCCATCGCTGCTGGTGAGCCTGCGGAAAACGACCACCGACAGCACGGTGAATGCGCCCAGCACCAGGAACGCCTGGTGCAGGCCGTGAATCAGCTCGGCGGGGTTGGAACGCACCCGATCCGGCACGAAGAATGCCGTTGCCAGCCCGGCGCTCGCGACACCGAAGCTCAGTGACATCTGCTGTGCGGTGCTGGCGATGGAGCTGGCGTTGCTGGTCTGCTCATCGCTGATGTCCGCATACACCAGCGTGTTCATGCTGGTGTATTGCAGCGAGGTCAGCGCCCCATAGACGAATGCCTGCAGCGCGATCAGCCAGATCGGCGTGTTGCGGCCGACGGTGGCGAACAGCAGCAGCATCAGTCCAAGCGCCACGGTGTTCGATACCAGCACGCTGCGGTAACCGATCCGTGTGAGGATACGGCGTAGCACGATCTTGGTGCTCATCGCCGCCAGCGCCTGCGGCATGATCAGCAGCCCGGACTGGATCGGCGTGAGTCCAAGCCCGATCTGGTAGAGCAGCGGCAGCAGGAACGGCACGCCGCCGATGCCAATGCGGGTAAAGAAACTGCCGCTGACCGACGCGCTGAAGGTGCGGATTCTGAACAGGCTCAGCTGCAGCAACGCAAAGCGCGTGTGGTTCGCGTGCAGCGCGTAGCCGGCCAGCAGCACCACGGAGATGGCCAGCAGCCCCAGGACCTCGCGCACGCTCAGCGTATGTTCGCCGAATATCTCCAGTACATAGCTCAGCAGCGCGACGCCGGAGCCGAACAGGATCAGGCCGACCAGGTCGAGCGGCCTCGTGGTGCTGCCGCGATAGTCCGGCAGATGCAGGTAGACCATCAGCAGCCCCAGCAGGCCGATCGGAATATTCACGAAAAAAATGGCCCGCCAATGCAGGTAGCCGACAATCAGGCCGCCGGCGATCGGTCCGAGCATAGGTCCCACCAGCGCCGGTATCGCCACGAAACTCATCGCGGCGATCAACTCCGAGCGGGCAAAGGTGCGCACCAGCGTCAGCCTGCCGACCGGTACCATCATGGCCCCGCCACAGCCTTGCAGGATGCGCGAGGCGACCAGGCCATGGATGTCGCTCGACAGGCCGCACAGGCACGATCCCAGTGTGAACAGCCCGATGGCGCCAGCGAACACACGGCGCGTGCCGAAGCGGTCTGCCATCCAGCCGCTGATGGGAATGAACACCGCCAGGCTCAGCGTGTAGCTGGCCAGTACCGATTTCATGCTCAGCGGCGCGACCTTCAGCGCGTCCGCGATCACCGGCACTGCGGTGTTCAGGATCGTGGTGTCGAGTGATTC
>Ga0209611_10014726_pt1 | contig 10370 bp, 9 predicted proteins | sample S1TSphgellanicum_3_FD_187693 | JGI IMG/M metagenome (GOLD analysis project Ga0209611, IMG submission 187693) | Host-associated microbial communities from peat moss isolated from Minnesota, USA - S1T2_Fc - Sphagnum magellanicum MG (SPAdes) (version 2) | ecosystem: Host-associated > Plants > Peat... | reverse complement strand
TTTTTTTTTTTTTTGGGGGTGGGAAAATTAATCATTAAAAATAATTAATTCATACGGTAAACAATAGTGGCGATTTTTTGGTGATTTTAAATATTTTCTTGTGGTGAAAATTCGCTATTTTGCTATTTAAAAAAAGTTCTCAAGCAACATGGTCAACAAAACACTTTGTAAAATTTCCAAAAAAATTGCCACATTTGGAGAGAAAGAAAGTTATGAAATTGCCAAGATTTTTGGAGGATTTGGGGGCAATTTTTTTTAGCTTTTTTTTCTTTTGAAATCGTCATACTTTGCTAATAGGTTCTAGTGGTTTACCACCGCGTAATAAGACTCCTAAATTTTTAGTTTCTCAATTTGTCTTTTAGCCAGATTTGGCTAAATATTCTTGTGATTAATGGCCACTTTTGTTGCAACATGAGAAAAGTTTTTAAAAACACAAACACCAATCGCCACTTTAGCAAAATCACAAAATTGAATTTTTTTTAAAAAATGGCCTTTTCTTGTGGTGTCCACCAAACATTTTGCTTGGTTGCCCAAAAAATCTATTAGATGTCACATGGAATTGCCAGATTTAGAGGAAAATTTATTTCACCTAACCCAAATCTGCACCTATCCAATTGCATACTCACCATAAAAACTAAAAGAGAAATTGATTAACGTGCCAAAAATGTGAATGAAGTTCTCAAGCATAATAACTTCATTATTTAGTATTATAATGTCAAAATTTTATATATTATTATCTTTTACTACCAAACATAATTGACAAAAAAGAAATTCTTAGTGCCTTGTTGCCCAACTAGCCTACGTATTAAGATACGATATATGTGTGTATTAGGTCAAAAAGTTACAAAGCCCCATGAGTTGAATCTTGACAAAGTTTGTATTCACATTTTCCACAAAACTCAACCGACCACCGAATTGACTTTGCCAACACTTTGGATTAATGGATGCATAATGTGAGGAGGGCATGTTCCATTCTTCCTTCCCAACACTTAACATAAGACCAATTTCACTCTAGCATCATCACATATGAATTAGATGGCCTTCCAAGTTCCGGGATGCCAAGCTAATAGCAAAGGTGGAGCCATGCCAGTAGTCTTAAGGACACTGTTGTTGGAAGTTCCTCCGGCAAATGTGTACACCTCCAGCAACATCTAAGACTCAAGCATCAAAAAATGTACAAATTGGTTGGCTAATAGCCACCTCTACATGAGGAGTTCTTCCTTGGAATGAATGATCTTAAGTCTAAAATCTCTCTTGCTGAGAAGGATCTCACACATAACATATGTGGCCATGGGACAATCTTACACATGAGATCTTTGTTGATGAGAACAATCTTACATATAAGATATATATACATGTCATGGCTTTCTTGGATGTCATGATTATGAATCACCACCTAAAGACAACATTCTCTTACTCTGTACCATTGCCATCAATGCAAAAGGAAACGGCAACAATAGCCTTTGGCACAATACCTCAAGCATTTGATGCACTAATCCATCCCATTCAATAAATCTTTGTTCACCAATTTCACATCTTCAATGAACTTGCATTTGTCAATCTCACCATTGAATAAACCTACATTCACCAATCCTGCCATTAAATAGACCTCCCTTCACCATACACCTTGTCATTGGACAAATGGCCATTGCCAATTCCCATCATTAACTAAAAATTAAATTGTCTTTACATCGTTGGATGGGGTCAATCATTGGGTTGTATATACTCTTTGAGTTTTTTTTTTCCATCTAACTCCTCATGAGTTATTCAAAGCTTAAGAGATAGAGGTTTTTGTCACTAAGGTTTTAATGTAGATTTTTTTAAAATTATGTCTTATGTGCAAATTTTCTACTCTTATTGATGGGTGATGATTCTGGCAACTTACTTACTTACTTTTTTACAATTTAGCATCATTAAGTGGGCCAAACAGCGCCTGGGCCAGAACCCAATTGACGTTAAGTCAGATGAAGCAATTCAGATCTAACCGTCTGACATTGCACTAAGAATCTAGCAAGGATGCAACAACCTAAGTGGTGTAGATCTCAACACCCAACAACAATAGCAGAAGAAGAAGAATCTGGCGTAAGTATTTGGATGGCCAGTTTAAATACTAGCATAACGGTTCTCCAAGGATGATTACTTCATGATTGCAGCCTGCAGGCCGAATTCGCCTGTTCACTTTCAATCGCACGTGTCGATTCTGGAAGCACTTACGACGTATCTCTCTAACTTCCCACTTCCTGTTGTGGATCCCATCTCTACAGGCTGCCTGTGTAGCTTCCCCTCGCCTGCAACAAAACTTTTACACGCATGCTTAAGACTTGGCAGCTAGTGTGGCCTTTTTGCTTCTGCAAAAAAATTGGCCTCTTTTTGCTGCGCTGCAGATGGCAAATCGTGACGTGTAGGGTAATGCCCCAGGACGAGGTTATTCCCAGAAGGACGATCCACACAAGGCGATAGTTGAGCGCTGGTGGTCCAATTCCATGAATCGCCTTGCATGGGCCCTTCTTCCTGTTATGTCATCATCTCAGGGCATCACCCCCACATAAGGATGTTGCAAAATTATATTCTTTCATTTTATGGACAAGAATGTGCATAATGGAAGAAACTGCCGTAAACCACAATTTTGAATTTTGTCTCTTGCATTTTATCTCACAACAAATGCTCAATTTTAGGTGCCTAAAAGTCTTTAAGTTAGGATTTTTTTTATAATGGTGAACCCAATTCAAGTTCAAAATTGTTGCCCCATGTGGGATGTAACACTCAAGGAGCATTGAGTGGCACTCTTAGTTCAATTCTTCAATCAAGTAGCAATGTTGAAAGGAGAGATGGAAATGAACCTATTGATGTAGTTTGTGAGCCTTTTGAGAAAAAACCCAAGAGATTTTCTGAAAATATTCATGTGTTTTAAGACACACGGGCTTGTTTTCCATGGACCATACAATTGATTGTTCAAGATGACAGGTTATTGCTTAAGCTTAGTGCACAATCTTTAGCAAGATCAAGGGAAAAACAAGTCGTTTAGCTTTCAAGTTTGACATGCTTCAAAAACATGTCAATCATTGAAAAACAAAAATAGTTACATCAAACATTCTCATTGGGGATTATTACTATAACCAAGACACAACACATTGCAAAGACAAAAAAATTGTGGGCACAATTTTAAGTTTGTCATGACCTTAGTGTAATTCGCCCATTTCAGTTGGGATTTTAGAAAAAAATATTGAGTTTATTTCTATCTTGCACATTATCATGCATGGAATACTTATGTTGGAATATGAGTCATTAAGGGAGTTGTTTTTGTTGATAAAGGTAAAACATACCTCATTAAAGAATTGGTCGAATAATAATGGCTAACAAATTGGAAAGGCAATGGACAATGTGGTCCTTTCCAAGGTAGTTTTTGTTATTTCAAAGGTTAATTTTGTTGTTGTTAGTGTAGACAAGGTAATATTATTGATCCTAAAAATTGGATCAATATCCACATATATGTGATGAAGAATTGGAAACACATTATAATTTTGTTGACATTCAAAAGGGTTGAGGTGGGTGCAACCTTAGATAAAATCAAAGGTGTTATTTTGGACACCACCACCTCCTTAAACAATAGACAGTAGTCTCCTACATTTTCATGTGTTGATGCCTCTTTTAAGAGTAGAAACTTGTCAAATGCGTTCTAATGTGCTACAACCTTTTCAAACAGTAAATGATAGTTTTTTGTTTGTTGATGTTCCACCACCTCCTTAAATAATAGACAATAGTTTGTTGTGTTTTCATTTGTTAACACCTCCTCCAATAGTAGATGGTAATTTGGATTGTTTTGATCTCCTACCACCTCCTTAAGTAATTTTCCCACAGGAATAAGATCGATGAGTGATGGTAGGTCATTCTCCAAATCAATAAGTGGCGGTAGATCATCCTCCAAGTCCTTTTTTGCTTCAAATGGTTCTTCTACCAATGTGACACCCTTCCCATTGTGCATTATTGTTGCCCCTTGGGCAAGATGTGCATTTTTGTCCCTAAAGGCCTCCTTGGTCTTATGTTGTCCCACTACTAACCAACTACTATCCACCCTAAGATAGTAAGAGGGTCTTGGCACATTAAGGTGGTATCAAAAATAACACTTGTGGAGTCCACAATTTTACTTTTTTTTAATTTTTAATTCATATGCATATTTAGTGTTTTGGCAATCTAAAATTGTCCATTTGAAAGTAGGAGGCAAGTGGAGTACCTAAAACTTAAACTTATAAGTTTTTAAATTGTGACACATGTTTTGATTTGATCAGTTAGGGAAAAAGTTAAAAGCAAAAACATGGGTTTTTTCAATTTTTATAATTGGCCATTGTTTTTTAAGGTAATAAAGGTCATTTTTTCCAAAAAAAATAATCCTCAATTTTTCCATTTTAATAAATCATGTATTGATAAATTGAAATATTAAACTTATTTGTAAGCCCTTTTTTAACATTATAATACCCTCACAATCAGATTAGGAAATAATTATATATATATATATTTGTTTATTTATTTATTTCACACATGTTTTTATGGACTATGATAGAAGATGTTATGTCATTTTAAATGTCTACCTTGTAATGAATTGATGGCATTTTACTTTCAAATTTTCAAATTTGATTCTAAAAATGTTATAGTTTAGTTAAATGAAACCTTCCTATAATTTTCAATCATATCCCAACACATATTGTACAAAACTTAAAGGTACCCCCCTTAAAACTGCCCTTGTGACACCAAAAAATGGACACCTTAGTATGCCAAGACCCAAGAGTACTAGTATGGTATTGTTGCTCCATGATTCTACCACAAAGAAAAGGCATTTTTGTCCCTCTTCATTATAATTTGCTTGTCCCACTACTGGCCATCCACCCATCATTGGGTAGTAATTCTAATAGGGTTTTGTTGCCCCCACAATATCATGTAAATTTTTTTTTAAATTTCATTTTGGTTTTTGAAAGTGGGTACACACCTCTTTGCTTGTCCATTCACTCACCTCCCTTTGCTAGTCTATTATTGCTTGCACCTTTGACGGTAGTTGTACAACAAAGTTTTCCATCCTTGTCTTTGAACTCCTTATCATTGTCCTTGTCATCATGTTTATTAAATAGTAGTGTATTTTTGCATATTACCTTCCACTCCCAATTGCTACCAAAAGTAGAAGTTTAGTTTCTTACAACATAGAGGTCAATAGTGATAGTGTAGATCCCAATATATAAGCTCTCAAGTTTGGACTAGGCCTTAGGGGCTTGTTACCTTCTTTGGTTAAATTTACCCTCTTTCCTATTTGACTTGGATACTTAATGATATGATTACCTTTTACTTTCCTACCTCCTCTATGTTGTGTGTAAACCAACATCCCACTATTAATGCCTTGGAATGTAAGTACTACTTTTTGTACCATTGCCTCTCATCCATCTCACGTTATATTCCATAACACATTTGCACAAACTAAAATTTCAAATCTAGGTTTTTTTCTTTTTCTTTTTTTTAACAACAAACATGAAGGTACTACTGTCATAAAATCTATAATAACTAGCAAGAAAGTTAGTATCATCACTATGTTTTATTTGTTGTAATATTGTCACACACCCTTATTTTTTCAGAACTCACAACCATTAATTTTCCCCTTGAAAAACCCCACTAACAATGAATAAAAGCACCAAAACTTGTAACTTTCCTCAAAACATAAAACAAAACCTCAACCAAATATTGCAAAACCCATACATATTATGGTCTACTTTTTTTCCAAACTACCTTCATTTTGTATTTTCCCAAAACAAACACTTTGAAAACTTCCATAAGAACAAAACCCAAAACCCAACTAGATTTTGAAACTTTGCATTCACAACATGGTAATGTCAACACAAAACTCAAAAAATCCAACATAAACCAAAACTTTGGGAATGTATCCACGGCATGGTCGCTAAATGTTAAACCATGGAATTCGGCAACCTAGTTACCATCAAGGAAAAATGTTGTTAAATAAAAAAGGGAATGAGAAAAAAAGAAAACAAATGAAAGTAAGACTTATTTATTGTTTTCCTATTGTCCTATAGCAACTACCGTCATGCATCAACTATCGTCCTATAATAACTACCATCATGCAACAGCTATCATCATGCACATATCATCATTTGTAGACTTGAAAAAATACCCCTAACTGCTTTCTAACCTTCGATAGCTATTGCCTACCATCTATTGCCTTCAAACCCTTTGTGGTTATTGACTACCATCTATAGCAACATTACTTTCCCTACAATCCCCAAATCTCATGTCTACCTCCTTGTTGTTGCCTTTTAATGGTAGCTACCATCTTCTGGTAGAATGCACTTTATATTCCAAAACTAAAACAAATAGTAAATAATATTTTAACTTTATAAAAGAAAAGAAAAACTAATACATAAAAGTAATAAAACTCTATATAAATTTGATATGAGCTATTCTCCTTTCTTTTATCACACTTTAAGTAGAACACACACTAAAAAAAAATGTTAAAATCCATACAACCTTCAATCATTCTCCATTATGTAAGGACAAATACAACTTTCTTCCATGTTCTTCTCCTTTTTTATCACATAAGAATGTCACATTAATCTTCTAATGATTTAATCATTGAATGAAATCCTTCATTACTCCCAAAAAATAAATAAGGAACTTAAAAAAGATGTTCACCACACAATGGTTTAGTCTTTATCCTTTTAAATTTTCTTATCCTAATCCCTTCCACACATCCTAGTTAAAGGAAATCCATCCATCCTTTATCCACTTGGACTAATTAACTTAAATGGCTTCACCCTTTAATAAATAAAAAATGGTAAGTAAGATATTTATCACTAGTAACTAAATAGTTACTAGGATCCCCTTCTAAATGAACTAGATTAGGATATTATTTCTAGTAACTAATATTATTTTTATTAGAATTCTTCCTAGAATTAACTTTTGATTATTCTGCCTTATGAAGGTAGTTTGTTGTATTGACGGTATTATCATCAAAAAACATTTTCACTCTATAACTCTTTTAAATTTATTCTACCATCTAACAATAATTACCATCTAATGACGATATTACCATCTCCTAACACCTATGGTGTTTTAACTAACACGTGACAATTTTCTACCATTAACATTATAGTTATAAAATGTGTTATTAATCAAAGTCAAGGGCATTAATTCCTTGGAGATGCCCTACATTTCATCAATTATACATACCATGTTCTTCATGAAAAGCTTGTTGTTGTGGATATTCCTAATAACTTTACATATCCAAAGGCTTCCATTTTTTATTAGTAGTTGGAAAAATTTATGTGTCGCATGAATTGTTAGGTTTTGGAAGTTTTGAACCCTTTCCTTTCTTTTTTACACATGTTTGAAAAAATAAAATCACAATATGCTAGTATTAATCTTGAATCCTAGGTACGAATCCATGCACTTAGTCACAATTCATGTGGGTTGTGATAATGTTGTGGCTTTGGTTGTAAAGTATGACTAGAAATTTTAGCTACTTTTGTTAATGGAAGTTTATAAGTTGTCAATGCCAATTATTGTTGGAGAACTTGATGCATTTGGTTCAAGGACTAGAAATGAATATTTGTTTTGCACCATAGACACAACTACAAACATTTTGAAGGACCTTATTGGTAGAAAGTTGTACATTTACCATCAATATCTTGTTGATGAAATAGTTGCAATTACACCTTAACATGGTGGCACATAGAAGAACATAGGTTTCCAACAATTATTACCTGAGTTAAATAAATTTTGTGCATCTTGGCCTCCCAAATCAAAACAAAAAGGATTATCTCCATTGCTAGAATCTTGATTGCACTTCATAGATGTCAGCTTCAAACATAAAATCTTAACAAGCTAATTTTTGTTAACAAAAATTGACCACATAATCCATGTGTTGGGTGCCTTAAGGTTTTTGACCTTGCATTTATATGTGAGGCAAAATTAAATTTGATTGAAAAATCAAATGTTAAATTTGCACATGAGATTGAACGCAAAGAATCTCCAAAGACTTAAGATGGTTGGAAGATGTGATACTGTAATTTGGTTCACCAAGTTTGAATTTCTTCTTAGTTTTGTAGGCATTTCAAGTCTATAGTTCATGGTTATGATGTGGAGTTGAAGATGGAATGTTGGTTTTAATGATTGTATGGATAATTTTCAAGTACAATCATCATGCAATAAAATTAAAAATTGAGATTCTTACTATCTTGATCAAATGACAAATGTAATCTTATCATGAGCCTTACAAAAGTGAAGATGATGAAATAGGCTTTATGTCAAGATTTAAGGGGTCTATGCCATGATCCAAGCTAGCCCAAGTGGAAATGTTGGTCTTTATTTGTGTGGTGTGTATTTTATGTGTCATTTGTGGGCTTAATTTGGTTTTATGAATACTTTTCCTTTTGTCAAGTAGATCTTGATGTTTATTGTTTATCATTTAACTTGTTACTAGTGTTTTTTTTTTCTTATATGGGGCTTTAATTTGGTTTGTTGTTGTCTTTTGTCTATCATGTGTTATGTGTCTTGCTCTTTGCTCCTACCCATCCTATGGTTATAATTTTGGTCATGTTTTTACTTTTCACTTTTTTTTTGCATAATGAAATTTGGGTTTCTACTTTTCAATTTCTATCAAGTGCATTGGGTTTGAAATAGTCTTTGGTCTTTAGTGATGTATGTTTTTCTCTTTGTGTTTTTAGTTGTTCGAAGGGATGTGAGTTTGGGGGATGGAATTTAGGGAACTTGTGAAGTTTTGGTCCAATCATTTTCTTGTTATTTCTTGCTCCTTTGTTGTTTGAGGGATGTGAGTATGGGGGATGAAAACTGAGACTTGGAATATGCAAAAGAAGAGTTTAACTTTGCCTATTGGAAACCAATATTGAGAAAATGTTCTATATTTCATATTCATTATATTCTTAAATATTAATTTCATTTTTATTTGGGTTTAGGGTTTCAAATAAGTTTAAATTGAAGATTGAAAGATTCATCTTTGGATTTTCAAGTTGCACCACTTTGATATGTTTGTGAATATTTTTGTTAGTAGGTAGACTAATTTTATTTTTTTGGTGTGTTAAGCCTTGAATTCTAAGAATCTGTGTTCTTTTAGACTTGGGTATTTCATCTAACTGGGCATTTATCAAAGAACCTTGAATAATCTTTAAGTTACCTACCAACACACATAATATAAGTGGTCAGGGTTCCATTAAAGACCCCAAAGAACCTTTAAATGCACTCGTTAAAATAGCCCGGGGTTTTTGTTAAATAATTTAGGTTACACATCCATCTAAATCAATATCCAAACCCTCACCCGTGGCTTGCACCCATTGAGCCCCAATTGTGAGAGAACCACCTCAGGTGGCTCTTTAAAAATTTTAAAAATTCAATTAACCAGACCTGGCTGGTTCTTTAAAATAATTTTCTTTAAAAACCCATACCCAATTGTTATATATTTTTAAAAAATCAAATACCCACCTTCACACTGGTCTTGACCATTGGTGACACATGTGCCCTGAGGACTTGGTGTAGAGTGGTGATGCTGGTGTGCTTAGTACCAGTGTCTTGCAAGTTATTGACTGGGTTGCAGAAATGGGCTGTGAACCGGAACCGCGTGAGATACTCGGGCACTCTTTCAGGGGGTCTTCTCATTCATTGAGGCTTTGTGGTTTCAGCTATGAATTTCTTTCTAGTCGAAAAGGAACTCGCGACACAAATCTGTTCTGAACCAGAGCACCTTGTGAAATGCTTCTTCTTCCTTGGGTTGGGGGGCTCGTGCTCTCATTCCGGCTATGAATTTAATAGCTAGCTCTGGATTTCTACACAAATCTGTTCTGAACTAGCACCTTGTGAAATGCTTCTTCTTCCTTGGGTTTGGGGGGCTCGCGCTCTCATTCCGGCTATGAATTTAGTAGCTAGCTCTGGATTTCTAATGGAAAAAGTATGCCTGTGAAATCCGCATGAAAAGCTGTCCTCAAGTAGCTTCAAGCCAGTGCACGGAAAAACAAGTGCTCCGTTGAAAAAGCGCTCCTACTTTGTCAACGCGTTCCACACTAACACATGAAAGTTTATGTTATAAAAATCTAATATATTCGCGTGCTTTTCTATTGACATTTTTACTCGCAGAGTTTGTATATAAAAAAATCATATCTATATATATATATATATATACATGGTTTTTTTTTGTTGACTTTCACTCGGGAAGTTTGCACTCCAAGACCAACAACTGGGTACAACGCCATAGATTATGGTCTTGACTTTCTAGCATCGGAAGGGACAGGGTTTAGGGTCGAACTAGGTTTAGGCCCCCTTGTACAACACTACGGGAGGGACCAGGACCATAAAAATTCACAAATCAT
>Ga0209611_10014724_pt1 | contig 10370 bp, 9 predicted proteins | sample S1TSphgellanicum_3_FD_187693 | JGI IMG/M metagenome (GOLD analysis project Ga0209611, IMG submission 187693) | Host-associated microbial communities from peat moss isolated from Minnesota, USA - S1T2_Fc - Sphagnum magellanicum MG (SPAdes) (version 2) | ecosystem: Host-associated > Plants > Peat... | reverse complement strand
TTTACTAACTAGAATTTTGGGGCTTTGTTGCAATACTTGCACCTGTATTTATTTTTACCAATTAGAATTTTGGGGCCTAATTGCAATACTTGCACTTGTACTTACTTCTACCAATTGAGATTTTGGGGCCTAGTTATAATACATGTATTTAGCACTAATATTATCACTATCCTTGTGTTTTTGCATTTTAAACTTTTTGTGTTTATTCTTTGGAAATAATAACCTTTGTAGCATATTAGATTTCATGTGTGTGTTCACGATGTTCAAGGAATTTGGGCTATGGTTTCTTCTATACAAAATTGATTTTAAAACAAAATTTTTAATGCTAATGGCAACAATCTTGATTAGTAATTGAAACATTTATTCATGACATCGTTTAATACGTACATTTGTGTGATTGAACATTGTTTCATGCCAATTTTTAAGCCATTTGACGTTATTTCCCAATCCATTTTTTACACAGTGTAACACCAATCCTAGGTGTAAAGCTACATTTGCCTTTGTGAAACATATGTTACAAATATTACATGCCAATACTCTCATGTGTGAGGTGGCATGTTCACAAAATGTCACATCGCCTTCTTTACATTCATTTGTGATTTTTTGCATTGTAGTGACCAATTATACAAAAGCCCTTTCCATTGGAGTTGATGAATTTATTGTGTCATTAGACCCTATAATAGCAACCATAGGGAAATCATTATGTTCCATGCTCCTAAGCCCATCAAATTCCATGATCCCATCATCACCTTCAAAATGTTCATCTTCGTCATCATCATTAGATTCCATATCATCTGGAATATGTCATGGGTGTGCAAACATGTGACCCAACCCTTCAAGATGTGATCTAAACCATGTTCCACAACAATGAATGATATCCTCATGAAAAATGCATGTGCATGTGAGAATGATCACAATTTGGTGTTTACACATATTCTCTCACAATGCCCATTCACATGTGCAACAAAATATTTTGGTGAATGGGAATTTCACCACGTAAATGACATTGGGAAGGCGTTGGCTCTATACACTTCAAACTCCATCACTTTCAAGGGTTGGTTGGTACACATGGGTGAGTGGAATAAAGGCTACCTTTTCCACACTTCATGTAATAATGGCCTCCATAACCTTGTCTTTTATGAAACCCCTTTTTTTCATTTCCAATATGTGCATGTAGTGGCATGCAATAGTTGTTGTTAATCATCACACCAACCAATCAATCTTACACCTTCTAAGGCCTTTTGTGTCAAGAACAAACCAATGTTTCAACACACCATGATATGATTCAATGTTCGTTTGGGTGTCTTGGTTGGAATGGGGCACTTTTCGAACACCCACCATCCATAATTTTACAACCATAAACACAATGCACAAGGATGAATAACATTATTACAAAATAATTTTGAATACTAAACCATGATAAATATTATCATTTACCAAATTGATGGTAATATGTTCAGAAGTAATTTGTCCACACATCACAAGGCCCATGTTTGTGAAAGTTTTTTTTCACAATAACCCTCCCATGCTCTTTGAAGTCATCAATTGTTTCTCCACGATTGATGGACATGTACATCACATCATGAAGTCTTAGAGGATTCCACCCTGCACTTCCACATCTTTGATTTTTTCAATACCACGTAAACGCCATGCTTTGAGAACATGCCGACAACAAAGGTAGATGGGAACCTTGTCCATACCCCATACAACCTTAATAAGGACACATATGCAATAAAATCACCATGAGTGGATGGGGTTAATACAACATAAAATGCATTTGAAGTAATTAAGAAATTTATGAAAGATATTAAAAAACATCTAAGGAAATAAATATAAAGTAAGTCCTAGGTATAAAATTAACTATAATGCTTTCAACTTTTGAGGTGCATCATCAACAAGAAAACATGATGGTTTCCAATGTGGCATGTGTGATAACATCTTTTTTTTTAATGGTTTCAACCATTCGATCAAATCCTTAACTGTTTGCCTACTTGTAATGATTCAAGCTAAAGGGATACCCATGCAATGATCATCAAACCCCATCAAGGTGAATAGATGGAATTTCATGTCATGTGTGCCAAATGTGACATCCATAGAAATGGCACCATTATGACCATATGATAGCATGGACTCACATTGAGTTGGTGTTTGAATACCTATGGTGAATGGGACTTGGGTCTTGTTGATTTCATTAACATCTTGGAAAAAGAACACATCTTCTAGATGTTGGAGAACCCAAAACTAAATTGAAATAGCAAGGGTGGTGTGTAAACGCCAACTCCTTGTCTTATGTTTTTGATCCAAATATGCAATGTCTTGAAGTTGAATGAAATCATCTCGTGTCAAACATGACTCGCATTCACACGTTCCCACCAAATTGTTTTATGCTTGTCATATATTTGTTTAGTTGTGTAACCTAAACTTAGTTGGGCCCATATGTGGTCCTTCAATGTTTATGACATGTGTGGAGCATAACAAAACATATGAGAAATGGATTCCAGGTCATGTTCACCATGTGCGAATGACCCATCAATTTGTATATGGGCCTGATGATAAATTATGATCTTAGCCACATTGGGTCGTGTGTATAAACCTTTAATTGAGAATGACACTAAGCATCTTCGTTTAATAGATTAAATGTGGGTTGAGTTTTCTTGTCCTCTAGTCCATATCTATAGTGATACCTAAACCAAAAAACATTCAAAATGTAAATGATTACATCTTTGGTATGTGAATTAAAGAAATTAAAAAGGTTAATGCCATAAATGTTTACCACATATGCCCAAGGTGGTTTTTGATAGTTGGTTGCTTGACATCCATTTGGCTTGGAAAGTTTTTGTCAACATTCCATTCCACAAGGGTGTCCGTATCCCTTGGTTCACCTTCCAAGAATTCTGAAATGCAAGCATATGGAACATAAGCAAATTGAATGGTCATTTTATTTTGCCATCCATAACGTATCTCGAACCTCCACATCGAATCCTTGTTCCAGAAAGGGGAATTGGTGGAGTTTTGGACATGAATGGATTAGGACTTTGGAACCCTTCCCATGATTGAAGGAAGTAGGACAAATTCCTACACTAAGAGAAGTTATAATTTTATAAACATTAATCATTGAATAAAAACCCAAAATGCAATACCTACATGGCTCCTTTAAAATCAATGTTGTGACTTGGAATTCCCATTACAATACCCACATCATGATATAAAATACATATTATTCCAATGTACATCATGTACAATATTTTCATTATGAACCCATATATTAAAACAAACTTTGGTAATACCCACATTGAGCTATTAAACCTTCCATCATTGAAAATGTTCACATATGCAATACCTAGATTGTACCTTAAACCCATAATGTCTGAAAACCCAATGTAACAATACCCATATAATGATCATTAATGCACACTATTTAGGAGATGCAAAATGCAATACTTGACTTAGGCCATAAAACCCACATTGGTAGTGGGGAATAAATGCATTATTTGCAAATGGGTATGAAAAAAATAAACTACAAAGAAATATTGAATATGAAATACCCAAATAAAGGTATAAAACCTTTATTTATGGTTGTATATTTAATGAAATTTGATGCCCATTCTATATCCAATAGTTAGGAAATGAAAAGAGGTTGAATTGTGAAAATATAAACACTAAACAAAAAAGTAACAAGAGACAAATGCATACCTTTAGGAATAAAATATGACAATGTTCCACCAAAGTTTATAGTCCTAGTTGAAAACATAACCTTAAAAGATCATAACTTGTACAAAAGTGGGTTAGATTTTATTAAACTTTAACAACTATGGAACATACGGAAACAAAGGAAATTCATAATTATGGTATAGATCTAAATAAATGATAAAATGAAAAATTAATACAATGAGCAAAGTTTAGAGTATGAACCTTAAACCTTGAAATATATGAACCAAATTTTTATACCTTAAATCATAAAGCATAACCTTAAAAATCCAAATGATATTTTGCCATAAGCCCTATTACAACCTTAACTATACAAACTTTAACAAAAAAAAGTCCTATTGATATATGCCTTAAACCCAAAAAACCTATACAAATTATACAAATTATATAATGCAAAATAATTTTTTTTTAAAAACATAGGAAATTTTTTAGAAACCAAATTTTAAAGCTTTTAAGCTATACATATTTATTAATTGAAAGAAAATGCCTTAATTTTTTTAAAAAATCAAATAAATTTCATACAAAACCGAAAGAGAAGATGTCTCTTACCTTTGTGTGATCTTTCCAACCTAATTTTTCCCATTCTCCTTGAAAAAGATATAGAATGAAATTGTATTACTTCACATATGTGTAAACCCTAAAAACTTCCCCCCAAATTTAGCTTAGTTTAGGTTAATTATTATACATTTGTGCAAAACTTCTAATTAATTTATATGTCCCAACCTTAAATTTAAACCATATTCCAATAATACATATTTATAATAATTACATGAAAAGATGTATTGTAATGTTTATTCCATAATAAATTAGGGTAAACAAAAATTTAGTAAAATGTGCATTAGTTAAATCAAAATGGCTACAATTATGGCATGGTTTCCACTATAAATTATTTGTAACACTTACGTATAGGGACCTATGTTCATCATCCATGAACTAGGGCAAACCTTAATAAATTGATAGGTAGGATTAGAGGTTGGGGTTGGAAAAAGTGAGTAGGTAATTAATTAGGTATTTGGTTATGTAAAAATCGTAAATAGGTAGGTAAACATAATGGATATGTAAGAAGGTGGGTGCATAGGTAGGTAAATAGGTATATAGGTAAGTAGTTCGATTAATAGGCAAGTTAATAAGTAGAAAGGAAGTTCAAAAAACAAGCTAAATAGGTTATTAGGGTAGGTAGGAAGAAAGTTACATTAACAAGGTAGTTAGGTAGATAGACAAGTTAATACATAAAAAATAAGTTACCTTATCAAGGTGATTAGGTTTGTAAAGTACTCATGTCAATAGGGTGGTTGTGTATGTAGGGTAGCTAGGTCAGTAAGATAGGTAGTTAGTACAGTGGTTAGATTAATAAGATATGTAATTAATATGGTAGTTAGATTAGTAGGGTATGTAGTTAGTATAGTAGTTAGGTCAATAGGATAACTAGTTATTAGGGTAACTATGTGTGAGGTTAGGTCTAAAGGAAAACGGCTAAGAACCAAAAATAAAATAAAATACAATGGTCAACAACAAAAAGAAATGGACTATATGGACCTATACAACACAAACGGGTTTAGGACCGAAACTATGTATGTTTATTACATAGCTATGAAAATCTATGTTCTTGATTGCAGAAATATCTTTTCAACCTTCTATTGTCTATGCATAACAATATGTCTCCCCATTTTTCTATCATGAACTAAACATAAACACCAAGCCCTTTCAAAACAAAAACCTTTCAAAAACTAAAACTTTGCACTCATATAATAACTTTATACAAATGAAGGTGTTTCTCAAGGTCACAAACACTCAATTATATACCAATCAAAAGGAAACTAGTCAAAAAACTTCCTAAAGTTTATCCATCACATGGTTCCCCATGTGATTCCACAATTAATCACAAGGAAACAAAATCACATGATTCCCCATGTGATTTCACATAAAATAATCACAAGGAAACATAATCACATGGTGCACACGACTTCCACATAAATTAATATGTGAAAGTCATTGCACCATGACCAAATTATGGAATCTTATCATTCAACTTACCCTTTTAAACAATTACCTAAGTAATTATGTAATTACATCAAGTTACATCACTCCCAAACTCATTATGAGTTTCGTCCTTAGAATCACATATCCAAAACCTTCTTCAATTTGTCATGATTAATGCGGTCTAGATATGGTGAACCATCAACATTTTCAAGCTCATAAGATCCATTATCAGCAAACACCTTTTTGATAATAAAAGGTCCAAACCACTTGGGTAACAATTTCTTATAAGCCTTGCGATGATGTCGAGCGTCAAACATCATGACAAGGTCACCTTCTTTGAACTCCTTTATCTTCACCTTCTTGTCAAAAACCTCTTTTTGTTGAGCCTGTGCGACTTCAATTGATTGGTGGGCTTTCAACTACAATTCGTCCAACTCGTTAAGTTGCAATAATCGATGGCATTGGGACTCATCCAAAGGAAGTCTCATCGTTGTGATGGTGCGTAAAGTCATTACTTCTAGCTCAATGGGTAAAAACACTTCCATCCCATAGGTTAAACGAAAAGGTGAATACCCTGTGGCAGTTTTGTATGTGGTGTTGTAAACCCACACAACATGGTGGATTTTGAGATCCTAATCACAAATGTTCACATGAACCTCAGCCTCTTTTGCCAACATGGAACACAATGTCCTATTGGTCATTTTTACTAGACCATTAGTGTTAAGTTTATACATAGTGGTAAACCTATGTTTCATTGCAAGGCATGCTAACAAGTTTTCCACAAATTCACTCAAAAACTGGGGACCATTATTAGAAACAATTTCAATTGGTGTCCCAAATTGAGTAAAAATTCGTTGATACAAAAATCGTGCTATTTCATGTTTCACTGAGGATTTCAAGGCACGTACTTTTGCAAACTTTGTGAGGTAGTCTGTGGCAATCACAATGAATCGATGCCCTCTCCTAGTCATTGGCAATGGGCCCATTAAATCAATTCCCCATTTTTCAAAAGGTCTTAATGGTGGTATGGGATGTAAAGGGCCACTCATAGTAGACCTTTGTGCATAGGCTTGACATACATCACAACTCTTACAATAATCATGGGCATCCTTGAAGAGGGTGGGCCAATAGTAACCTACTTGCAAAATCTTTTCTACAGTGATTCATCCCGCAAAGTGGCCTCCACTGAACCCATCATGAAACTCATACAAAAGATGTGAGGTGTCACGTTTTCCAATGGTTTGTCGTAAAACACCATCTCTTCTTTAGAAGTAAAGCTAATTGCTTGTCATCGAGTAATTTCGACTCTTATGCGCAATTTTTGTTCGTACTACCTTTGTGGCTTTAACTGGAAACTTCATGCCATCTAAGTATTGAATGATTTCTTGATATTCTTTAGGTGTTTCTTTTGCATTAATGGCCATGATTGTTGCATTTGAAAAATCGTCATCCTCTGAAACATAACCCACTCCTTCGTATGCTCTTGTAAGGCCATCAACATTGTCATGTCGCCTTCCTGGACGATGGACAACGTTAATGTCAAATTCTTCCATCAAGAGTAGTCATCGAGCAAGTCAACCACTTGGATCGGGCTTGTTGACCAAGTAAGTTAAGGCCTTGTGATCTGTCACAATTTTGGCCTTATACCCCAACAAGTAATGGCGAAACTTCTTAAGAGAGAAAATAATTGCAAGACCTTCCTATTCGGTCATAATATAATTCTTTTTTGTTGAAGTTAATGGTCTGTTAGCAAAATGAATGGGATGGTCGTGCCCATTTTCGTCCAATTATGATAGTGTGCTCCCCACCGCTTCTCCAAATGCATCACAATATACTAAAAATGATTTGTTCCAATCTGGAGTTCGAAGGATTGGTGTAACTTGAAGAGCTGACTTTAATTGTTCGAATGTCCATCTTGACACCTCGTCCTCCATTAATGCAGGTGCATCTTCACACAAGAATCGTGTTAAAGGACGTGCTTTTGCTACAACATGTGTATAAACCTACAATAATATCGCACCATTCCTAAAAAACCTTGAAGGGCTTTCTTTGTGGTGGGAAAGGGAAGCTTTGAAATCCTATCAAGCTTCTCAGGATCTATTACTACCCCATCCTTTAACACAATGTGTCCAACCATCTTCCCCTTTGAAAAACCAATTGTGATTTTCTCAGGGCTTAAAGTCACTCTCGAATTATCCAAATGTTGAAGGATTAATTCAAGTTTAGCAAGCTGAAAAACTCTATGACTATAAACTCCAAAGCCATCAATGAAAACATGTAGAAGAAGGCCCAAGAATGGATCAAAGACCTTGTTCATTAAACTTTGAAATGTTGTTGGAACATTGCACAAACCAAAGGGTATTATTGTGTAACAAAATGTCCCCCAAGGTGTGGTGAATGTGGTTTTCAATTGATCTTTTGGAACAATTTTCACTTGGTGGTAGCCCCTATACCCATCTCCAAATGTGTACATTTTGTGCCCCGCTACTTCTTCCAAAATTTCTTCACAAAATGGCAAAGGGTATCGGTCTTTCTTAGTTACTTTGTTTAAAGCTTTATAGTTGACACATACCCTTAGCTTGCCATTCTTCTTTAATGCTAATACCACAGGAAAAACCCACTCAGTTGTCTCCACAGGTTTAATGAACCGTGCCTCCAACAACTTGTCAAACTCTTCCTTCACCATTGCCATGTATCTTGGGTTCCACCTCCCTTGCTTGGCCTTGATCAGTTTGGCATTTGGTAACAATTTAATTTTGTGTTGCTCCATGGTGACTTCCTTAAGGTCTTTGTAGCTGAAAGCAAAAAGATGGATATATTTACGTAATAAATCTTCATATTGCTTTCTTTTCTCCGGGTGAAGGTCCGGTCCTAGTTGAATCTTGCTTAGCCACTCCACAACTTCTCTTTCTATTAACATGCATGGAGTTGATTGATTATCATCCCCTCGAACCCTTTAATCCGACAAAGTTCCAACCTTGGGGATTATTTCCAAAGCATATAACCCTATTTCCTCTTCATTAGAATCATCCGTGTAAATCCCTTCAAAGCTAAAACTTTGGTCTGTTTTTTATTCATCCTCATATTCACTCGTCCCTTTAGAGCTTTTCACAAAACTTGTAAATGGAACTTTTTGTCAGTTAGGGTGAACTCTGATGGTCATGTACCCTTCGTCCCAATAGTTCCTTGCATGCGACTTTGTTAACTAAGGCCTACTTAATATCATTAGATAAGCCCCATCTTCCTCTAATACCACATGGAAATCCACAATGGTAGAAACCCCCATTACAACGATCACAACATTGCTAATGACTCTTTCTAGCCTAATAACTCGTTTGTTAGTCATCTTTAAGGTTACTGAGGCTGGCCTATCAATTTTCAAGCCTAAGTACCTCATTGTAGGAATTATCATCACATTAATTCCTGCCCCTCCATCCACTAGCACTCCGCGCAACACTGATCCATTACATTGCACATCAATGATTGAATCACATTCACGTTCAGCTACTATGGCATTCAAAGGTGTGAGTATCTTTGGGACTTTAGGTGCTAGCAACCCCTTCCTTAACTCCCTTCGAGCTAATGGCACCATTACCACCAACTGTCCAATGGTGATGTTTGCTTTCAATAATCCCACATCCTTCACCACTGAATAAGAACCAGATGTTCTAGAAATTGGAAAGTTTTGGAAGCCAAACCTTCGCTTTCGATTTTTTTTCTTTTCTTTTAGAACTTTCGCCATCTCCTTGAACCTCTTAATGCTTGCATCAGGATGAGTAGTGTCTTCTGCCAATCATTTAGTTTAGGCCATGACATCCATCGCATCTTCAAGGATTTTAAGACTCTTTTCCAAATCCATTAAAGCCTTTTCTTACCCTTCACTTATCGACTCAATTAAATGTACTTGAGCTTTGCCCTTTTCCTTTGCAAAAACCTTATAGTAGAAGAATTCACATTCTCTCTAGTAGGCAAGGCTGGCAAGTTTGGACATTCTCATGAATAATGTCCCATCTCCCGACACTTGTAACATTCAATTGTTGACAGGTCCTTCTCCACTTTCTACTCTTATTAGCCTTTGGTTGTAGTAGAAGGGGGCTTAGCTGGTTCATTTGATTGATCATTTGTTCCATAGTCGACTCCATGCGAGAGCTCACTTTCGGATGCTTTCATAGCTTTGGTTCAGTCGAGAATTGAACTATTTTCACCATAGATTGCATAGTTGGTCATGGAACCTCCTCTATGCTCACCTCCTTCTTTTCGGCCACTTCCATTGCTTCATTGAACATTGACGCTTGTTTGTATTTCACTTATTGTCGTAATTTTAATAACAGGACCAATGGTGAAATGTTATAGTACTAATGCATTGACTCTCGCAAAAATTGGATTAGTAATTGTTTAAAGGGGTAAGTTGAGTGGTAAGATTCCATAATTTGGTCATGGTGCAATGATTTTCACATATTAATTTATGTGGAAGTCGTGTGCACCATGTGATTATGTTTCCTTGTGATTAATTGTGGATTCACATGGGGGACCATGTGATTATGTTTCCTTGTGATTATTTTATGTGAAATCACATGAGGAATCATGTGATTTTGTTTCCTTGTGATTAATTGTGGAATCACATGGGGAACCATGTGATGGATAAACTTTAGGAAGTTTTTTGACTAGTTTCCTTTTGATTA
>Ga0209611_10014722_pt1 | contig 10371 bp, 7 predicted proteins | sample S1TSphgellanicum_3_FD_187693 | JGI IMG/M metagenome (GOLD analysis project Ga0209611, IMG submission 187693) | Host-associated microbial communities from peat moss isolated from Minnesota, USA - S1T2_Fc - Sphagnum magellanicum MG (SPAdes) (version 2) | ecosystem: Host-associated > Plants > Peat... | reverse complement strand
GCGACCAGGCCGCGCTGATCTGCGTCACCGACGCCGACTGCGACGACAAGCGCGCCTGCAACGGCCGCGAGCGCTGCGATCCGCGTTCGCGCGAAGCCGACTCGCGCGGCTGCGTCAAGGGAACCCCCGTGGTCTGTCCCGTCAACCAAGTCTGCGGCGAAGGCGTGGGTTGCAAAGGCGCAGTGGTCTTTGCGCCGGCAGCACCGAGCGCGGCTGCGACGTCGAGCGCGCCGGGCGAAGCGAAGCCCTGATACTCGGTTGGCTGCCGCCTCCTCGCAGCGATTCGTTCGATGTCTCGTGCCGAGGAGTTGAGGTTACGCGGGTCGAGCGAAGTCGCCCGGCGCAATGTGCTTATCGGCCCACTGCTCCGGCCGGTGGCGTTGATTCGGTTGATGGCTACACACTCGTTCGACGGTGTGTGATAGTAAAGCTTGTCCTTGAAGCTCGAGCCGTTGCAGTTCGCCGTCAGGCAACCCGGGCCCGTCTCTGTTATCTTTTGCCCCCCGGCTGTTGCAGTGGTCCACCAGGCAACTTCCGGCAGTCAGCTTAATCTTAGAGTTCTCAGCTGTTTCAGTTGCACCCGTCAGCTATATAAGACGCTCTCCCGCTATTCTTCGTCAAGCTGCAAATCTAGTGCGTTTCAATGGTTCTGCCGCTTGACACTGTTTGCTGGTTGGACTTTGGATTTCATGCTGTGTCGGGGGTCGGGTGGGGTAGGAGCTCCTCGCATGCTGTGGGCGCGGTACTCAATCGTAAAGTACAATTGCAGGTATGCCGACGGATATACATGCCTATCCCATCGACCTGCGCAGCGACACCGTCACCCGGCCGTCGCCGGGAATGCGCGCCGCCATGGCGGCCGCGGAAGTCGGCGACGACGTCTATGGCGACGATCCGACCGTCAATCGCCTGCAAGCGCACATGGCCGAACGTTTCGGCTTCGAGAGTGCCCTCTTCTTCAGCAGCGGTACGCAAAGCAACCTGGCGGCCTTGATGGCGCATTGCGGACGCGGCGACGAGTACCTGGTTGGCCAAAACGCACACACGTACAAGTACGAGCAAGGCGGGGCCGCAGTCCTCGGCAGCATCCAGCCGCAGCCGCTCGAGAATGAACCCGACGGGGGCATATCCATCGAGCGCATCGCCAAAGCCATCAAACCGGACGACATCCATTTTGCTCGCACCCGATTGCTGGCTCTGGAAAATACCATTGGCGGACGGGTATTGCCGCCGGCGTACCAACGTCAGGTCACCGAGTTCGCACACGCCAACGGATTGAGCACTCACTTGGACGGCGCACGCATTTTCAATGCCATCGTGAAACTCCAGGTCGACGAGCAGACCGGCGTCGCCGGCTTCGATTCCGTCTCGGTGTGCCTCTCCAAAGGCTTGGGCGCACCCGCCGGATCGGTGTTGGCGGGACCCCGCGACTTCATCGCCCAGGCCCGTCGCTGGCGCAAGGCCTTGGGCGGCGGGATGCGCCAGGCCGGCGTACTCGCGGCGGCGGCACTCTATGCTCTGGATCATCACGTGCAACTGCTGGCCGACGACCACGCCAACGCCGCCTATCTCGCCGACGGACTGCGCACCCTCGGATTGCGCGTCGAGCCCCCGCAAACCAACATCCTCTACGTGGACATCCCCGCGCATCAGGTGGCGGCGCTCACCGCGCATCTGGAACAGCGCGGCATCCTCGCGAGCATCGCTCCCCACACCCGCCTGGTCACTCACCTCGATCTCCCCCGCGAAAAGATAAACACCACCCTGCAAGCTTTCCGCGAATTCCCTCACTGGCGCTAGTTTGGGGCGCCCCAGTGGCGCTGGTTGGGCGTGCACGTTTACACAGCTTTTACGCGGGACCTCCGAAATTGGACCGGGTTTTTCCGCCGCGACGCCTAAGCTGTCGCGGCTATCGAGACGGCTCTAAGGAGATGCGGTGGACTTCGTATTCATGATCGTGCTCGCCGCATTCCTAGGGCTGACGCTCGCGCTGCTGGCCGGCTGCGCGGCCCTCGAGCGCAAGCGATGATCCCGGACCGCAAGCGATGATGTGGGCCTACGGGTTGAGCGGAGCATTGGCCGCGGGGCTGCTCGTGTACCTGGTCGTCGCGTTGATCCGGGCCGAGGACCTGTAGTAGTGGGCGGCCAAGGCTGGTTCACGCTGACGATGTACCTGGCGGTGCTGATCGCGCTCGCCTATCCGCTCGCCATCTACCTCGCGCGCATCGCGAACTCTGCGCCCATCGGCGGGATCGCCGGCAAATTCGAGCGTGGCCTCTATCGGGTGGCCGGAGTCGACCCCGCGTTGGAAATGTCCTGGCCGCGCTATGCCGTCGCGCTATTGTCCTTCAACGTCCTCGGCGTCATTGCGGTTTATCTCGCGCAGCGACTGCAGGTATGGCTGCCCTGGAATCCCCAGGCTCTCGCGAATGTCTCGCCGGACTCGTCCTTCGACACGGCGGTGAGCTTCGTGACCAACACGAACTGGCAGGGCTATTCGGGCGAGTCCACGATGAGTTACTTCACGCAAGCCGTCGCGCTCGCCGGACAGAATTTCTTTTCCGCCGCCACCGGCATGGCGGTCGCCTTCGCCTTGATCCGCGGATTTGCGCGCCGCGGGGCGCTGGGGATCGGCAATTTCTGGGTTGATCTGACCCGCATCACCGTGTACGTAATGCTGCCGCTGTCGATCCTGCTCGCGGTCATTTTCATGGCTCAGGGGGTCATTCAAAACTTCAGACCCTACCAGGACGTGACGCCGCTCGAGAGCCTGACGTACAGCCAACCGCAACTCGATGCGGCGGGTCAGCCGCTCAAAGATGCCCAGGGCAATGCGCTCACGGAGACGCTCACCACTCACACTCAAACGCTCCCCATGGGACCGGTCGCCTCGCAGGAGGCGATCAAGATGCTCGGCACCAATGGCGGCGGCTTCTTCAATGCGAACTCCGCGCATCCTTTCGAGAATCCGACGCCCTTCACCAATTTCGCGCAGATGATTGCTATGTTGCTGATTCCGGCCGCGCTGTGCTTCACCTTCGGCCGCGTAGTCGGCGATTGGCGCCAGGGCTGGGCGGTGTTCGGTGCGATGGCGGCAATATTCATCGTCATGGTGATCGTCGAGGTGTGGGCGGAGCAGGCCGGCAATCCGCTGCTCACGCCGCTCGGCGTAGATCAGACGCACGGCGCGCTGCAGGCGGGCGGCAATATGGAGGGTAAGGAGTCGCGCTTCGGCATCGTCTCCTCCTCGTTGTTCACCGTGATCACCACGGCGGCTTCCTGCGGCGCCGTCAATGCGGCACATGATTCCTTGACGCCGCTCGGCGGGCTCGTTCCGATGTGGCTGATCCAGTTGGGCGAGGTGGTGTTCGGCGGAGTCGGGTCGGGGCTCTACGGCATGCTGATATTCGCGATCATGGCGGTGTTCATCGCCGGCCTGATGATCGGGCGCACCCCCGAGTACATCGGCAAGAAGATCGAGTCGTTCGAGATGAAAATGACCGCGATCGTGATTCTGGTGACGCCGTTCCTGGTGCTGGTGGGCGCGGCCATTGCGGTGATGACCGAGGCGGGCAGGGTCGGCGTGTTCAATCCCGGGGCGCACGGGTTTTCGGAGATTCTCTACGCCTTGTCGTCCGCATCGAACAACAACGGCAGCGCTTTTGCGGGACTCACGGCCAATACGCCGTTCTACAATTCCCTGCTGGCGGTCGCCATGTGGTTCGGCCGCTTTGCGTTCATCGTGCCGGTGCTCGCGATTGCGGGCTCCCTCGCCAAAAAGAAACGCATCGAGCCGACGGTCGGCACTCTGCCGACGCACGGGCTGCTGTTCGTCGCGCTGCTGGTCGGCACCGTGGTGTTGGTGGGCGCGCTCACCTATGTGCCGGCGCTGGCGCTCGGGCCCGTGATCGAACACCTGCAGCTGCACGCGATTCACTGATGGTCCGCAAATCCCTGACTCTGTTCGATTCCGCGCTGCTCGTCCCGGCCATCGCGGACTCGTTTCGCAAGCTGTCGCCCGCGGTACAGATTCGCAATCCGGTGATGTTCGTCGTGTACATCGGCAGCCTGCTGACGACGGTTCTGTTCGTGCAGGCGCTGCGCGGTCAGGGCGAGGCGCCGGCGGCCTTTATTTTCGGCATCACGGCGTGGCTCTGGTTCACCGTGCTGTTTGCGAACTTCGCCGAAGCGCTCGCGGAGGGCCGCAGCAAAGCCCAGGCCGCATCGCTGCGCGGTTTGAAACAGTCCGTCAGCGCCAAGAAACTAAAGTCGGCCGCCAATCGCACGGAGTGGGTCGCGACTCCGGCGCCGGCACTGCGCAAGGGCGATATTTACCTGGTTGAAACCGGCGACGTCATCCCGGCAGACGGCGTGGTGGTCGAGGGTATTGCCTCGGTCGATGAGAGCGCAATCACCGGGGAGTCGGCCCCGGTGGTGCGCGAGTCGGGCGGCGACTTCTCGGCGGTCACGGGCGGCACGCGGGTGCTCTCGGATTGGCTGGTGGTGAGCGTCGCCGTCAATCCGGGCGAGGCCTTCATCGACCGCATGATCGCCATGGTGGAGGGCGCCAAACGGCAGAAGACGCCGAATGAAATTGCGCTCACGATATTGCTCATCGCGCTCACGCTGGTATTTTTGCTCGCGACCGCCACGCTGCTGCCGTTCTCCCTGTACAGTGTCTCCGTCGCCAAACTCGGCGCTCCGGTCACCATTACCGTGCTGGTGGCGCTGCTCGTGTGCTTGATTCCAACCACCATCGGCGGCCTGCTCTCGGCAATCGGCGTGGCCGGCATGAGCCGCATGATGGCTTCGAATGTCATCGCGACGTCTGGGAGAGCGGTCGAAGCGGCAGGTGACGTCGACGTGCTGCTGCTCGACAAGACCGGGACCATCACGCTCGGCAACCGGCAGGCCGCGGCGTTCATTCCGGCGGAAGGCGTGACCGAGCAGCAGCTCGCTGACGCGGCGCAATTGAGTTCGCTCGCCGATGAAACTCCGGAAGGCCGCAGCATCGTGGTGCTCGCCAAGCAGCGTTTCAATTTGCGCGAGCGCAATTTGACGCAGCTCGATGCGACCTTCGTCCCGTTCACGGCGCAAACCCGCATGAGCGGCGTCAATCTGAAGGACCGCGAAGTGCGCAAAGGCGCCGCGGATGCAATCCGCCACTATGTCGAAGAGAGGGGGGTCAGTTTCCCGCCGAAGGTCTCCCTCGCCGTCGACGAAGTCGCCCGCCGGGGCAGTACACCCCTGGTCGTGAGCGACGCCGGTCGCGTCATGGGCGTCGTCGAACTCAAGGACATCGTGAAGGGCGGCATCAAGGAGCGTTTCGGCGAACTGCGCAGGATGGGGATTCGCACGGTGATGATCACCGGCGACAATCGCCTCACCGCGGCGGCCATTGCGGCCGAGGCGGGTGTCGATGATTTTCTCGCCGAGGCGACGCCCGAGGCCAAATTGAAATTGATCCGCCAGTACCAGAGCGAAGGACGGCTGGTCGCGATGACGGGTGACGGCACCAACGATGCGCCGGCGTTGGCGCAAGCCGATGTCGCGGTGGCGATGAACTCCGGCACCCAGGCGGCCAAGGAGGCCGGCAACATGGTCGACCTCGACTCGAACCCGACGAAATTGATCGAGATCGTCGAGGTCGGCAAGCAATTGCTGATCACCCGCGGCTCGCTCACCACGTTTTCGATCGCGAACGATGTCGCCAAATATTTCGCGATCATCCCTGCCGCGTTCGCCACGACCTATCCGAGATTGGAGTCGCTCGACGTGATGCGCCTCGCGAGCCCCAATTCCGCAATCTTGTCCGCGGTGATCTTCAACGCGCTCATCATCGTGCTGCTGATTCCGCTGGCGCTCAAGGGCGTGAAATATCGCGCGCTCGGCGCTGCCGCACTGTTGCGCCGGAATCTGCTGATCTATGGAGTGGGCGGGCTGATCGTGCCGTTTGCCGGCATCAAGGCGATCGACATGGCGCTCGCCGCGCTGCACTGGGTTTAGAGCGAAGGTCAACTATAAGACGGTCAACTATAATGAGTGTGTCCACGTGAGTCTGATCATTCGTCCGGTGCTGGTGCTGTTCGCGGTATTGACGCTGCTCACCGGTCTCGCCTATCCCTTGCTGGTCACCGGCATCGGCCAGGCGATATTCCCCGCGCAGGTATCGGGCAGTCTGGTCATGCGCGACGGCATGGCCGTGGGTTCGTCTTTGATCGGACAATCCTTCCAGGATCCGAAGTACTTTTGGGGCCGGCTCTCCGCGACCTCGCCGATGCCGAACAACGGCACGGCGTCCGGAGGTTCCAATTTGGGGCCCACCAATCCCGCGCTGCTCGATGCGGCGCGCGCGCGGGTCGATGCGCTGAAAACGGCCGACCCCGACAACTCGCTGCCCATCCCGGTCGATCTCGTGACGGCATCGGGGAGCGGCCTCGATCCGCACATTAGCCCCGCCGCCGCGCTGTATCAGGTCACACGCGTGGCGCGCGCCCGCCACACGGACGCGCTGAAGATACGGCAACTGGTTCTGTCCGAGGTCGAACCGCCGCAATGGGGGATCTTCGGCGAAGCACGCGTCAACGTATTATTGCTCAATCTGGCCCTCGATCGCGCACAATAGGACTAGTGGGACAGGACACTAGATGCCGACATCGAGCGAACAACGGCCCGATCCGGACGCGCTGCTGGCCAGGGTCAAGCTTGAAGAAGCCGAAGCGCGCCGCGGGAAACTGCGCATTTATTTTGGCTCCTCGGCCGGTGTGGGCAAGACCTACGCGATGCTGGTGGCCGCCCGCAAACTCAAACTCGAGGGCCGGGACGTGGCGATCGGCGTCGTGGAGACTCACGGCCGGTCTGAGACCGCGGCGCTGCTTGCGGATTTGGAGATCCTGCCGCCGAAGATGATGCCCCATCGCGGCAAGGACTTGAGTGAATTCGATCTCGACGCCGCGCTGCTGCGCCGTCCTTCGCTGATCCTCGTCGATGAACTCGCGCATTCGAACGTTCAAGGTGCCCGTCACCCGAAGCGTTGGCAGGATGTCGAAGAGCTGTTGGCGGCGGGCATCGATGTCTTTACCACGCTCAATGTGCAGCACCTCGAGAGTCTCAATGATGTGGTGGGCGGGATCACCAACGTGCGCGTCTGGGAAACGGTCCCGGACACGGTGTTCGACGACGCCGACGAAGTGGTGCTGGTCGATATTCCGGCGGAGGAACTGCTCGAACGCTTGAGGGGCGGCAAGGTGTATCTGCCGCAGCAAGCCGAGCGCGCGGCCAACAACTTCTTCCGCCGAGGCAATCTGATGGCCCTGCGCGAACTCGCGCTGCGTCGTACCGCCGAGCGGGTGGAAGGCGACGTGCAGGCGTATCGCGTCGACAAGTCGATCGGCTCCGTGTGGAAGACCGGCAACGCCTTGTTGACCTGCGTGGGGCCCGACGCCGGTGCGGAGCGGGTGGTCCGGGCGGCTGCGCGGCTGGCGAGTCAATTGAATGCCGAGTGGCATGCGATCTACGTGGAAACGCCGAGCCTGCAGCGGCTGCCCGCGCCGCGGCGCGAGAAGATTTTGGCCACCTTGAGCCTGGCCAAGGATTTGGGCGCCACCACGGCGGTGTTGGCGGATGCCAATGTGGCCGAGAGCGTGATCGCGTATGCGCGCGGCCACAATCTCTCGAAGCTCGTGATCGGGCGCGACCCCGCGCGGCGGCTGTGGCCCTGGCAACGTTCGAGCGGCCAGAAACTCGCCATGCTCGCGCCCGACATCGACCTGGTGGAGATCGGCAGGGCCGAAGGCGCCATGCAGAACGCCGCGTCGACGACCGCGGAGCCCGCCGAACGCCGTCAATTCAAGCAGCTGCGCTATCTGTGGGCGGCGCTGGTGTGCGTCGCGGTCACTCTGGGCTCGATACCGCTGGCCGAGCATTTCGACCGCTCCAACATCGTCGCGATTTTCATCTTGACGGTGGTGTTGATCGCGGTGCGCTTCGGCCGCGGCGCCTCGGCTTTGGCGGCGGTCTTGAGCGTGTGCTCGTTCGATTTCTTCTTCGTGCCGCCGCGATTTTCGTTCGCGGTGAGCGACGTGCAATACCTGCTGACGTTCGGCATCATGTTGGCGGTCGGCTTGATCACCGGACAACTCACGGCAGGTCTTCGCTTTCAGGCGCGCGTGGCCTCGTACCGCGAGGAGCGTGCCGGTTCTTTGTACGAAATCGCACGCGACTTGTCGGGCGCCGTTCAAGTCGAGCAAGTGGTAAGGATCAGCGATGAATCCATCGCGCGCACGTTTCGCGCGAGTGCAGCCTTGCTCTTGCCGGATGCCGACGGGAAGCTGACCGTCACCGCCGCGCGCGCCGACTCGTCCCGTGCCGACTCCCGACCGGCCGTCGAGATCGGCATTGCGCAATGGGCGTTCGACAAAGGGCAACCGGCCGGATTCGGCACGGATACCCTGCCCGGCAGCGAGGTGCTGTACATACCGCTGCGGGCGCCGACCCGGGCCCGCGGCGTACTGGCGGTCAAGGCCAATAATCGCCGGCTGCTGCGGATCCCGGAGCAGCGGCAGCTGCTCGACACTTTCGCGGCCTTGATCGCCATCGCGCTCGAGCGCGTACACTACGTGGAAGTGGCCCAGGATGCCGTGGTGCAGATGGAGTCGGAACGCCTGCGCAACTCGCTGCTGGCGGCACTGTCGCACGACTTGCGCACGCCGCTGACCGTGCTGGTCGGGTTGGCCGAGTCCCTCGCGCTCACCAAGCCGCCGCTGTCGCCCGCGCAGCTCGAGACCGCGGACGCGATACAGGATGAGGCGCGCCGCATGAGCACGCTGGTCAGCAATCTGCTCGACATGGCGCGCATCGAAAGCGGCGAGGTCAAGTTGAACCTCCAATGGCAGCCATTGGAAGAAGTGGTGGGGTCGGCCTTGAATGCGACGCAAGCCCTGTTGAAGCAGCATCGGGTGGAAGTGCACATCCCGTGGGATCTGCCCTTGGTGCGATTCGATGCGATGCTGATCGAGCGAGTGCTGGTGAACCTCTTGGAGAATGCATCCAAGTACACGCCGCCGGGCAGCAAAGTGACGCTCTCGGCCGAGGTCGTTGCGGATCAGCTCAGCGTCTCGGTATCGGACGATGGACCGGGCCTCACCTCAGGTCGCGAGGAAGCGGTGTTTCAGAAATTCACCCGCGGCGAACGCGAATCGGCCACTCCCGGAGTCGGGCTGGGCTTGTCGATTTGTCGCGCGATCGTCGAGTCGCATCAGGGCAAGATCGTTGCCGCGAACGGGCCGCGCGGCGGTGCGCGCTTCACATTCACTCTGCCGCTCGGCAACCCGCCCGCGGCGGCTGTCGAGCTGGAAGCCGCCGGTGGCTGAACCCGCGCCGGTGGTGATCTTGGTGGAAGATGAGCGCCAAATCAGGCGCTTCGTGCGCACTGCGCTCGAGGCGGAAGGGTGGAGCGTGCATGAGACCGAGACCCTGCGACAGGGCCTGATCGACTCCGGCACCCGCAAGCCGGAGTTGATCATTCTCGACTTGGGGATGCCGGACGGCGACGGCATGGAATTCCTGCGCGACCTGCGCGGCTGGTCGAGTGTGCCGGTGATCGTGCTGTCGGCCCGGGTCGGCGAGCAGGACAAGATTGACGCGCTCGACGCCGGCGCCGATGACTATTTGACCAAGCCCTTCGGGGTCGGAGAGCTGCTCGCGCGGGTGCGAGCCGCGTCGCGCCGGCGCCGCGAGGCGGGCGGCAGCTTGAACTCGGTGTTCGAATTCGGCGATGTCAAAGTGGATTTGAGCATGCGCACGGTTCACAAGGGGGAGGCGCCGATTCACCTGACGCCGATCGAGTATCGCCTGCTCGGTCTGCTGATCGCGAATGCCGGCAAGGTCCTCACTCACCGGCAAATCCTGCGCGACGTGTGGGGTCCTTCGCACACCGAAGACGGTCACTATGTGCGGGTTTACATGGGGCATTTGCGCCAGAAGCTCGAGAACGATCCGGCGCAGCCGAAACACATTCTGACTGAAACGGCCGTTGGGTATCGGCTCGTGCAAGTCGCGCGAGAGTAAAGCTGTTCGATGCGCGTCGGAGAAGCTTGCGGGAGTCAGAGATGACTTCGCGCGGCGAAGCTGGTGGGGCGAAGGCGGCTGCGGGCGGTTTTAAGGTCTTGCGGCGTATCGATGTCGAAGGCGGCGGAGGGGAGATCGACGAGCACGCGTTGCTCGGGCGGCAAGCGGTTGACGAGCTCGCGCAGTCCGATGTCGCCCGTGACGTCGAGCGCGCGCGCGTACAGCCAGCGCGGCAGTATGAGGGGCACGCCGGCCTGGGGACTTGCGCCGTGTTGTCCGATGCGTCTCGCGATGACGCGCCGG